>Ga0307510_10001232_pt1 | contig 27736 bp, 14 predicted proteins | sample 12_EM_MG_FD_207224 | JGI IMG/M metagenome (GOLD analysis project Ga0307510, IMG submission 207224) | Populus trichocarpa ectomycorrhiza microbial communities from riparian zone in the Pacific Northwest, United States - 12_EM | ecosystem: Host-associated > Plants > Roots > Unclassified | place... | reverse complement strand
ATATGCGAGTTGTGGGAAGCTTTCATGAAGATATGGGATCTTTAAATCTTCCTCATTGGTCTCCCTCCCTATAATCCAAGTCATTCTTCTTTCTTTCTGAATTCTTACTGACCTTGCATAGTCTTTTTTTAAAGGCATGAATCCTAACCCAAATCTTTTATCAGTAGCTCTTAGCTTTCTTATGTTTATCTTCTCGGGCATACCCTTGATTGGGTTGTAGCAAAAGAGGAGTCCATGCTTCAGGAAGCATTTTGCAACTATGATTATAGCTTCTGAAAGCTTTGGAGTATTATGTATCGTGTTTATAGGGACCCACTCAACATTTACAACTTCAAAGGCATGTAGGTCACCATCTATATTATTTTTAGCCTTAATATATGAAACTGCCACATTCTTCATAATCGACATAACCTCTTCAGACCTTATGGTTACCAGCTTGCTATTGATAATAAATTTGATTCTCTAATGTAGGGAGGATGCCACTACACCAGCTGCATGTATCCGAGGTCTCCCTAGTAACATGTTGTAGGAAGGGTGGATGTCTATGACTTGTAAGGTTACCAAGAACAATTATGGTTCGATAACCAAATCCACTTCAATACTTTTATTGATGGGCCTTAGTGTTCCATCATATGCTCTTACAGTCATGGTGCTGGACTTTATGTGAGAACTATCAATGGGCATTTGGTCCATTACGTGTTTTGACAACACGTTCAGAGCTGACCCATTATCTACGAGCACCTTGGCAACAACACAATCTTTACATTTTACTATGATATACAATGACTTATTGTGCCCTCTCCCTTTAGGATCAAGTTCATCTTCGGTGAAATATAAGTAGTTGGTTGACTGTATTCCCCCTATTAAATGCTTCATGAAGTCTAGTGTTATGTCTTAGGAGATATAAGCTTCATTAAAGACTTTTTGGAGTGTATTTCGATGTAATTTTGAGCTCAAGGTTAAAGACATCAGGGAAATTCTGGTTGGTGTCTTTTTCAGCTAATCCATAATACTGTACTCAATATGTTTCATTAATTTTAAAAAATCTATAGCTTCCTCCTTGCCTACTAGTCTGTTGACCTCATCGGTTTTGGTTAGGTATGCCACATCTTTCCCTTTGGCTTTCCGTTGGTTTTCCAATTCTTCAAGAGTAAAGCATCTCTCACTTCTAGTCAAACCTCTGATTTCAGCATGGAAAACAGGTGCAGGAATCATCGTGAGATGGGTTTGATCATAGTTATAAGGCAAAGCATTATATTTTCCACTTCTATTCCTAGTTGACTTGGTCAAAATCAATCTTGGTGGCCCCTTTTCCATCGGCTAATATCTGCATACTTGCCCAGTCACTATTCCTACTTCCATCTCCTCTTCGAGATCATCAATTCCTAACAATCCTCATGCCATTAAACTTTTCACCTCAGTGTGAAATTCCTTGCAATAACCAATGTCATGCCCATTATGCTGGTGGTAGTATAGACAGAAATCACCATTATTATTTGCGGCTTGTTCTTATGATGGTGTTTTAAGAGTTGGATTTAACACTTGATATAAATCATTCATAGTTATCTTCATGGTTTTTGCTCTTTTCTTTCCTGTCTTTATGGCATTGACACTCCTATTTTTAGAGGCATTGTTAGGAAGGGGATTTAAATTCACATTAGGTGCATCGTCAAAGGTAATCCATCCAACTTTGATAACCTGAAGGACTTTCCTTTTAAAAGTGAGGCATGTTTCAATGTTATGTCCTAGGGCATCAACAAGATATTCACATTTTAACTTAAGTTTGTACCGGTATGGAAATGGTGGTTGCATGGCTAAAGCGAGGATAGGTGCTATTTGGCCGATGTTGAGGAGACACTGATACATCTCTTTTAGGGATATGGGGAATGAAGGAATTTGTTCCTCATCTTCCTTAAAGTGGTTCACCTCCGTCTCTTTTTTCCTTCTAGTGAATCATTTCTTTTCACTTAGATTCATTATTCTTCCAGCTCTAATGGCTTGCTTGATTTGTGCAGCCACAATTACAATATATGTGAAGTGTTGGGCTGGGGCACCTACTAGATGGTCGAAGAAAAATGCTTTGAACATATTAGAAAATAAAGTGGTCATCTTTTTTTTTTTCCATTAGCAGGGGCTTAACCTGAGCAACCTTTTCTCTCCACTTCTAGGCATGCTCTTAGACCGTCTCTTTGCTTCCTTTTTCCATCATTAAAAGACTTGACTTGTCTAAAGCTATATCCATATTGAATTTATACTTTTTCACAAATGCTCCTACCAAATCTTCCCATCCATGGATTTCAGTATTATTAAGCTTTATGTACCAAACTAGCGTCGCATCACTGAGGCTATCCTGGAAAAAGTGGACAAGTAGTTTTTCATTGTTTACTACCTGAGCCATTTTGTTGCAATAAGCCTTTAGGTGAGTCAAAAGTCTTTTGGAACCACGATATTCGATACTAAGCATATTTCAGCTGCCTTTACAAGGTCATACAGATTAGATCCTTCAATAATTTTCATATTTTCTTCCAATTTCCATCCATTTGTCATAAGCCCTATCAGCGGGACTTTTCTTTGGAGTTTCCTCCACAATGATATTTACTACAAATGGTAGTCTTATGGGGCCGATAGGTAGGATATTAAGGAAACCTGTGAACTGGTTTTCTGAAGATGTCCTAATAGGGCTTGAATTTTGAAAGGGAGTAGTAACTGCTAGAAGAGGGGTCACTATAGTTTGAGTAACTGGGGCTTCTGTTGATCTTGTCTGCAATGCTTGCTCAAGTAGGCTAGTTAGCCTTGCTACATCACCTTTGAGGCTATTTATTTCCCTCTAATGCCTAGTTTCTAAATGGGCATGCTCCTCATTTTCCATCAGCTTTTTTTTTTTTTGTGATAAGTTCATTTAATAGGGGAACCTATATTTCAATTCCTGCATATGCATATATGTTAAAAAATGTTTGTATATGATGATGCTTATGCATGAATTGAACTGATCCATGACATCTATCTCATTTATTTGGAGCAAAATTCCTAATTTTGATGATTGCTATAAAGGGATATTTTACCAAGTTCTTATCATGGTCGAATTCCAAACACATTAGTTAAAGGGGAAAGTGAGTCGTGGCTTTTCATTGCATATAATAAAAGAGTTCATATATTTGGACAAACCGAACTTTAGAAGAAAAAAAAAGCCTACACATCACTACTCATAGAGGGCATCGCCTTTATTAGCTATATTTCTAATAAAAGTAGTTGTTGCATCTAGATGCTCTCTGTACTTCATAGCATCATTCCTAATCTGGGTAGTTTGTTGTTGCAATCTCTCAACTTGACGAGTTGCTTGCTCAATTTGCCTTGTCATCTGTCTTATCTTTTCATGGAATAGAGCGTTATCAGTGATTATAACGCCATTACTGGAAGCCAATACCTATTATTCCTTTTAAGCATTTGTATTGTGTTTTCCAAGCGAGTTATTTTGGTTATTGCTCATCGTAGCTCTTACTTCTCAATGTTGAGCTCAACTATCTTGAAGTTAATCTAGACCTTAAAACTATCGATGTAATCTTGACATTCATGAAGCTTTCGCTTAAACCTACTCAACTCTTTTTCTATTTTCAAGCATTGACCTTTTAACTCTGTCAGTTCTTCCTCTTGAATTTCCAACTCGGTATGTACCACCATGAGTTGTTCTTTTGCATACTTCACCCTTCTCTTGTAATCATCTATGTCAGATTCAACATCCTTTCTAGTGCTTCTTTCTTCTTCAGATTGTTCTATATATTAGGTTTGAATCTTTTTCCCTTATTCTATGTCTATTCCAGTTAACAGGTTTTTCTCTTTTTCTTTGTCTAATTTCTTCTTTAAGGTTGTCCTTTTTTTTCTTCTTCAAAAAGTCTATCATTTCCTTTTTAAAAATCATCCTGCTCTTAGCTGATTTTTTTATTTGGACCTTTTCTTTTTCCATTTGCATGCATTTGTTGACCAGTTCATCATGTTTGACTATTAGAGTTTTTAGCTCATTTTGGATCCCTTTGATTGTTTTTTTAGCAATCTCGGCTTTTTTCTGTCAATTTCTTGCCATCTCAAAATCCTTCACCAAAGTTGCTAACTATTCATCTTTCCCTTTTAGTTGTTTATTCAAGAAGTTTCTCATTTTATCTTCTTCCTCCAGTTGTTTCTCCAAGAGTTATTGTTGCCCTTTGATATGACAGAGATCGATCTTGCACTTTTCTAACTACTTTCTCAACTCCTCCTTATTATCCACTCTTTTCCTTTTAGGTTGTTCCTCCTCTAATTCTGAACTTCTGGGTTTTGAGAGTCCAATCATTTTAGAAAGCTCTTTATTTCTCTAAGCTATGTAATTTTGACTGAATGAGAATTCAGCCCCACTTTCCTCTTCTCTCTTTACTAATAGAAGCCTTTCCTAATCTTGCTTAATGAGTTCCATCTCCTAGACAGATAACTAATGTTTGAACAAACTAGTGAAATCTATTAATCCCAAAGTCCTCGATACATGTTACACTCCCCCCAGCTATCTTGCTACAAGTTCAGGCTCATAACTAATGTATCTAGTTACGCCAACCAGAAGAACCCATATCTTGTTACCATAACTCATAATGTAAATCGTGTCATTCATCGATGGTGCTTTTCATCTAAAGTTGCTTTGTGGTAACACCATAAATTTCTCTACCCACGCTTTCTCATCCAAATTTTTCCAAGTCTCATCTATTATAATTTTCAATGTTCGAAGATGGAACCACCAAAAGTTATTGAAAACATCTCGTGGTTTTTCGATGTGACTGACAATCCATAAATACAACAGGGGAACACAACATCTTAAGGCTCATTTCCCACACATCCTACAATGGTTAAGTGAAAACATGGTTTTAGCCAACATTGCAGCAGAAACATTAATTCGAGTGTGCTCATACTCTATGAATGCATTTGCAGCTTCTAAACTGATGACTCCAATTTCTGATGGAAAAAAGAACTAAACCGAATATGGAAAAGGCTACTAGTTTGTACCATTCATTTCCCAGTTTCCCTTCCTCAGAATTCTTTTTCATCCTAGCTTTGATGGCTTTTCACTTGAATCCTTCATTAGCTACCCTACACTGGCTAATTTTTCCCAAGCATAACAATCAAATTACCTTAGAAGCTATATTTTCAAATCTTTATCTAAAGTAGATCTTATGGCAGTTGCTCGGGAAGTCCAAGATCTTATCATATTCTTTCAATATAGGTGTCATATCGACATTTCTGAAAGTAAAACACCTGTAATTGTAGTCCCAAAAATTCAGTAGAGCCTTTACAACCTCTGCTTGCACTGAAAGCCTCATTAACTATGCAATCCTTTCGTATTGCCTCTCCAAGACGGTCTCATCAATGTACCCTATGATGGGTATTAATTTTTCCAAATCATTTATCATGTAATTTACCTTTATAATGTGTGTCAATTCATTAGCCAATTGTGTCATCTCATATTCTTGTCCAAAATCTTGAAAGATAGGTATTTTATCGAAGTCATGGTTTCAGTTCAGGACCCTGTAATGTAGAATTAGCATGGCGAGCTTTTATTGGTGTAAATCATAGGTGGCATATACAATCCTAAAGACAGGTTCTATTCATTAAGTGAGTATGAGTAAGTTTTCTAACTAGTCTCAAAAGGATCTCATATCTGTTTAGTGACGATCTTTGTAAAGACAGTATGGAGGCGTTACGAGGAATGATTAAGGCATGCATGCCCATCATTACTAAACAAGCACTTAGATATGAGTTGAGTGTTTCACAAATCTAAATTCTAACCTATAGTCATAGGAAAAACCGTTAATCCTCCACCTAACTTAAAGGCTTGTGTGTTCTTTCAAAATTAAAGCAGGTGATGCATGAAGCATTAATTCATATTTAATTCACAAATGTATGAGCGATAAAAAAGAAATGAGAGTCACCATCTAGTATTATGGTCATTAGAAAACCTATTGGTCTGTGAGAGTCTGGATAAGGAAACAGGTTGTGAATAAGGAGGACGTATCACCCCTAAAACACTTACCTAAGGTAAGTTGTATTGTTGTTTGTTTTAAATAACTAAAGTCTTGTGTTTTCTAACTGTTGGTCTGTATATGGTTTAAGAAAAATCATCCTTGGTAAGGAGGTCCTTATCTTATCACGTTAAAACCTAGTCATTCTAAAGTCAAGACATGAAAAAGGAAAAAAACCATATTTTTTATTTAATACCAAAAATATATCTTATGTATAAGTTCATAATATCAGATATTAAATAAAATAAAAATTTTGATAAAAATTTAGAACGTATGAAATGAATGGTAAAAAAACTCTTTTATTTAAAATCAAGAATATGTCTTACGTGTAAATTTATAATCCCTAATATTGGAAAAAAAAATTGAAATATAGGTCAAATTCTCATGGCCTTAATAAATTAGTTATTAAAACTAAAAAAACACATGCAAAGTAAAAACTTTTTTTTATAATGATTTTTTTATATATAAAGAAATATGCAAATATAACCTATTTTTGAGAGACTTGGCCGTATGCACACAAAAATATAATTTTTGTATTTTAAAATAAGACATTTTAATTTTTGGAATTTGCTGATAAAAATTTTTTTAATACCAAGTCAGTATCTTACAGAATAAGTTTACTGTCCCAATATTAAATAAAAAAAGAAAAAAACAAAAATGGGAAGGACTAAAAAATAAATTGAAAAAGGTCTTTGAATTTTTTTAGATTTTTTTGAAATTATTTGGGGGTCTGTTTGGCCAAAAAACCCTTTCATTCACAACATAAAATGGTCAAAATAGGCCTAAGGGAGTACGTTCCAAACAACCCCTTAAACCAGAAATACCTTAACAAAAAAAAAAAAAACTAAGCTAGCTAAACAAATCCTTAAACTAAACCGCAAAGGACTTGCCCGGGTCAAACCTAAAATGACGGTTCGACCATAAACTGGATAAAACAATATTTAACCTGGAAAAACTAACTCAAATCAATGATTTAAACCAAAACAGATCAAAGATAGGAAAAACACAAAAAACACTAAAAATTCACAGAAGAACAGATCAAGTAAGCACTTAAGCGAAGAACACGATGAATATTTTTCATGAGACCATAAACATAAAACATGAAGGGGACCAATTTTTAAGCAATAAAAGGCATGGTTTTGTGCGCAAACCAATATAGATCAATAATCAAAGTGTCGATTTGCCTCGAGTACCGCTCAAAAACCATGAATTCATCAAGAATGGGTTTCGATTCGAAACCAAAACCCTAACATTAAACCCATAAAACCATGTTATTGATGCTTGAAAGTTCTAGATTAATTGCTAATAGAGGTAGGCGCATTTTCAGAAAACAAGATTGAATCAAAACAAGCTCTAAAACTAGTACACAAGACAACGTTCATCGGTTGAATATGAACCCAGAAAATGCCTAGGAAAAACCAGAAAATTGTAAAACACTACCGCAACCCAAAAATGAACCTTTTTGTCCCCTAAAACATGTTTTCTTGATTTTAGCAAGACACGTTATCAAAACTAAACATACTTGGATAAAGAAGAACAAATAAAAACAAAGAAATCATCATAAACAAATGCAAAAGTTTAAACTCAAAATTGTCAACCTAGGGTAACCTACACTTTTATGCAATATGGATTTAAACCAAGTCATCCATCATCACACCATACTCAAAATAGAACATTAATAGGCAAAACAATGCTAATAACAGACTTCACAAACCCAAAAAACTTAGGCAACAGTATCATTTAAATCCTCTTAATAAAAGCCTCTAGAAATCTAACAAAATGAACACATTAGTCCCACACACATCCCCAGCTAAAAACACATAAATCTATGGTAGATATAGCCTAGAAAACATGTTTGAACAAACAAGGAAAACTAGACATAGGAGACCATCAAAAAGACAAAAAACATAGTAAAAACACCCACCATAACATCAAAACTTAAGAGCACCTAAAACATAACACTAAACTATTAAATGACAACTATAACATGGATCAAAAGGGGAGGAGGGGTGTGCTCATTGAGCTCTACCCCCTCATTAAGAGTTGAAGACTTACCTAGACAAATAGGAATAACAGGTTTCCTTTTTGATTCCTTGCTGATTATCAACTAGATTCCTAGCTTCTATTCGAGCTACAAATGACCAAGAATCCCACCTTCTTTTCTTAGCACCTTCTTTCTTTCTTTCTTCCTTTCTTTCTCTCCTTTTTTATTCCAAAAGCCTAAAGATTGTTACCTCTCTTTTCTTTTTCCTTTCTTTTTCTTTTCTCCAGTTTTTTTTTCATTTCTCATCCTTTTATAGCCTTTCTATAGGCAAGAGGTTACAAAACCATCTTCCTCTTGGTGGTATTCTGAAACTAGCATGTAGAGAATTCACCTCTCCATTCTGTTAAGGATTCTTTTTTTTTTCTCTTTTCTGTTAGTTTTCCTCATTTCTAGGTCCATAACAAATTATGAGAGCTTCTAGAAAAGGTTGGCAAAAAGATTTGAAACTAATCCAAAAAATGGCTAACTAATGGTGCCTCTTCTTCAATTTAAACGTGGTTGATGAGAGGTTATTGAAACAAAATCAACAATGAATGTTGTAGAGGGGATGTTTCCCTTTAACTAGAATCAAACCACACTCCATTTGGAGACTTGAAACTCTTTTGCCATTGATTCAAAGTTGAACAAAAAAATTGTCAAAATTTTTGAACGAGTCAAAGATGACTTGGGATAAGAAGTTGAAGGCTTCCACGTGGCAGGTAGGTACAAACATCAAACAAGGGTGGAACCACCGTGAAGAGGGGAAACTCATTTATCAATCGATGATGATTAGAGACCAAAAGGTGGTCAGAGCTATCACGTCCATTCACCTAAAAATGTCTACTTGACCAGTTAGAACTGAAGAAGAAAGATGCACAGTATCTTGGATGATGTTGTTTTGGCTAAACCCTACAAGTTAGGGTTTTTAAAAATTAGGATTTGGAAAAAAAATCAATTGTATCCCTATTCTTCTGATTTCTTTTAATTTCACCCATGATTATCTCTTGAACTTTTAATTTCATGCAAACTCGTCCTTGCCAATTTCAAATTGCCTCCTCTAATTCAAGCGCTTTTTTTCAAATTAGTTCTTGGTTTCTAATTTGTTCAATTTGATCTCTAATAAGCGTCAAACTTTCAATTTATTTCAAAAGAGCCCTTGCTTTGATATTTTAGTCCTTGAAGTTACGTATTTTTTGCATGTTGGTCCTTGGTCATGAAAATCTTTGATTTTGACCCTCCAACAGATGTTAAGCTTTTAATTTCTTTCAATTGAATCCCTGATTGCATTGATTTGACTCTTCAAAGTTTCAATTAAATCCTTGTTCTTTTAGTCTTTATGAATTGACCCAAATTAGGCTCCAAACTTAATTTTTCACCAATTAAGTTAGATACATCGTTATTGAGAAGGATCTATATTGAATCTTAGATAAATTAACATATAAAAACATGACCTAGAAAAAAAAACAATCAATAAATAATGCGGCATATCATAGGTAAGGTGCACTAAAGATGATATGTCTTTCTTATTCACAACTAATCCCCTTACCCAAACTTTTGCAGACCATTAGGTTTCTTAGGGATCATAATACTAGATGGTGACTCATCAACAATTCAAATCATAATTTTATAATTATTTCCAACACGTTCAAAACCTCCTCAATCTAGAAGACAGATCTGTCATTTGACACTGTGCACACCATGACATGCGCGATGTCATGACATCATTTTTAAAATCTATTTTTATTTACTTATTTTACAATTAAAATATCTATTTTTTATAAAAGACTACAACTAAATTTTTTTTAAATTATTTATATCTTATTAAACAAATTAATTCTTTTTTATTCATGTATTTTTCTACCAAAACATTTTTTTTAATAGCATTTTTTTTTAATAAAAAGTAACAGCGATTAAATTAATTTTTTTAAAAAAAGTTTAAAAGAACTAGAAAAAACCATCTCGTCAATCAAAACTACATTTGCTTATTAATGCATTTATTTTTTAAGAAAACATTTTTTATCATAAGCATTATTTTTTAAAATTAAAACTTATCATGATCTAAAAATCAAATTTTTATATTTTTATGCAATTGAATAAAAAACATTAATATGAGAAAATCTTGTTTAAAATTTATAAAAAAATAACAAAATATAAATTTTATTTTTATTGAAAATTCATGATCACAAATTTAAATTTCTTTTATTAATAGGTTCATATATAATAATTAACAAAATGATTGATAATATTATAAAAAATACTATAATCTTTTAAAAAAAAAACACAAAATTGAATGATATTTAATAAAACAATATATTTTGTAAACCCCCAACCCAAAACTATTAAATCAATACTAAAAATAGTAAATTTTGATTGAGAAATGATAATTAAGAAGAAAAAAAATGTTATAGAGGGGGGTAAACACTTTTGGTAATTTAACTTTAATTTTGGATGAAATAAGTAATAAAATAGATAAGTAGAGTGTTAATAAGTGATAAATTATATAAATAACCTAATCAGGTAAAATAATTATTTTAAAGGAATAATTTCTATAAATTTGGAGTGAAGATAATTACAGAAAATATAGAAGGGAATTCCAAATAAATTAATGTGTAACCTTACGCGCAACAAAGATTGATTGTTGATATAAACAATACATACAATTGCACTATTTGACTGAAAGTGATGAAATGTCTAGGGAAACTTTTTATAATGATCATGGATGAGAGTCTCCAATGAATTAGTTTAGAAATCATGTTGATTTAAGTAAATAAAATAGCATATAAAATTCATAATTTTTGACGTAAAACATTTTACTATCCAGTTTTATAATATTAAATATATCTTTCAATTTGTCCGTTAGATTGAGATAAATTTTATGAGTCTCTAGACCTATTATTCTATCTTAAGTTAAAAGTTTAGGTCAATCAGAGTTTGAAAAGATCTTGAGAAGATACTAATGGTCGGATAAAAATATAGAAAATAACATATAAACCAAGTAGTGATATTTTTATGAATAAATACAAACACCCCCATTCTCTTTATGTACTACAAAAATATTCAGTACCTAGGACTAGAGAGAAAAGAAAAGAGGGTCAGTGCTTCGGAAGCCATATCCCCGCTCGCCGTCCAATATTGTCAAATGAGACTGAGTTTTAAATATGTCTGCACCTCGCCACACTCAAAATAAAAGGGATAAGCTTTTATTCTTGTCTAAAGTCACACAAAGGTTGTTATAGAAGCATGCTTTATGTCTCGTTCCTAGTCACAACCATCCCCCACCCTGGTTTTAAACTTGTCTTGTAAAATCAATTGCATGCCCAAAATGATTGCAGTCCTGGTTTTACGTTTTCCAGAAAACAATTTTGGGAATGAGAATAATATATATTTTTTAATTCCATTTTAGATGGCCTACCACTTATATCTATACACATACAATACCAAATCATCCTCGGCTAGAGTTAAACAGATTTTAAAAAAAAATGAGCATGTCTAAGGCACCCAAGCAAGGTTGGCATCGTTATGTGAGCTCAAGACATACTACACAAAAGAGATTGGGCTCATAACTATGATTGATGAACCTGGCAATATTTCCAGTTGAACAATCATAATTACGAAAGTATTAAGCAAACCGGACAGGTTAGAACATTCCAAAATCATGATCAACAGACACCACATGGATCCAGTAGCAAGCAATAAAGAAAGTATTAATTACGATAATTTGACACCAATTCTATTGTTTTTATTATTGGAATCGGTGCTGATAAATTTATTTTTTTTAACACTGAATTCCAATAACTTTCTCTTACTTCTCTCCAACCTGGAGCCAAAAAAATCAAAAAAATAAAGTTTTTGATCATAATCGATTGCTTTTAAATTTTAAAAAATGAAGGGACCTGATATTTATAATTTAAAAAGTATGGGGATTATAAATATTTCACCTAAACTTTTTAAAGCCACTCATTCCCTCTTTTTTTTTTTTTTTACTTTGGTCTCTTATATTTCAATCTCACCCTTCCCCTAACAAATTGACTTATAATTTTTTCCAATAAAGGCCAAGTTAAAAAAAAAAAGAAGGGAAAAAGACACTTTGATAGTTTACAGTGCCATGTGAGGGGATATATAGTATATTTTGTATAGTGAATTCCTCATACGTTTTAAATTTGTAGTTAACTAGTTATTTGACTCGTACACTACTGCATGTTGTGAATTTTTTTTTAAAAAAAAAACTTTGGATATGCAAGCTATTTTCTAAAAAACTCAAAGTATAAATTAAAAAGCTCATGCAAATATCTAGTCAAATAAATCGATATCATTTATGTAAATAAAAACAAATCGTTAATTATAACCAAAAATTTTTTTGGAAAAACTAAGAGATGGATGAAAGTCAAGATATTTAATACCGCAATACAAGTCATTTAACTAGTTGTGTTTAATGAATTTATTTATGAAAATCTATTTATAATTGTAATAGCCCGGCCCAACCTACCGTATATTGTCTGCTTTAGGCCTTCGGCCCTCACGGTTTTGTTCATGGGGACACAAGCCCACTTCTGAGCATAACGCCCCAAAACACGTACAATAGGTCAGCGACCAGCACTACTCATAAAGCCCTTGCTCTGGACGCTCGCTTCCGATGTGGGATATCACAATAACATATATAGACACACATATAAAATCGATTGAATAAAATAAAAGAAAAAAAATTTGTGCAAGGTTGAATATATTAAAATATTTGTAAAAACATAATTTAATATATAAAAAATTTATAAATAAACCACATTAACCTCATAAAAAAAATTAAGCACTATATAATTAAAAAAAAATGTTATTTCAAAAAGGCTAAATAAGTTTAAAAAATCACAAAGAAGAGGTATTAATTAAAACGCAAATGAAAAAAACTTATTTTGAAAAATACATAGTGATTAAAAAAATAAAATTATATAAAAAAATAGAAAATAGAAAAGAATGAGGCCAGACGTTGTGGGCCTAGTAAGCCAGGCCCAACGCTTAGCCCGCAAAGAAAGGCCCCCGCGCACGAGCCTTCTTTTTTTTTTCCTTAAATGAATGGGATGGATGATGAGTTGTTTGCTCCATTCTTTGTCAAAATAAAAAAGACAATGCAATGTCTGTTAATCTCATAATACAACCACTGGTGTGGCCCGAAAAAGGGTTTTTTTAACCCAAAAACTCATTTTGAACCAATTTTTTAGCAAAAAACCTAGGAAACATCGTAGGAATCTTGTTAAATCAATCTATGACCTACAAAAATACAAAACAACCCCCCCAAAACCTGAAATTAACCTGAAATTAAAAAACTTCCTGAGCTTTAGATATGTTCAAGGTAAAAAAAAAACATATAATTCTAACCCCCCATCATATGAAACATTTTGACATAAAAATAGATTTTTTGGTGGCCTACATCTTCCCTAATGATAATTTTCTTTCTCTAAGCCGAAATCTGGCGACCTCTTCTCTCTCCTTAACCCACAAAGAATGAAAAAAAAAAGTTTGGTATCAAAATATATTTATTTAAAATTATTGGGACCAATTACCCAATAGCTAAAAAAGACGGTAAGAAATAAAATTTTAAAATAAATTTCAAAGCTACCATTTATGTTACCCATGTTTTTCATTTTAGTCCCCTATTTTTTAATTCAACTCTCACCCCAAAAAAATATGTAATTGCGTTTTAATGTGGGCTTAAAAGGATTCAATTATGTAAATAAAAAATTTAAGGATTAAATTGAATTTTTTTAAAAATTACACTATTATAATTTACAATAAAATGTAAGAGGAAGAACAATAAAGATGTTTAGAGGAAAAAAGCCACACTATTTATATTGCAGGCAATTTGTTGGGTCTTAAGCGTGGCCCATTAGATTCGTTTGTTACAAATCAATGCCGTATGATCAAAATCAAGGGTGATGCTAAGCCCGTAGTTCAGCATATCCGCATAAATTATTTGGACGCAAGGGTTTCCGTATTTTATTTCCTCAAAGACAGCAATCTTGTTGGCGCCAAAAACACTTTGGCGCCACATATGTTCCTTTTTATGTGCAATCCCCAGGTCTCCCTCCTCCCCTCTGTATCACATGGCACCTCACTCTCTCCCTTAGCACAGATCTCACTTTACGAGCTAACCCAAACTCTCTCCCTTTCTCGATTCTTCATTTTCAATCTCAGGTAAATTCCTTTTCAGCTCTGGTTAGATCTGCTTTCTGGCGGCCGATTTGTTTTATGAACCGGCCGAACTAGGTCTATTAGGGTTTTTTTTTTGTAGTTCAGGTTGCCGAGACAGAGGTATGATAGACGAAGAGTCGGGTAGACTGATTGTGTATGTTTCTTGTTGTAACTGCAAAAAATTGGAGAATTAAGAAGTGATTTGATGTTAGATTCCTTGGAGTATGAACTAAAAATCGTAATTTAATTTTGCATTTCATGATTTTCAAGATTAAAATATATAGTCTGGTTCGAATTCTGCATGTGTTAGCTGTTAAGAGCTTGGGTTCACTCTTATAGAGTAATTTACAGTTTTTGCATGGTTTTATATAATGCAGAGTGGACATAACTCTGTGAATTGATTGGGAATAAGACGAAGAATTGATGGTTTTGTATTTACTTTGTATATCAAGGTAGCTGTTTAAAGTAAGAGTTGTAAATTATTATCAGTACCACTCATGCTTATTCATGCATCTTATACCTTAATTGATTGATTTAAGTTTTCTCTTCTCTAACCCAAATTATATACATGTATTCTGATTTATTTCCTTTCACTGGGTTTTATGCACTTTTATCACATCTCTCCTTTTCAATATACCCTCTGAATTCAAGTTTGCACCTGCAAAATGAAAGATGGCAGTATTTTACCTGTGGTTATGCTCCATCAATGATTGCTTGCATTAGCATGCGTTATTAAAAGTTTATCTTGCTTTAGGGCTTGCATTCTGGGCTCTGCGATAACAGTGAGGAAAGTAAAAGTTCAAGTTTCACCAAATGGAGTTAAGGAGTTGCAGTCATTTGCATTTTATCCAGACTGTTGAAGGCGGTAAAATGATGAATGTGTTTCGTGGAAAGCCTGCACTGAAGTTCAAGGAGCTCAAAGATATATATGAAACTGGAGAGGCTGGAAATCATCATTTGCTCCCAGCGGCTAGACCAAAACTTGAGCTCGAGGACTGGTCAATTGACAGTGACAGGGCGGAGACTGAAAGTCTACATGTGGTTGCAGGAGCAACAATAAAAATTGAGAGCGAATCTCCGGAGTCAAACTGCAGCAGTGTTGTCGATGGAGGAAAAACTGAATCAGACGATGTTAACTTTGGAACTATGACGCTGAAGCAATTTAAGGAGAGATACAAATCAAAGAAAAGGAAACTTTCACGAAATGCTGGTTTGATTGGACAAACCAGTGAAACTTGCTCCCCTGCTAAACAAGAACCTCATGACTCACAATTTGAATTGGAAGAACTCGAGGCTATGGAGCCCCTTAGTAGTTGGAAATCCAGAATTTTAAAGAGTAGGAAGAAGAAAAGAAAGTGCAGATTAGAAAGCAGCTTTTCCAGTTCATCTGAAAGTGCGCCATGTATAGTGAAATCTAAGAGAGAGAAAAGTGACCAGGTCATTTTTCAATCTAGTGGGATTTTACCTACACCTATTGATGTTAAAGTTGAGGTTATGGAGCCTATTTCCTTTGATTGCCGATATGTGACTTTAATAAATTCCTCTGGTGGTTGTGGTGAGCCATTGGCTTCTAGTCTTGTGGTATCTAGAGGAGAGCCTGAGATAGCTGATGGTTGTGTTTTGGAGACTGGAACGTTAATTGTATCCGTTGAAGAGCCTGAGACAGCCAATTATGGCGGTCCTCCAATGCCAGTGTTTTCCAGTGATGAGCCTCAATGCTGTGTTGTTAATGATCAATCCTATGAAGGCAGGGGTCATGTTAATCCTGAATCAATTCTTGATGTTAATGCTTCTTGTGGGGAGATATTGACGGTGGATATAGTTGAAGCAATCAGTGTCCTGTCTTCAGATTTGTCCCTGTCAGAAATAAAGGAAGAAGATTCTGTTGTAGATTCACACCCCAGTGTTGACCCCGCTGGAGTAGTCTCACCAATTAAGGGTGATAGCTCCATTGCATACAATGACTCCCAAAGTGAAGAGCCTGAGAGAGTTGAGGATCATGGTTTTGAGACTCACAAGTCAACTTTCTTCAGTAATGAGCTCCAATGCTGTGCTGTTAATGAAGAATCCTATGAACCTGTGGAGCATGCTGATCCTAAATCAATGCCAGATGTAAGAGCCTCTGGTGGGGAGATAAGAATGGTGGATGTTGCAGAACTAACTACTGATCATAAGCCTGAGAGAGTTGAGGATCATGGTTTTGAGACTCACAAGTCAACTTTCTTCACTAATGACCTCCAATGCTGTGTTGTTAACGAAGAATCCTATGAACCTGTGGAGCATGCCGTTCTTAAATCAATGCCTGATATAAGAGCCTCTGGTGAGGAGATAATAATGGTGGATGTTGCAGAACTAACTACTGATCATAAGCCTGGGAGAGTTGAGGATCATGGTTTTGAGACTCACAAGTCAACTTTCTTCAGTAATGACCTCCAATGCTGTGTTGTTAACAAAGAATCCTATGAACCTGTGGAGCATGCCGTTCTTAAATCAATGCCTGATATAAGAGCCTCTGGTAGGGAGATAATAATGGTGGATGTTGCAGAAGTAACTACTGATCATAATTCATGTTTGTCTTCAGCAGAGCTAAAGAAAGAATCTTCTGCTGCATACCCACATCCCCAACATTGTGGGGATGACTCCATTGAGGTCGCTTCCCCAAGCAAGGATCATGCATCTGATATGGGCAATGACTCTCAAAATCTTCATGGCATGCACGAGTTGTCAGAGTCTAAAAGTTACAGTCAAGTTCCTGACACCTCCATGGTTAATATCTCTCATTCTACAGAACTCAGCAACAGACATGGTTTACATCTCTCTGAAGATGAAGCAAAAGACGATAGGCCTCATGTTGAAGCCAGCGTGATAAGCAGCCCTGTCAGTGGCTTTATCTCATTCAGGGATTCAAATTTATGCTCAGGTCAAGATGGCTGCTTAGCATCTGCTGCAGCTAAAGAAAAGAAGGCCCCACTATCTGCCTATGCCGATGCAGCAAGAAAGTTCTCTGCAGTAACCTGTGTTGATGAACCTGTAAAATTGGCAAATGTTCAGGGACGCCATCACTCAAAGCTACAACATCTTCCTGAAAAGCTCCTTTCGACCCGGAAGGTGCGTCAACCACAGCATGTATATTCTTTAATTTTTCTTTTATAATTCTCTGAAGTTGATAAAGCAGTACTTACATTTCAGGCAATTTCTCCAACATCTCAAAAAAAACTGTGCAAGGCTATGGAGGCCAGTGACTTAGACGATGAAGAATATTACAGTAAGTGAATAAGATATCACGTTTAGATTTATGGACCATGCATTTTGTTTTCCTGATGCTGGTAAAAAAAAAAACTTCATTTTTTCATTTGGATGAAGGTTTTTTACCTTGTCCTCACTCACCCCAACTCCAAATTAAAAGAATTTGTCGGGTTGTTGATGATTGCAGAGTATACAAGGAAATTATGCTACAGGAATTTGAATGGGAATAAGATTGGTAGGCTTGGAAGAGCCAATCAAAACCAGAGAGTTGATCTCACTATTAGTCCTGAGCGGATCACCAGGAAACCAAAGAATGATAAAAATGGTTTCCATCATAAAGGCATTCTCAAGGTTCCTCAACCTTCTGGAACTGTACCACGTTTTGGCACAGGGTGCAGCTCTGTCCAAAGCTGTTCAGAGAGTGCCATTTCATTTTCACAGAAGCAAATGCGTGATATTGAATCTATTGCAACTAAACTTACAAAAGAGTTGAACTCCATGAAGGATGTTGTTCAAGAATCATGGCACTCCAAGGTCTATCCAGCTACGCCCTTGAAATATAGTGCAGATGAGGTATGTTAAGATATAAAATTGTAGACATTTTTAGCTGTACATCCAACCTGTGCCCACATCCCAAAATTTTCTTTTCTCAAAATATTAGGTGAAGTATAAATTTAAAACTGATGTTTTTTATGTTATATTTTTTATGCACTATCAGTCAAATGCAGACAACAGAGTAAAAATGCACAACACACTAAAGAGGCCTTCTGAAACCAAATGAACTTGTGTTTTTGTCTTTTTTCAAATCCATTTCTTTTATTTGAAAAATTTATGTTAATTATCTTAATCACATCATCAACATGACTACGAGGTTGATTTGCAGTTTGTATCAACTTTCCTTCAACTCCATCCAGTCCTGCGTTACAATTTTTGTTCTTGTATCTCGATTAAGTTCTCTGCCACAATGCTCATACTTCTGAGTTCCGAACCCGATGTAACTCATATTTTTGTGCGGAACTTTTCCATTCACCCAGTGGATTACTTCCATGTTTAGAACAATTAATTATACGCTCAAACATAGTTCTCTCTATTCTTGTAATCTGATTTTTTTTTGTCTTGACCATTGTTTCATAATAGTTGAATGAGGCTTTTTGGCTAAACTGAGAACGATGATGAGATGGTTTGATTTTAAGTTCTGAAGAACACTTCAGCACAAACAGTTTAACTCCCTTTTGAATATCAATTCACCTGTTCGAGGCTGCTCGAGGACTTGACCTTTGTATTCAACCTATATTAGAGAAACCTACATAATTGACTTAATACCATCTGTGCTTTGCGTCCTTGCACCTCTTTGTTAGGATTTGAAATTGATTAGAGTTTGGAAACCAATTTATTTTTCACATTACAAGAAGCTCAAATTTTCGATGGTGAAATGCAAATTTTGCAGAATGTTATTGACAACGATGTATTCTTAGTTTCTTACATGATTTTGATTGCTTTTCATTGTGTTTGGCTATATGGTCTGAATGCATGTACAGTATGATTAAGTGTAAATTATCTTAATTTGGCAGGTGAAAATTGCTGTTCAAAATGCAACAAGAGTGGAAGAAAGTGCAAGAAGATGGCTTTCCATCATGGCAAGGGATTGTAACCGTTTTTGTAAAATCATGGTTTGTTTCTTATCATACTTCTGGATTCAGGGCATGATTTTGAAAAACAGAGACTGCTTGTATACTTAATTATGTACTGAGGTTTTTACTGATATTTCGTTTGATTGATCTCAGAAATTGACTGACAAAGCTTCTCCGACTTCTGGAAATGTGGTCCACAAGGAGAAGAGGAAGATAGTTTTTGCTGATGAGGCCGGCGGAAAGCTTTGTGATGTCAAGACTTTTGAGAATGACACTGCTTCTGTCACAGGGTCTTCTAGCAGTGACAAATAGGTAAATTTCGATTTAATAAAGGATGAAGCTTTTGTCCACTGTACATTTAGTTCATCCCATTTTCTTTTCACTTCTGGAGAGGGATGCTTTTGGATATTTGAGTGCTTATCTGATGCTTTCTAGAAAAAGGCAAAATGGGATATATGGAGTATGATGAGGCACGTCTTAATCTAAGGGTAAGTTGTGCCTGAGTTTAGGAGAGAAGCTAGCGTAAGAAAGTAGTTGTATTCAGCTGGAAAGCAGAATGGTGCTGACTCCAATTACTGATAGCTAGAGAATAGGAAAGTGTGTGCTTATACTTTTCTTGCCTCGTTACTTGAAATTGAGGCATTTTGTTCAATCTTGTGTTCTTGTCCCCAGCCCAAGAACAAATGTATAATTGTGGTTGGCTGGCATTTCCTATGATGTTAGTTGGCGTTACATCAACAAGAGGAAAATCACATCTTTGCACTGCATTTTGTGGAGTTTGTCTAGAGATAATCCCAGTTTTTCGGCCTGCATTCTCTGTTTTTATTCCTTCAAATATGATTTTGTAGCTCTTAATCCTCATACCTGATTACAAGTTTTGAATTGAAGATTTACAAGGGGAAACATCTATCCTGCTAGGAACCTTTCCAAACAATCAAAACATCATGTATGTGCGCCATCTTTCTGTGTTTTTTTTTTTCCATTAATTAATCAATGTTGCTTAGCAATTGATCAGAAGCACTCTGTACATCACATCAACATTTTAAAAGCAATTGAATCAAAGATAGATCCACCACAGTAAAATAATTTTTGCAGGTTGCCGGAGATGTTCCAATATTTGTTCTTTCACAAGTCTGATTGATTACAGATAGAAAGCAAAGCGAATCTTTGAGTGTGGTTGCGTTGCTTTTTAAAGTACTTATTTATAATATTAGTGGATTAAAATAATCTAAAAACACCAAAATATAATTGTTTTTTTCTTTACATGAGAATCACGTAACACGAACTCCCAAATCTCCAAGAATGCCTGCACAATAACTCCATGACTCTGTCTCCACTGCAAAAGTTCCTCTAAATCCTCAGCCTCAAATATTTGCGTTTCTAATATCATCTCCAACATAGACCTCTTGAAGTCCCGGCATGGATCCTGTGATTTCTTCGCAACCGCCACGCTTTTCCACCAACTGTGCATGCTATCATCCGCTTCAAAACAGATGAACTCACCGGAGAAGTAATCTCCTGGAGCAAGTGTAATTGAAATGGTGCCATCTTGGATTTCTTCCAAGCTGTTGCAATGTTTTGAATGGAGAGTTTCCAATGCCAGTTGATTATATTAGAGAAACAGAGTTAAGAAATTTTTTTAAAATTTTTTAATTTAAAATTAATATGTTTTTAGTAATTTTAGATTGTTTTGATATATTAATATTAAAAAATAATTTTTAAAAAATAAAAAAATATATTATTTTAATAAATTTTTAAATAAAAAATATTTTAAAAAACAACCACAATTCTCATTCAAATACCGCATGTGGCCTCCTCTCCTTTAACTTTTCTGAAGACAGAAATTAAATGATACGCTGCGTTTTGAGGTTAAAACACAGTAAAACCAACGGTCCTCTGCATTCAAATTCCATCAGCCCTAATTTCCTTCTCTTTTAACACAGAAGCTTGCATCATCTCCAGGGACGACAAAGTCTTTGATCTTTTCCACTTGTTCAATGAAACTTGGCGTCCTAGTTTTTTTTAATTTTATTTAGCTTGCCCACTTTGTTTCCTGTAGGTCTATTAAAAGTTCTGTAATCTGATTTCCCAGCTATTCTATCCATTGAATGGCTGAATTCACAGGAAGAATCATACGAGAAACTTCTTGAAGAAAGTAGAGTTTCGATTTCTTCACCAGCAACACCAATACTACTAAAGCATCCACTAGCATCGATGGACAAAACACTTGTTTTGTCCTTCTTTTTATTGATATTAATTTCTTTATATCTGTTTTTTCCTGTTGCCATAAAAAGTGCTATTGTTAGTGTATATATAAGGTAGCAAATCGATGAATTATAAGTGATATTGAATTTGTTCATATAAATATATTTAATTTATTAATAAAAATTTATTTATTTTTAATGTTTATTCAATATTTTATTATTGAATATAATAATTGATTAATAAATCTAGAGTAAAAATAAAATTTTTGGGACAAAAATTATTTGTAAAGAAAATTATAAAGTTTTTATAAATATGAGATTCCTATTGCGTCAAAGTATTGTTTCTAAATATTTCTGCTCAATGCTCTATTAAAACTGAACATTAGTTAGAGTTGTTAAGACTAATGTATATTATCTTCTTTTATTTATAAAAGGAAGTAGTTATTGTCATAAGTTAATGTATAAGAAACAACTAGAACTAATATGTAGATGCTTGTTGGATGATATGTACACTAAATTGACCCACATGAGAATTTCATATGAAGAGATCACTTGTGTCTATATAAAGACTCACATGACAGTTGTATAAGTGATACTTAAACTTGATATCACTAAGTTATTTTATACAGGGAGTGTTATGTTTTGATCCTGCTACACGTTATCATAATCAAGGGTAGCAAATGGACAAATATTGGGTATAACATGAACTATATGAATGTATTTAAGTAATCAATAGAGGATTCATCACCCTAGATGAATTAGAAAAAATGTTTCATATGTTCTCAAATAGTATTAAATGTAAATCCTTGTGTAAGGGGAAATAAGATTTGAAAAGAGTTTCAAATCTTATTCAAAGAATCAATGACTATGGTGTTAAGAATAAAAATAATTGAAACATTGTTGATGAAGGGATGATAATTACACTAAGAAACTGATGATAATTATACTGAGAAACTGGTCACTAAAAGTTTAAGTCAAACCACTTATGACTTTTCTAATATTTAGGGGATCATGACAGGTTGCTAGACATTATACTTGATCTTTAAATATAAATCAATCAATTATTTAATTGATAATAAATTAATTATTTTAATCCTATTTTATTTATGATGTGACTTATATTTGGGTCAACTTATTAGGGAATTTAATGAGTCATACACATAAGAACTATTGGTCAGAAAGTAAAATGAAATGATTAATCAACTGTGACTTCATTGTAAATAAGTTTTAGAAATTAAGGACTAGAGTGTAATTTATACATGGAATTAATATTCTAAACCTAGAAAAATCAAGTAGGGACTTGATTGAATAAATTTATAAAATTGTCTTGAAATAATATATGTGAGTTCAAGGGACAGATTGATATTTTATCATTTATAAGATTTTTATGTTTTTTTTTTAAATAGAAAGCTATGCATTTTATTTTTTTACGAGTGAAGTACAATACAAAAATATCTAAAACATAAAAGAAAAGAGTTAGCACACAAAAGTATAGCAATTCCTCTATTCTAAAAGTGTTTAAGACATTTCTCATTAGTGGTTCGTGTGGATTCCCATTAGAGGCTAGATACTTAGGTAACTTGGGGTTTGAGATAACCAAGCCTTGAAGCAATTATTCAAAATTGAAAAGAATATTTTATCTTTAGATAATCTTTGTATAAACCTTAAACAACCCTAGATATGTCTAATGAGATCCTTGGGGTTCTCGAAAAAATTTTGAATTTATAGTTTCCGCTGCGTGTGTGTTTCAGAGAACCATAACCCCACTCTCATAAAAAAAAAAATGACAAGGGCAAGTTTAGGTGAGGTTTGTCTTGCCACCTGACTTTTTTCTTCCATGCAAAATGGGGTGATTCAATGCTCTAATATGATGATAGGTAGTAGTGTGGGCACGATCCTGATTGGCATTTGCAGCCTACATAAAAAATCTTACTTGACAGTTGGCATTTGTAATAAATTGTTGATGGTGGTGGGGTCGGGAGGATAGGGTAGTCGATGAAAAGTGCTTTAGAGTTGAAAGGAGAGAGCCTTAGATAGCTGGAGTTGGAGCTTTGGTAGAAGAAGGTTCTTTGGATCTACATAGTTGGAGCCTTAGATAGCTGGAGTTGGAGCTTTGGTAGAAGAAGAAGGTTCTTTGGATCTACATAGTTGGAGCCTTAGATAGCTGGAGTTGGAGCTTTGGTAGAGAGCTTATGCTTAAGACGATTAGGCATCTTGTGAAGTTCATGACCATGAAAACGTTTGTAGTTCGAGACAATGTGCTAAGACTGGGATAAGGGGTTGGATATATAATGGAAAGAGGTCGTCATTGATGATGAAGGACAACAACCTATATCGATAGTGTTACATAAATTATTTAAAGTGATTAGAATGACCAAATCCAAGTGATGATGTATGGTTCATCCCTGAAATCTACTTGGAATTCCAGAGTGACTGTGTCGTTCAAACATGTATGAGTAGGAAAGAGTGCAATATGAGTGGTTCAATTTGGATTTTATGGAGAACAAAAAAAAATCTCCAATAACAATTCTCTAATTGTGTTGGTAAATTACAAGAATTATTTAGTATTTTAGAGTTATACTAGTAAGTTTTAGCAATGTTATTAAATATAGTCGAGCTTAGTGGATTAGCATGGTGATGCTAACATCTTAGGTTAGACTTGGTTTTAAAGTAAACATAATGAGAGTTGAGTTGATCTAGCATGGCCTACCATACCTAATGGATGTATCTACACCTTGGTTGCTTTGGTCAAAACCTGAATTGATTAAAAAAAATTATATAATATATTAAAACAACGATATTTTAGATTGACTTAGGTCAAACTAGGTTAATCTGTCAACCTGCGATCTAAATTATGGCTTTAATCAAGTTTAATAACCTTGTTTTATTGGAATTTATTTTTTATTTAATTAAATGATTTTAAAAATATATATTTGCATGAAAGACAACAAATAAAATTATCGATGAGAAATGCTAATATTGAGAAGAACGAGGGTTGTAACCAGCCATAATCATCTTGACTCATTCCATACAAGCCTTAAACTGTGAAAAAACTAGCAATTAGGTCCAAAAAAACATTTTTCAATTACTTTTACATTCTACACTCCAAATTCTTGTGTCGTTTTCACTTAAGCTCCTTGTTGGAATGGAAAATGACGGGTATTGAAAAAAAAAAAAACACAACCCTTGTATTTAGGGCAGGCCCAAATAGTAGGGTGTGCTTCTCTCTCGCCACTTGGTCAGGCCCAAATGGTAGGGGATGCTTTAATATGTCATTTGGATCAGGCCAAAACAATAATGGATTTTCCTATCGCTTGGGTAACAATAAGTCTTTTCACTCTTTCTAAGTATTATTCAGTCTAATGATACACAATGACACGTCTAACAATGATACGCACCCCAAAAAGCGCCACTCTATTGCTTTTTTTATATAAAAAATATATATATAGCTTGTTAAATTTTCATAAACATGTATGTGATTGGTCCATATCTCGGTGAAAGAATATTCATCTAATCACCAACATAACTAGAACACTTTTATTGTTTGTTATTAGTTGAACATACTCTTTGTTATTTTCACTAGTTAAGAAACATGCGTCTAACTTTCCACCATCACACCTTCTCGTCACCTCCATATCAGGTGGGTTATTCTATACTCTCCACTCCCACTCCTACTCCTCTCATCAGGTAAGTCATGTGACCTTTGACAAGCAAGAATAGGTGTATAGATACCCCATACCACCTATACAATGGGGTATTCACAACATCAACCTCTTCATCACTACATTAAACTTTGTTTCTATCATCTATATTTATTTATTTATTTATCTCTTCTCACCAATTTACTAACTTTTATATATATGTTACCAATCATATTTAAAACAATTAAATATGAGAAATTAATGATAACCAATGCTACCATTAAAACATAAAATGGTGGTTATAGTAATTAATTATAATGGTTATAGTAATTAATTAAAATGGCTATAATAATTGTTACTAATGGTTATCATTAAAGGTAAACTTTAAATTAAAATTGTAACATTCCCCACATGATTTAAAATTATTAATATGTATAATGAATAATTTAAGTGAGCAATTAATGTTGTGTAATAGGTATTAGGTACCTTCAAGGTTTGAACCTACACTTAGTGTAAATAATTCTCAACTTCAAGAACCATAGTAACTAGAATGTTTTGAACTAAGTTCTTTAGACAAAGTATAAACTTATCACATACAATATTAAGTGATTTTAATGTTCTATTAGTGTTGTATTTTTTGCAGTCATGCACACATATCTTGTCTCATGAGTGTTTTTAAAGAGTTGTCTAAGCTCTTTTTATGGTGACCCCACCACCACATTCACTTAGGTAAATCTCCAAGGGTGTTTTGTGACCAACATCCTGCAAAACAATTTGCCTTTGGATTCTTTCAGAGATTAACTCTTTCTACTTATCATAACAGAGAGCACATCATCATAGAAATGAGACTCAGGACCACCCCGCAAAATATATATATATATATATATATATATATATATATATATAATATTTATGCTCTCTCTAATCACCTAACATTTTTGTTTTGACTTGTTGAACTTTATTCATGATATCGTCATTCATTTAAAGACAGGTTTCCACTATTAGTGATCAATTTAAGGGCTTCAGTCCCATTTTCCTTGATGATTGAATAACTCGTTGGCGCACCAAACCTTTAGTGAGCGGATCTGTAATGTTTTTTTTAGACTTGATAAAATCCAAAGATATAATTCCATGAGATATCAAATGTCTGATGGATTTATGTCTAATGGTCATGTGTCTTATTTTTAAATTTTTTTTTTTACTCTTAGCCATAGCTATAGTAACTTGGCTATCATAATGTATTGATATAGGTGGTATCGATTTAGAAACAAATGGTACGTCAATTAAATTTTTTTGAAGCCACTCATCTTTTGAATTAGCAGCATCTAATGTAACCAATTTTATTCCCAAGATAGAACCAATAATTATAGTTTGTTTAACAGATTTCCAACAAACTGCACCACCACATAAAGTAAACACATACCTAGTAGTGGACTTCATCTCTTTTGAATCGAAAATCCAATTAACATCACTAAATCCTTTTATTACAGTAGAGAAAAAAGAATAATGAAGTCCATAATCAACAATTCCTTTTAGATATTTAAAAACTCTTTCTAAAGCACTCCAACGTGAAACATTTGGATTATGTATATATCTATTTAATCTACCAACTACACATATTATATTCGGTCTAGTATGATTTGCTAAATGCAATAAAGATCTAATAATACGAGTATATATATATTGAGACACTTTCACCATCATTGTTTCTTAATTTAGTAAAAGAATCAAAAGGAATGCATACAATAGACATATCAAAATAATTAAACCTTTTTAATATCTTTTCAATTGAATGTGATTGAGTTAAAACAAAATCATTATTACTTTTCAATAATTTAATTCCTAAAATAACATCAACATGACCAAAATCCTTCATATTAAAATTTTTAGACAAGAAAGATTTAATAATATTTATAACTTGAATATTACAACCAAGTATCATAAGGTCATCAATATTTAAACATAATATCACTAAGTCATTTTCAATTTGATAAAATACACATTTATTATTGTTTGAAAACCATCAAATAATATGACTTGATCAAATTTTTTCGTGTCATTATTTTAGAGCTTGTTTGAAACTATAAAGATATTTTACAAGCTTGCAAACTTTCTTTTCTTGACTAGGTACTATAAAATATTTTAGTTAGTCCATATAAATTTCTTCTTCTAAATCACCATTTAAAAAACTTGTTTTAACATCTGTCATAACCCAATTTTGGGTCACTCCCAAATTTTGTTTTCCTTTTCTTCAAAAAAAACGAAAAAAAAACTGCCCGGTGTCGTTTTGAACAGCACCGTGCAGCTTCTTCTCCCCTGCAAATGCAGAAACAGGGGAGAAGGAGATTTTTTGAAAATTTTTCCCGTTATTCTTCCCCTCTCTCTCTCCACCCCACTTGCCCAAAAAACCCGCATGACCCATACCCACACAACCATACCCTGCAAGCATTATGGAAGAAAAATGAGACGGAAACCATGCCCTGCCAGCATCTCCCATCACCCACCTTACCCTGCGCCATGGCAGGGATAAGGTAATCCTCTCCTCCTTTGCTTATAAATACTAGAAGAGGAACCAGCAATGAGGGGGGCAAACTTTTGGAGAAAGAGAGAAGCAAACGACAGAGTCAGGGGGGTTTTTGGGCAGAGAGAAAGATAAGAACATGGGGTAATTTTTGGTGTGAAAGAGAGGAACGAACCAAGGAATTTTGAGGGTGCAAGGAGAGTGAAAGAACAGAAAAAGCCGAAACCAACAGAGAAACAGAGGAGAGGAAGAACC
>Ga0307510_10001231_pt1 | contig 27736 bp, 32 predicted proteins | sample 12_EM_MG_FD_207224 | JGI IMG/M metagenome (GOLD analysis project Ga0307510, IMG submission 207224) | Populus trichocarpa ectomycorrhiza microbial communities from riparian zone in the Pacific Northwest, United States - 12_EM | ecosystem: Host-associated > Plants > Roots > Unclassified | place... | reverse complement strand
CATGCAAACATCATCCCTAATATACTGTAGCCCTTAAACTTTTCCTTGTGTGATCCCCCTTTGTTCAACAGAAGTGAGACTGCAAGACAAGCAACAAGGATTGCAAATGAGATAAGCATTGCAGGCCAGGCACTGCTTTTATTGTATTTTCACACAAGTGCATACAACATCTGGCCCTAAACTTGGTGCAATGGTCAGAGATGTAAACATGATGGAGGTGCCGACAGCATGCCGACAGGTCCCCAAGCCATTATTTTTACCATTTATTGCATTTTCGCAAGAGGGGGGTTTCAAAGTTGACCATTAATTGTTCATTATTTTTCTCATTATTTCATCCATTAATCCAATTTTCGCGCAAAAAATGACTTAATGAACAAATTAATCGGACAAATAATGATGCGATTAATGGCATGTTTGAAAGACCCTAATATCACGCTTGATATGTCATGGCGTAACCAGACATTGTCAGACATACTGTATTTGTCGCAGGATATATTCGCAGTGTCCAGCACAGACCCATGGGTGATGATCACGATATCCAGTTGGTAGTTCAATTTTTGCATGCGCTTAGCTGATGCCGTACCAGCCTGGAACCTGTTTGTGGCTGCCATGACGCCAAATAAGGATTTGCAGTCAGGTTTAATTAGCAGAGTCCACAACTGAGCATTATCATTTGGGAGCCAGAATATGGGAATTTTCCCTGTTCATTACAATAGCTTCAATGGCTCTGACATATCGGGAATGGCTAGGTGAGATCTGGTGAGAAGCCACCGAATCAAAATCATGGGCTGTTACTAAAGTTGCTTTCAAGTCCTGCACAAGGTGCAATGTTTGCGCCGTTGGTCCTGAAGTAAGCTTTAAGTACGTCGCTATTTCATGGCTAACCACATTAGTGTGCAGAATTCCTGTACAAAACATACATGTCAATATGACAACAACCGCGTCACCAACATCAACCATGCTACCAAAAGCATCGCATTTTTCCGCCAAAGCCAGAGCTATCATAGGTAGTATCATGGGCCTATTGCTGGCAGCTGGAATTGTTGCCTTCATACTATGGTGTTGACAGAGACATCATATCCGCAAAAATCTTGCACCTTCAAGTGCCGCATTGCAGTCAGTATCTGGAATAGGGCTCACATCATTCATCCAAACGCATCTGGACGCAACTCACAGAGACCAAGTATCTTGGATTGGTCTGCAGCAACCGCAAAGTGGATCCCCTGAGGAGGTGGGAGCGAATGCAGACACTGACAGACCCTCCTTGTCAACACACCCAGCCACACATTCGAGATTATTCCCATCTATCCCAATTGGTTTGTCAGCCAAGATGCTTCGTATGCATGCGAAGACTTTACGCCCTCGACCCCCCTATCTTCCACCTAAGTAAGTAGGTCTCAGTCTCCTCCACCCTCAGTTCCTGCCATCAAGCAAAGAGTGGCAACGTCATCACCCATGTTTCAGACAATGCACACCCAATTTGATCGCCTTTGGCGCGAAATTCAGCAACTTCGTACCGAGATGTTCAACTCTGAATCTCCACCAAGCTATGTAGAGGGCAATGTTGTTGAAGAAACTCAGTCTCATGGGTAAATGACTGTATTAGCAGTATTCACATGTAAGGAAAACCAGATACAGGGTTTATGGTAGATGGGACTGAATGGCAATGTGATACTGACCTTGGTCGTTTACCAAGTCCATTTAACCATCTCAATCAGCTTAATAATATGAGCTAGCCTCAGGACCGCAGTGCAGATATGAATGCGCAGGATGAGGGATCGACATTATCGCATCACTGGCACATCCTCACTGGAGGAGAGATGACCCATATCCTGTCTGGGCTGTCTGAAACGGATTTTCCAACTTTGTGATGCCCCCTTTCTGACGCTACTTGAAGGCAGGGTAACAAGATCTTGCCCTGCTATTCTTTGCACCTATGTGCACTTCATGGCAGAGCAGTTGGTGAATACCTTTGGTCGTCCCTGGGTAGTTAAGCTAGACCATATCGCGCGAATTGAATGCGGTATCATGGCTTCTCGCCCTGCTGGCATTTATTAAAGGTGAGCAGGGACGTCAATAAAATTTGTTTGTTCTATGACAACTAGATATGCGCACTACTGCCAGTCACCTTGTCGAGCCTGAAATTTTCGTGTAAGAAGTCCCAATGCCCTGCAAGGTGCAGAATGATTTTCTGCTGATCCACAACTTGTCACGTGACGTTATCGGTTCCACCACTTTGATCTACAATCTAATCTGTTTGCCATCCATCTGAGTGATTTATGTAATGCAATCATTGAGTATATTCGAGATCCTAAGAACTTACTAGATCCAAGATAGAAACCTAGATGGTGCCAGCCTGATTATCGTGATGCCAGGTAGGACAAACCTGGGACAATCTCCATTCTACCCACCTTGGGTCCAGTTGGTGCACCCCAACCAGAGCCAAAGCTCTAGACCATAACCATGCCATGTGGTGAGGACAAGGTAGGCCCCTAATCAAGTGCTGTGATAAATTTCGTAGCACTTATTACTATCAATGTTATGTGGGCTGACCACCTGAGTGCCGCAGCCTGAGGATGTGGTACATTGGTGGCTGACCTTGGCCCAGGTTCAAATTCGCACCCAAGGCGAGACCTGGACCAGTGATGTATGCTAGAGCATTGGCAAATTATCATTTTGCAATCTCAGTAGAGCATCTGAGTCCCCTTGATGAGCACCCAGAGCAAGGATTAAGCGGCTAGGGTTAGTTACAACAAGAGTTCCCTGAGGTTCAGCACACTGCATTTCTGAGTTATGGGATGGGCTGTGGACTATTGTTATTGGTGGCACACAGGCTCATGTTACATCTGCACGGTGTGGGTGTCAATACTTGGATTTGGAAGGCACAACGTACCATGCAAGTAGCATCATCTACTATAGTGATTTTTACCAGAGGATGTCAATTGGCAGAGTAAGAACCCTGTGTTCTCAGATCAACTGGTCAACTCATGTATGCCATCAGACTTACTTGAGTCCTACTCAGACACAATTTAGATATGAACACCCAGGAAAACCAGGGAAGATGTATCATTGACTCCAACTGTCTGAACAGGAGAGCATACTACAACGACAGGATGGGGATAGGATATCAGCAGCATGATGCAGTGACGAGAAAAGAATTATTGGTGAAGCACTGGAGGGAAAAGGAGACCACGCCCTGAAACCAGCCCACAGTTTTAGGAAGTTCTTGCCTCAGCTACCAGACTTCAGACCAGTAGATCCTACCAAAGTTACCAACATACAGCTCCGGTATTAGATAAGAACATATTGCATGATGCCCTGTTTGGATCTCGTCCGGATGTATGTACCTGTGTGACTCCAACTCATGGTCACTGTGTTGTGATTCTATGCAACCAACCCCTGGCATGGAATGAGTCAGGCATGGCTCCAAAGGTCGAATGGGTAGAGATGATGTGAAAGGGCTGACGGAGTGTGATAAAAGACAATGTCACAGATGAATCATACAAATGGCTCAACCTTGATAAGATGTTTTGCAGAGGGGTCCTGTACAAAGGGGAAGGGTCGATGGGAGTGGGGATCAACGTATCCCCAAGATGGATGACAAGGATATGACAAGGATCCATGTGAACGGGAGGGTATATGACGCCGTCATCAGCTTGTTGTTACTGTGATAACATGCAGACTTGTTTCTCATCATTGAACGGTACTCCCCTATGCCACATTCTAGGTCATGTGGGGAGAAAAAACATGGGTGAAAAAAAAAAACACCCACCAACAAAGTTTTGGGCATGGGTACCTGTCCATAGCGGGGAAGAATGGACTCAGGAACGACATATGATCACCAAGGCCACTCATCTAGTCAGGGTATCAGGAAGGGTATGAGAAGAGAAGTATAGGACGTACACAGCACTACTTCTGAGTATCCTCTGATGAGCGCATTGAGCCTTGGCAGTAAGGTCTCGGAAACTAGAAAGGAATCGAATTGTCATGGAGTTGATTTCAGGCAAATGTAAGGAAGTGTGTGCGTGCGCAAGAGGAGAGAGGCGGTAGGGAAGGAGGAAAGAGGGATGGTGAAGATTGAATGCAGTCAGCAGCGAAAGACAGCAGATGTTATTAGTGGTCCTCATTGTCGCTCCCGTTGGCATTGAGAGGTGTGAGTGGTGAGGTAATGTCAAACATGACTCAATTGAGAGGAAAATAATGAATGCATCATCAATAATTTTATCGTGTTGGACATGAGATGCTGGAGAGCACCAAAAGAGCGGTGAACCGTTCGCTAATGATGATACCCATCACCAATCGGTTATATGTGGTCGCTTGACCCCCTTTTTGCACGTAGCGGCCCATCAGCTGCGCCTCCCCACACTTCGCCTGCGATGGTGTGCACGCGTTCCTTCCCACCATGTGGGCGGAAATGTTCTTTTATGACTTCATGCTGTATCCAACCCCCCAGCTCTATGAATTTCCTGGGCAAAGAGTGGGTGTTATAGATCGTCATGGGTCGTTCCCTTGGCAAGCGCAACACGACACAGATGCCCCACCTGTCCCTACTGAGGGCAATGCAGGCCTCGAACTTGCCAACAAAACTGGGTAAGTTGCTGCCGCAAAGGTTGAGGCGCTGTAGCCCTGGGCAGAGTGTGAGGAAGGGTGTGAGTCTGCCTGTGCACTGCAAGAGGACCTGGGTGCAGGTGCACACAGACTTGAGGTGCCGTGAGTAGATCGGATGGTGAGTGGGATGGACGCACCGCTAGCCGCTAGGAGAGGGTACGCATGGGGCCAAGCGCTGTCGCGAGAGGGCTTACAACGGTCTGAGGCACTGCTGTGAGAGAGCTTGCAATGGTCTGAAGCGCTGCCATGGGAGGAAGAATGTGGACCAACGGTGCTGCCATCTCATGACAGCGTAGGCCCAAGGTGTAATACAATGGGCATCATTGCCCATCATGAGATGTAGCTGGTCGCAGAAAAAAAGTAGTCCACTTGCACCCCAGCGACAAAGTGACCACATACCTTTTGTAATCATCCTGTGGGCCCAAACCACCAATGGAAGCGCAGCTTGTTCCTGTCTCCATCCTGGGACCAATGGAGCAAGAGGGTGCATGTTGAGGGTAACCATGACTATGTAGCGACCATGTGACGACCTTGTGAAATGGAAAGCGAGGTTCGGCTCGCATCAGCATTCAGTGTCAAGAGGTGGCCAACCATGGGCCATCTGAGTGCCATTCATTGTGGAGTCAGGAAGTTATCAGGATGGCATGAAATTCAGCAGATGCCTGATGATTGTGGTTGTGAATTGACCAGTTGCAACTGGTTGTGAGTTGTGGCTGGCAGCTGACCGCAACAGTTGGAACAAAGGATTACAAAGGCGGACTTTCAAACCTACCTTGTTGTATCTACTGTATCATTCTGCCACACCCCCCCCAAAAAAAACAAGCAAATTTTGTTTTTGATTGAGCGCTAGGGATCCTACAGTACATCAAATGGTGATCGAGCAGATCAAGTGATTAGTGAACATAGTGAACCCCGCCCTGGATTCAACACAATTTGTCCATCCACTTTCCTCAGCACATAACAGTCGATTGACTGGCTTGACTATTATTTCAGTTAGCATGTTGCCACTACAATGAAGCCCATCCACAATGGCTTACACAAGGGCATGCGACTATGCAAAAGGCCGTCGTATGGAAGTGTATAAATTATGATACCACAACAAAACCAGGCTCCTAGCCCGGAATGGCAATAATCTTTCTAAAGTCGAGCGCTGATGGTATGTCATGATGTATAGCGACAAGCTTCCAACCTCCTTGTTTAAGCAAGGCACAAAATTGGGTGATTGTGCATTCCTTGCCATTGAAATAACCCATCATCTTCAGTGTTTGAAGAAAATCAGCTTGCTCATTTGTGGATTGGGTTCAATCTTCTTACCAACACATCAAAACCGTACATCATGGTCGCACGACCAAAATTTGGAAGTAGTGGCTTTGGGGGCACAGGAAGCTCTGCGCCAGGAATATCGTGTATGGTAGGTTCATCACAGGCATATGCCATAAGCTGTTTGATGATGACGAGCTGTGTCTCAGGGCCAGCAGCAGTGCGTAAATGTTTCAGTATAGTAAGGCAATGCTCGTCCACCCAGTTGTGAAGTACCTTACTCAGAAGGAAGACGGAGACATCCTCCTGCTGTGTAGGCTGCGGGTCAAAGAAGTTGTGGCCTTCAGGATCAGGCGTCAGAATGACTCTTAGATCATGGATGCAAATATCGATCAACCTTGGAGCCTCACGTGTCTGGATTTGAGCGCGTCGGGCATGTTCTTCTTCCAAAACTGCAACACACTTGTTGTCAGGCACATGGAAGACTTGTGAGGGTTGGCGAATTCAATGCACATACTTCGATTGCATCCTGTAAGGTGAGCATCTGTGTGCTCTCAGATTGGTGCATTCCAGACCACATGACGCTTGCTTCGCTGTCGACAACTTGACACATCAGTGCCCCGCCACAACACCCTCGCATGCCACACCTCCTCCTCCTCGTTCCCCTCCTCCTTCGCCCCTTGTCTGATGCTTCGCTCTTGCTGCCACAAGGTTCCCTTGCCAACTGACTGGGACTTGCTGCCGACGTCACTCGCTGCGCCCGCCACTGTTGGCAAGCACCACAAGACCGCCCCTGCTAGCTGTCAGCCAGTGCCACACACATCAAGCTTGACACTTCATTATTCAGCCCTTGTTCGGGTCCATGAGTTGTTGGATGTGTAGATTGCTGGATATGGCATTATTGGACCTTTAATCGTACGTTTCCTTGTGTCTCTTTTTGTTTAGACTTGTTGCTCTTTCTGCTAGCCCTTGCCATTGGACATCGATCCATGCCACTCCCTTCGACCCTGTGCTCGCTGACATGCCTCAACATACCATTCATTCCTGCTTGTTCTTTTGATCACTGGACACTCTTTTCCATACAACGCTGTGCAGACGTTTGCTGGCAGAATGCCATTCCTTTCCTTTCCCCTCTTGCCGATTACTCGTTTCATCGCGTAGCATACATTGTCTCCCATCAGACTCAATTATAAATATCTAAGCCCAGCCCTGGCGAATGCTAGGCAACTGTGGCCCATTTCTTTCCCCGTTTCTTTCTGTTTGTGTGCTAGGCAACTGTGGCCCGATTTCTCTCTCGTTTTCACGATGCCCTCTGACAAACTCTTTATGCCTTGACAAACGCTCGCACGTGGCAGCGGGGATAACAACCCGTGCACACCACTCTTGTCTACTCTCGGCGTGTGCTCATTTCTGGGTGCGCAGCTTGGGTTTTATTTCCTCTCCCTCCCTCTCAAACTCTCGTGTGGACATTCCGTCTGCGATATATCTGGCTGCCCCAGAGAGGCAGTGAGCTTTTTCAAGTTTGCTGCTTCTCTTCACTTGTTCCCATTTCAGATACCATCTTTTGCTCCTGGTTGCCATCGGTGACCTTGCGCATGCCAAGCTGACCTCAGCTTAGGGACAACCGAGGACGCTTCATCCACAGTGTCCAGCCCCAACAGGAGGAACGCAAACCACTCACACCACAAGCCCAAGTCACCCAACCCAGTGCATTACAATGCATTCTCCTTGCCGCCAGCACTCCACTCATTTCGGACATCCCTGTGTCCGAATTTATCTCCAACATCGTACAAGCATACTGCCATAGCTCACCTATACCCAACTCCTCCGAGTCACCTCTGAGCCTCCTGTTTGCATCTGAAAGTGTCCTGTCATCTCCAACCTGCTATGTACCACCTCTGCGTTATGCAACTAACCCATCTATACCCACCCCAGCATTTGATGCACCTGGACCCGGTCTAAACCTCCTGCCAGCACCTTCCCCCTTCCAACTGCCCGACACCTCCTTCAGCATGCCGCGACAACCTGCTCACCTAAGCGACGACGGGTTGTCCTACATTGATGAAGAGCCACTCATGTGGCCTCCACCTCTCCCTCCGCATCTGTATCAAGCATCACTCCAGCCTCCGCAGCATCTCCTGCACACCACATTTCCACCACCACAACGTCTGCACTCAAGAGCACTACCGCAACCTCCACCCATGCGACTGCGCACAACGACTGCAGCCTTCACTACACCAGCACCCGTCCCAGCCTTTGTGCCAACTTATGGCATTGGCGCCATGCCATCCATGCGGTCCAGGCTTGCGCCCCACTTCACCAGCGACGTCAACCAGCCAATCGAAGACTTCCTGGAGGAGTACGAAGAGTTAGCAGACAAGTGCGGCCTCACCAGCCCACAGAAGGTGGAGACAGTAATTCAGTATGTCGACCGCTCCCAGTGTCATGTCTGGCAAAACCTGCCAGGTTACATCACACGCGATTGGCTTGACTTCCGTGATGAGCTGTGTGACAAGTACGTCAGCCCCACACCCAAGGGGCAGTTTTCGAGGCAAAAGCTCATCAACTTCGCCGCCAAGTATGCCCAGAAGTGCATGGGTGATGAGACCGATGTCATCAACTACCAGCAGCAGTTCAACAACCAGAGTAAGGTCCTCCTTGGCACCAGTAGGATAACTGTCAGCAAACATAATGCCATCTTCTGGCGTGGATTCCACCCCGAAGACCAGCATGCCCTCTACGAACATCTCATCGCCATGCACCCCAACATGCCTTGGGGTCAAGCTTTTGACCTCAAGGATGTCTTCAATATCGTGCAGGCTATATTCTCAGGCGACAACGATTTCTTGTTGCAGGAGCTGTCCCCCTGTACAGACCGCGTGCAAACAGAGCGCAGCACTCTGCACGATTACTCCTTGCTGTGCATTGAAACCCGAACCATTTGGTTCCAGAATGACGCCCCCAAGGAGAATGAGAACAAGCTCGAAGGTCTGATTTACCAGCTTCACGCTCTGCCGCCTCGCGATCCAAAATACACCTTCTTATATGCGCGATGTGCCACCCGTTTCCCTAACCACATGATGAGCATCCCCAGGCCAGAGTACCAGACTGACACTGCCACCGCCTACTTGTATTTGGCTCCACCACCCCCACCACCGCCAACGTGGAGCACGCCAGCCACTGCACCCATCCCGATTCCAGCCATGCCCGCTGCCAACACCGCTGCCACTACCCCCTTCTTCTTCGGTCCTCACCCCAAGCTCTGCACCTTCTGCCGTGCCAAAGGCCATTGGCTTCGCTTGTGCGCCTTGGCTAATGAGTACCTTCAAACTGGATGCACCTCCTGGATCAATGACAGGCTGCACCTCCCGAACGGCCAACCAGTACCATTCAACAGCATGAGATGCGGACTCAAGGCAAGTATCAATGCGTGGCTAACTGCACAATCTTCTGCCGCCTCACCCCCAGCCCAGACTCAAGCGATCTTGGCGCGCGAACCACTGCCACACCTCGACTCATGCAATGCTTCTGCCAGAATCGAGAAGGTAATTGAGTCTTACATTCTGCAGGTTCGGGAAGTTGCCACCCCCGACAAAGAAGCATTCTTGCAAGACATCTTCAAGGTTTTCGCTGCTGAGAAGATGAAATGCCTGGGCAAGGCCTCCGAGTTCTCTGCACCACCTCTGCCTCCTCCCGCTCCAGTGCCATCAATATCAGCACCCGCTCAGCCACCCGCCACCACCTCCAGTGCTCCCCAATCCAGCACATAGTATCAGTATCAGTCCGACACCGAGGATCAGCAGCTTGTCACCGAGCTGGAGGAGTATCTCATGAAGGGCAAGTTATCCCTCACCACTCCTGCTCATGTCTTCACAGCCAGCCCCGCCGTTTGCAAGAACATTGCTGAGAAGCTGAAGGTGTGCCATGTGGAGACTAATGAGTACAAGGTAGTGCCCATAGCAGACTCGTGTTCATGCCTGCGCTGCACCACTGTACATGACAACTTCTCCAATGATCCGCCACTCTCAGATGACCGCTCTCCAGAATTCTGTCTCCCTTTGCTGGAACTCAACGCTCTTGTCAACAGTAGCTTCAAGTCCCCTGCCATTCTGGATACTGGCTTGCAAATCATCATCATTCGGTGCGACATCGTGCAATCCCTTGGATTCCCCATCAACAGCCAGCGCCTCATCAAGATGGAAGGTGCAAACGGTGCCACTAACTGGACGGTGGGATGCACCAAGAACTTACCGCTGCAGGTGGGCGATGTGATGATCAAGGCCCACACGCATGTTGTCAAGCACATGTCGTTCGGTCTTTTGCTTGGCTGCCCATTCCAGAAGTCTGCACTCCTGCGATTCGAGGATCTGCCCAGCGGCGAGGTAGAGGTTTCAGTCCACAATCCCACTAACTTGGAGCACAGAGTCTTCGTCCCCACACGCCCCCACACTGGACGCGCACCAGCTGTCTCGGTCGTTTCAGTTCTCAATCTCGTACCCTCCCTTCTCCATCCTATGCAAGCCGCTGTGCAACATCTCATTCCACCACTCATGCCCGCCACCCATTCCATTACTGTTCCCAAGTATACCCAACCACTTCCCACCAAACATCCTGAGTCCCTCATCTTCCGCAGCAGCCCTGAAGTCCTTGCACCCCCTCTTAATGCCGGCATGGGCGACAACTTCCTCACTCAGCATATCCAGCCTCTCCGTGACCGCCACCCCTCCACGCGACCTTGCACCAATGACCTTGCACCCTCAGCCATTCCTCGCCTCTCTAGCCTCCTCCATCTGTTCCTTTCCTCCGCTTTCCATTGCACTTCAGGCCCTTGTTTCGACTCAGAGAACGCTGATGCGGACATCAACAACAGCAGCCTCAGCAAGGCTTGACAAGGCAATTTCTCTCTTGGGTTGCCTCTTACATGTCTCTTCTCTGGCACCAACTGTGCTGTGGCTTGGCACCCATCTGGCTACCCCCTTCCACTCATGTCGTTTCCACTTGAGGACCCACCCACTATTGCCATCATAGACCCCGCTTGCAATCACATGCAAGACCCTGGCCTTGTCTCTGGCAGTGCATATCTTTCCCCAGTCGACAACTGCTATACCATTCCCTTCCCTGATCCCAGTTGTGCCTCCTTGATGCTGCGCCCACCCTCTCCCAGACAACTCAAGCACCCAGTCAACTTCACCTTGGCTTGTGCCCCTCCCAATTGTTCTGACATTGCGCTCACCCATTTTGCTAGCGGAACCACACACCTCACACTGCCAGTGGACAGTTTCAGCAACAAACAGCGCCATCATCAGGTCGACCCAGGAGGGTCGAAATTTAAAGCCCCCAGGAGATGTAAGGTGAGCATTGTGTGTGCTCTCAGATCGGCGCATTCCGGACCATGTGACGCTTGCTTTGCTATTAGCAACTCAACATGTCAGTGCCCCACCGCAATGCCCTTGCATGCCACGCCTCCTCCTCCTCGTTCCCCTCCTCCTTTGCCCCTCGTCTGATGCTTTGCTCTTGCTGCCACGCAGGTCCCCTCGCCGACTGACTGGGACTCGCTGCCGATGTCACTCGCCACGCCCACCACTGTTGGCAAGCACCACAAGACCGCCCCTGCTAGCTGTCAGCCAGTGCCATACATGTCAAGCTTGACACTTCATTATTTGGCCCTTGTTCGGGTCTGCGAGTTGTTGGATGTGTAGATTGCTGGATATGGCATTATTGGACCTTTAATCGTACATTTCCTTGTGTCTCTTTTTGTTTAGACTTGTCGCTCTTTCTGCTAGCCCTTGCCATCAGACATCAATCCACACCGCTCCCTTCGACCCTGTGCTTGCTGACGTGCCTCAACATACCATTCATTCCTGCTCATTCTTTTGATCACCAGACACTCTCTTCCATACGACGCTGCGCAGACATTCACCAGCAGAATGCCATTCCTTTCCTTTCCCCTCTTGCCGATTACTCATTTCATCGCATAGCATACATTGTCTCCCATCAGACTCAATTATAAATATCTAAGCCCAGCCCTGGCGAACGCTAGGCAACTGTGGCCCATTTTCCCCCTTTCTTTCCGTCTTGTGTGCTGGGCAACTGTGGCCCGATTTCTCTCTTGCTCTCACGATGCCCTCCAACCAGCTCTTTATGCCTCAATGAATGCTCGCACACGGCAGCAGGGATAACAACCTGCACACACTGCTCTCGTCTACTCTTGGCGCGTGCTTGTTTCTGGGTGCGCAGCTCAGGTTTTATTTCCTCTCCCTCCCTCTTGAACTCTCGCGCGGACTTTCCATCTGTGATATAATCCCTAACGACAGACTTGCGATCCTGGACAACGAAATGAAGATGCCATTGAGTTGTAGCAAGCGTCAACGAGTGCAAGCTGATCCCACCTCCGACATTGACAACCAGGGAGCTCTCGGGGAGATTTTCCCAGGCATACCCTAACAGCTCAACGCGTTGACATTAGGTGATTGTCTAGAGCACCACATAACATGACAGAACCTTTGAGGATGGCATCAGTGGAGGCCATGTTCCTCAGTCCGTTCATGGCAGCTCCAAATCGAGTAAGTCGTAATCCGTTGTCCAGACATTCCAGCCAGCTCCACATGTCTTCCTTGGTATTGTGGGCTTTGTTAAAAGCAGCCTTGTTTGCTTTGCTGGAATGTCTGAGTTTGGGATCAAGAAGGGCCTCCATCAGATAACTGGAACTCTTGAAGCCCTCATCTAGGCTACAGAAATACATCAAGAGCTGGGTACTATAAGGGAATCTAGCAGGAATGCATACATATGTCTGATAAGGGATGCCATCCCGTGGGTTCCTATGTGCTTCGATTCAGGACTGAAAGTTGTTAATTTCAGTTGATGCTACTGAACTTGGGACTCAGGGCTACCTTGCTAGCAGCTCTTTGACTGACTTCCCTGTATCCAAAACAGAGGATAGATGGTTTGTTGCAAATACATCTGGGGACACCTCAATAAATACATAATTCGTGGCAAGCAGGTGGAGTATGCGAGCTGGTAACATTAATAAGGAATAGTGTATTGAAGCTCTGATACATACCTAATTTCCTGGGGTCAACCCTTGCGTGCTTAGCAATTTCATGAACATGTTTTCCCTATGTAGTAGAAATGACGATACCAGCCACACAGTAATGGAAGGATACAATATTACCTTGGGCCCAGCATCGCGAAGGATCTCAGCAACATACATGCTGATTGTGGTGCGTATTGCAGTAGTGACATGGAACTTTGTTTATGCACATGGTGGGCAATAGTCTATGGCCAGAGAAAGTTCAGACCTCTGTAACAATGGCATTTTTTTTTTTTTTTTTGAAAGCATTTTATTACTCAATAAGTAGCTACTACTAACTAAATTATTGAGAAATAAGTGCTGCATGGCGGGAGACGAGCGTCAGCCCCATTTTGGTGCACTGAAGCCAGGCCATAGGGCCGGGGGGGTGAGGAAGAAAATGCTTTTACGCACATCCTGTCTGGGATAGTGTGGGGCTCAGGGTTATGGTTTATGGCCTTTCCCTACTACCCACTAAAACCTCATGCCTATTGGTCTAATCGTTTGGGAGGTCTCCTTCTCTGGTCAAGACTTTTTCCCAGGTGTTCACTACTAGCTTGGTAAACCCTTTATTTCTTTTTGATTTTGGTTGCATTTATTTGTCTTCGGTGAGTCCTTCATTGATAACATGTAACCATCTTAATCTAATTTCCTGGTTGCTGTGGTTCTTTTTGTGGATTACTCTCTTGCATCTTAGGGCCCAGATTAGGAAGGCTGATTTGGAGAGGAGGATCTGGAGGATGAGAGTTGCACCTCGGAGGTCTTAATGGACCATTAGTGTTATGTGCGGCGTGGGGCCATGCATGACAATTGGCAGTATGGGCATGACGACCACCAAGGTCATGCTGGTCTGTGTGTTGCCTTTTGCAGCACTTCTACATCTCTCGGGACGACGACGCTGCACCCTATGTATGGGCTTCAAAATGAAAACAAAATGGCCTCTTAACGGCAGGATCGGGTAACAAATGTTTGGGCCAAGGTGTGTGGTTGTTTGTTGGTGGTGGTGCCACCTTCTGACTGGTTTTGGGTGCGGTCAGCTTCCCCTCCGTCCTGTTCACTCACTGCGGTGCCTCAAGTGTACGCCTGCTCGGTCGCAGCATCGGTGTTTCACTTTGCTCTTGCCCTTGTTTGGGCTCCCTTGCGGTAGCATGTCGATTCGCGCTCTTTCTTTTGTAGCAGCGCCTTTGGATTGTGCCAGCCCTCTGGGCAGGGCATCGAGCTCTCACTTGCTCTCTTGTGGCGGTATCCCAACTACACGCCTGGCCCTGCCTTCCATGGCATTTCATGCCTGCGCCCTGGCTTGTTATGTGCTCCAGGCTCTATGCCTGGGCTTTGCAGCCACAATGGTGTGCCCTTTCATTCACAAGTGTTAACATTCATGGGTTTGATATTCCTCATGTTTGGTGTTCAATTATGTATACAGGCCCATGACGGTTGCAGTCACTGGGCTGCCAGGGAAGATAGGTGAGTTTCCCTTATTGACCCTTCCCCTAATTTTCCAGGTGGACTGCTGGTAAAGTAGGCGGCTTCAAGCTTTCACGGGGAGGCCACCTTGTCTCCAAAACATTTATCAGGATTTGTGTGCATAACCACAAATGGTGAGATTTCAGTGGAATGGGAGAGGATCCGTGTGTGCCTAGCACTAGGTGGGGGACTGTGTGAGTATGCAGGAGGATATGGAAGTTGAAGTAGGTTAGCGGGGGGTGTATTTTGTGTGGTGAGAATACAGGTTGACAATAGGAGTCCTAAACGCATGGTACAAATATCAGGGGACGGGGTCAAGACTAAAGAGATAGACAGCTAAACATAAGCAGAGGGGGGGGAGATATGGGGATGGCGGCACTGTCATTATAGTGTATTTTTCCTCCCCACAAAAATTATGAGTTTGTTGTAAAACACATAATAAATTATCTTGGGCCTTGCCATGAAGGAATTGTACTTACAGTATTGGACAACCAGTGGGTTGCGGATTCCACGGGGTGGTGGGTTATGCAGTGTTGGTTCCTATTGGTGCATGCTGACGTGGCAGCTCCCTGGAGGATGATGATGCTGAGCAACTTGTGGCCTGGGGTAGGCACAGTTTAAGTGGAAGTTGCTTGGGACAAGTTTCTTAGGTAGACCATAGTGGTCCAGAAACATGGGGTCAGGCATGATAGGCAGGAGATGTTTGTCTGAAGACTTCCAGAGGGTGTTGGGTTTATTCGTAACACATGCATTGTGAGGGAGGAGTTAGGCCTTTTGTTGTGTTGTAGGTGTGGGTCTAGTTCTCATCATCAGTTCACTCTATTCTGACAATGTGTGGAGCGGATGGTGTATCCTTTGTTGAATCCTTGCCCTGACTGAGTTGTGGGAAAAACCGACCTGGTGTTGGTTGTGGTTCAAGGAGCCCCCTGTAACGATGGCATATGCACTGAGCTTGGAAACAAGTCACGTGATGCTGGGACTGCCTTTATCTGCTGAGGGTGAGTGAACCCGCCAATCTTATTGATGCATCAAGCCCAGTCAGAAATGGAGTGAATCAGATCGAATGTGAATGAATCTGGTAGATGTATATAATTGGATTTGACAGAATTAGAAAGTGAGACTGATATTAGATTGGGAGTGAATCCCATCTAACTCCTTCTAATTGCATTCTTTCATATTCGTTTGCATTAATTGCATTCTTTCTCATTATTCGCATTAATCGCATTCTTTCATATTCATTCTGATTTGTTCTGATCTGTTCTGATTTGATTGTATTCCATCTATGCTACTGGTTTTACAGTGAAACTTTCGAATAGGATCAAATCCCATCAAACTATGCAAATGCCATCTAATTATACAGAAACTGATTGGGATTGAATCCCATTGAATTGCTGCCAAATGAGAGTGGAGCTTGTGGAAACTTGTGAAGAGTATGAAAACGCGTTGCAGCTTGCGAGAGGAGAGATGACGGATGTTGGCAATGGTTTGATGAGGACAAGAAAATGAACTAGAGGGTGTTGTGAGAGCGGATTGGGGGGGGGGGAGGGGGGGAAGCAGGTCTCATACCAAGGCGAAGCCCACCACAGCAACTAGTTGGCACCATTGGCTCTCCTAGGGGGAAGACGCCCTTTCCATGTGGCCTTTGCCCATGATTAGAATGCTGGCCAGGAAATCGATTCGTTGTACTCACCTTTATTTCGGCCTTCTTCGCCACCTCTCTTTCATCATACACCTAGAAATGTATGCGACATGTGTGAGCGATAAGTTGTACAAGACAGACAAGTAGGACATACCTTTCGGAGATCATTATCAAGGTGGTCCCAGTATACATTAAATTCTCCGACGGTACCCCCAGGGTTTGCGGCGCACCAATTGACAGAGCACATGTCCCTGAGACCAAAGTCAGTAATGAAATGGTCTGAGGAAAACACTTACACCGCATGTATTCTGACGCCAGGGGTTTTTATCTGCATATACTTGTACCTCCTGCTACGCAGATCCTTCATCCTTGCGGGTTGCTCTGTGATGGCCGGTGTGTTGGCATCGTCTGTATCAGATGGTGCGATTGATGGGACGTTACTTGCGATAGGTGGGGCGCTTGAGCCCTGCGTGTCAGTTATTGGGAAGACATATGATGGATGGGATATTCCTGGGCCTGAGATATGAGGCGGCGGGACACCTGGGCCAGGGAGAGAAGTTGCAGAGACGCCTGGGCCAGAGATAGAGATGCCTGGTCCAGGGATAGAAGTCGCAGACACGCCTGGGCCAGGGAGAGAAGTTGCAGAGATGCCTGCGCCAGAGATAGAGACGCCTGTGCCAGGGACAGAAGTCGCAGAGACACCCAGGCCAGAGATAGAAACATGAGGGACCACTGGACTCTGTGTGCGCATGACTGCGCTAGGTGCATGATCGGAATCCCTAGTATCGCGAGCATGGCCGGCAGCGTGTGTACCTTGGATAGCATGTGATGTTTCACCTAGCAGCCAGAAAGTTGGGCTGCATTTGTTGAAGGCATTAGCACTGGGGGAGGATCGTTAGCACAATCAACAAATTATTTGAGAACCTACAGGGGATCTCTCAAAGGCCTGGCCTTAGGCCTCAAAATACCCCTCGACAAGCCCTCTTGGACATTGTCTTTGAGCCAAGAAGGCTTGGGGTTGTTGTTGTTGTTGTTGTTGTCATCGTCGTTGTTGATATCTGAGTCCTTGGGCGGTGTGTCAGCCTGGCTTACACATGTGTGATCGTCCTTGACCATTGTTTTGAACTTCTTTGAGGGTGGCCCATTCGTTTCTTTGTCGTTGTCGTTGCTGATCGTCTGGGCCATATGGTGAGTTTTGTACCATTGGGAATAATGTTTGGTCGCAAGTAGATGGGCCTTGTAGTGGTTCTTGCAGTATTGGAGGATAGGCCATCGTGTTTCCATTTCACGTGCGTATTCTTCGTGTACTGTCCTTGACACTTTGCTCCATTTTTTCGGGGCGATGCCTCTTGTGTAGAGATCGACCCAGATCGACCTGGCATAGGCTCGAACATCCATCGCCTTCTTGCCGCCAATCGGAGTGCCATCTGATAGTTCAAGATACATCGAGTTAACATTTTCGTTGTTTGCATATCTTGTTTTCCTGCGACTTCCAGTTTTGATGGTGGGATCGGTTGAGGTCTTTTTTGTAGCTTCAAACTTGTCCCATTCCTCCCTGGTCCAATATTTGATATCAGGGAAATCTGATCTTGAATAGACTGGGAGCATGGTTGGTTGTGATTCCTCTTCCTTGTGGTGGTTGTGTGGTGTAACACTGGCACGTGTTGCCAGAGCTGGTGCATGATCTTCTGTACGCAGTCTCTTTGTGACCTTGGCATACATATTCAGGAGGGTGTTGTGTGAGTGCACGATCTCGCTATGCGTCGTCCTGTGGGTAATGTGATAGGTCATCCTGAATTGATGCGTGATAATACTTACTTGAGAAGAGAATGCTCTTGTCTCTCCCTAAGCAACTTGTTTTGCATTATTTGATAATATCGCAAGAGTTGAATGTATGCGCCTTTTTCACTTCCAATTGGTCCTGAGGTGCCAAGTGTATTGGTTGTCTGGAGCGGTATGTCAAGAGGAGAAAGCAGAGTTTGATCAAAGGGAGTGCATAGTCCTAGACTGAAGCTTGTAGAGGTCGGGGAAACATCATCGACTGGGAAGGTACCGGCCCATGGTACTTTGAGAGCGTTGTAGACACCACCTAGAGACCTCGCAGAGTGCTGATGCCTAGCTTGAAATGGGGTCAGAGGGGAGGACATCAGAGGTTTTTTTTTGAGAGCGTAGATATGGGAGAGACGAAGAAAAGCGAGACAGAGACATTGGCATTCATAAATGCGCTCCTTTGTTTCATGTGCCAAGAAGACACCTTATCTTGCTTTGGGCATGCTATGTCCAAATATATGCTTTCTACACTACTAGAAGGATCTGTGTATTCTCGGTTCTCCCCTCTAAATTTCTCATATCATCGTGCTGAAGCATTGCTTGTAGAAAGCGTTATATGTGTTGCGTTTGTCATATAGATTGATTATAGCGATCTGATTAATCATCCAAAATGGGTAATCTGAATCCTATGAAAGCGGGCCCCAAGGCGGACTGTAGAGATCCGGAATTGACTTAGTGCTCTGCAGACGCTTTTCTCAGACATACACGGACCGTGAACCAGTCACGTCAGTCACTCAGATTGCCTAATACAGACGAAAACTGCTGTAGATTAAAGATAAGAACATTGCTGCTATAAAACAAAGACGCTGCATGCTCTCTAGATGCCTCACACCGCTGTCAGTTCTGGGTGGCCATCAGGGTCGCCTCCAATAAAGTCCTCCTCTGCGCCTGCCAGAACTGCGACATCCAAGCCTGGCTTTTCAACAAGGAAGAATCGCTGGCGCACCTCTTGTCCTTCTATTGCTGGGGCGTGAGGAACCATCGCAACCACAGCTTGAATATGTTTGACATCTATAAATGCTAGTGCCGAGTCACCTTGATATTCGCAGGACCACAGCGTGTTGACAGAAATGTGAAGTAGGGTTGGATCTGGCTGGGAAAACAAAGAAACGAGCACCACAGGGACTTCACTGTCTCCAAGGCAGAGAACTGTGAAGAATAGAACTTCACCAATGCATATTTCATCATCCAGAAGTATCTGTGGGTGTGACAATGATAAACACAAAGATTACAGCAAGCAAAGACCTACTTTGACCATGCATGCGGTTTGATGCTTCTCCAGAGACTTCTGGAGTTCTTTCCACACGGTGTAACAAATCTGACCAGTTGGTATTCTGAGTCTTGCCCATCGATGCACAGAAAAGCCATTGGTTTCTGGTAGCATTGGCAGGAATCTTCACAACGCTTCTGCTTCACATTCACGCAGACTTTTGGGATGTTTATCTTGAGCATGAAGCAGAATGTACCCGTTTTGTAAATCCTTTGAGCCACAAGGTAGACCTCCTCCAGAGGAGCCATTCCCCTCCAGGTCTGGGATGATAGCCATAAGAGCATTTGCACGCGTGCACCTGATCCCTCGCTGTGAGAGATTAGCAAACGGATTCGAATGCTGCTTGATCTCCTTGCCTAGATTGCCAATGGTGCGCTCAAGCGTCCACTGGGATGAACATATAGGAGGGCCGATTTGAAGGACCTCATGTGGAAGGTGCACAAGCGAGTGCATACAGGGACATACAAAGTGAATACAAGTTGGCAAACATTGACAATAAAATAACTCAAACTCCTGTGCAAAAGATAGCAGTGCCCGGTGTGCATCACGCACATTTGCTTCCGAGATCCTGTGTTGGTTCATAAGGCGGATCCCCAAGACAAGTTTACAATAGTTTGTGAAGAATCTATCAGGGAGAATGCCATAGAGAAGTCCCGGCCCCAGCCCATAGAGATAAAGTAGGAACTCCCAAGCCTTATACCCGCTTGTTAGCTTGTCTGCAATGTTATGTGGGGGATGATCAAACGAACTAGGCAAATAATGCAAGGCTGCTGTGACAGCCCTGCCATGATCCTGCCAGACGTCACCTCGGAGCACTGCCCAGTCCCAAGTGGACTTATCATCTGGCCTGGTGCAGTCAATCGTACCACGCCACAAGCTGATCATGAGGTCTGTTAAGTTGAGAGCAGCAAGGTGCATGATGTCTGAACCCGCTGAGTGGGGAAGCCCAAGTGTAGATGATGGGTCTAAACCAGAGAAAATAGAGGGCTTGGAGATCCCTGTCTCCAGACATCGGGTGCAATACTGGCTGTTGTTGGAAGACAAAATGACAATGCACAAATTCTCGTGGTACTGTTTGTGTGAGGGTACCGGGAGATTCTTCACGTCAATATCCCCATGTGTACAGCCCAAGACATTATAATTCAGAGGCTTCAAAAGAGCCAGGAAGTAATGCATCCCATGATGTTCGCAACACCCTTGCATACCGCAATATAGATGGCAGCCATGCTTGCCATGATATCCTACCATACCAGTGACATGCATCATACCGGGACCATCAGCGGTTATCAAGGTGAGGAACACCTTTGATTCCACTTCGCACTGCAGAACTGCATCCCAGATTCGCAGCCGTTCCTTCTGCAGAGCGACTAAGTGTTGAAGCCCAGGGAACAGGAATGAGTTGATGTTCTTTGGGTTGTTTGGCCCAGGGATAAAGCCACCAATAAATACTCGTTTCTTCTTGTAGTGCTCAGCAGGGGAGAGATTCAACAAGACCCAGATATATATCTAGCAAGCAGAGGCCTTCTTAGCATAGAGTTGGGCCCCATCGATTGAGAACATCAGAACAATGTCATTTTCATTGATGCACCCATCTTCAAACACCTTGATGAGGTCTGTGCCATGTAGAACATCTGAGTATTGATCCAGGGACCCAGCATGATCAAGTTCTGCATGCACGCGATGGCTCTCACTACGTAGATAGTGTGCACGGGAGGTGCTCTCTGGTGATCGATAGAGCGCCTGTAGTTGTGGTCCTATGGGGATGGTATGGAATTCCTGACAAGGGACCTTCTCCAGACCAGAGCTTGATTCAAGGCGGAACTGGTCATACTGTGGCTCAGAGCATAAAGGACAAGCGTTGAGATCTACAAATGGCCCTGTGTAGGCAATGCAGGATTTGACACACATATGGTGTATCACAGATTCTATACCAGTTAGATTTGCCACAAGAGACTTAACCTTATAGTAGCTCATGAGGTCTAAGTCCGGTTGAAAGCGCAATATAGCTCTGCGGTTTGTCTCATAGGTCGCCTCTGAAGGATTCCCTAGAAATAGGTCAATTGCTAGCTGTGTGACCTTGTCAACAACTCTGGGAGACTGTTCGTGAGGCGGATTCCGAAGGCGATGAAGAGCCCCATCGGACATCCCAAGACTGGGGTCGTCCAGAGTAGCACCTTGGAGCCCCTTCACGAATTCCACCACCGTTCTGAGATCGTCATGATGAATTGTATCCCATAGCCACAGATCTTCAACGTTGCCAGGAGGCATATCGAATGAATTTGGATTTCAATGGGCAGGATCATCAAGCAGATGATTGTCAGTGTCAAAGTCTTCTACATTTCCAGAAGGTCCAATGTTGCTAGGTGATTGAGGAGCATCCAACCCAGTATCAAAGTTATTACACATGTGATCACCTAGCCATGAATGGGGTTGCACAGATGGACCTGGACAAGGACCAACAGGTGGACCGCCCTTAGCAGATCAGTTAGCATCGTCTGGTATATTCCCAGAAATGTCACACCAACAACATTATCTCCAGATTGTCTTGCTTGTTTTCTTGGAGGACTGATCATATGGTCTGTGTCCCCATCACTGGCAGGTGGTTCGGCTTTGCACACCCGTGAGCTCTGCGCAGCATGCAAGGATGTTTTGTGTATGACAACTGGGTGCTTATTCAGGAAGGCCTGCATGCTTGGGGAGTATTTGGATACAGAATCCTGGTATGGCCTGTGGCGAAAGTACACTGCCTTGCTAACTTTTCATTGTGTGCCTTTGCATATTTGTTCACAATTGCAGTAATATTGAACCTGTTCTTCCATGTATTGAACTAGGTAGTCTACATAGTACCAAGGTGAAAGGAACGCTAAGGAGAGCTGGGCATGAGGAGCAAACAGACAACTTTACAAAGTAGCATACAACCAGAGCCACCAGGTGTGGCCCTGTATGCAATCTAGTAATTCCAGATCTGCTGGCCTGGGCCCTGCAGTTGCTTGCGGGACTCTATGATATCCGCAATGCAATTTCCTGATTCCCAATGCCCAGTCCAGAATATGAGGCTGACAAATGGATTTAGTTCGATTCAATCTGTTTTCTTTCAATAACTTTCTGATCAGATCGAGTAAACATATATTTATTTGATAGGAACATATATTATTCGATTCTATTTGACCTGATTAGGTCCATTTCTGGCTGGGCGTCAAGTCCCGTGCAACGTGCAACTGTATAGAACCATGTGATGCCAAGTGTTCAGCCACCCGCGTCCATCCTTCAGCTTCAGCCACCATCAAATGTATCGGTCAGCCTCCGCCTTGTCATCGCCATCTCGTCCGCTCTCCATTTCCATCTGTCTCGATCCCTCTCCACATCGCCATCCTCAAACGCCGCTTGTCCAACAAACTCAAAATTGCTACCATCACCTTTCGATTCATCAACGTTCACTGGCTGTTGCAACCAAATGCACGCCACCTTTGACCTTCGCACTCGCGCCAGCTTGTCGAGCTTGTCCATGAGAGAGTCGGTCACCCATTCAGGATCACACTGAGTAGGTGATCGAGTAGGAATTGGTTATGGCTTATTTTCGTCTCCTTTTCATATGTATTTGCTCTCTTCTTTCATCTTAGCTTCCCTGCCCCTTCCCGCTATTCCACATTCTACCTTAATCCATCAAGAATCACCCCTTTTACCTTCACCTTCAACGTCACGCCCACTATCACGTTTTCAATCCCCTATTCGCCATCTTTGATCACTTTGCCACCCTTTTTCTTGCTTACGACGCCGCGCTCCTTGTCGCTGGTAGGACCCAAGACTTTACTTGTTTTTCTTTCCCTTTTTCCCCCTTTCATGCTCACCGTCGCTCGTAGCCTACCATGTCCCCAGTGTCTTGAAATCATATAAAAACCCTCACTGTCTGACTGGCAAAAGTCAGGCAATTGTGGCCCCACTTTTCTCTTCTCCTCATGTGTTCCTCTCAGCTTCTCTTTGCTCCCATTGCGTGAGCATCCCTCTTTGACTTCAGCTTTTCTTCACTTCTGCCTCAACCTTAAAACCCAACCCATACGACATACGTTCACGTTCTCGCCACGCTAATCACCTAGGACCCCTTGTGTGTTGTGCAGACTTGATGCATTCGCCATCAGCGGTTGAGCAGTTTAACACCCACCATCCCGCTTCATCGTAGTGCCAGTACGTTCTCAGATTCGAGCGTACTCAGTTATATTGCCCAGTTAGCCTTCCTCATTTCTGAACTCTCATGCAGACTTCCCGTCTGCAATAATACCTTGTGTCAAGCAATGTGACCGGCGTGGGCCTTACAAGCGTCATAAGTTGCACAGCAGCAGATGTAATGAGCGCCCCAGCCGACCATATGGCAGGGTGCATGAGCGGTGTCTCAGACTCAAGGCTACATGTGGACTCCGGAGAGGGAAAGGTGAAGGAATTGGCAGTAATGACAGCTTCAATCTGCTCGACGGACAACTGAATAGTGTTGGCGAGGGTCTTCAACTCTGCCAAGGAATCTTGTGATGCTCTTCGAAGGGGTGGCACCGTCAAACACTTCAATACTATGATGAGTATGTAACATACTTTGCCATAGAGGGTTGGGGGGGTGGATATCGCTGACTATGAGGACAAGGAAGTAAGATCTGAGAGGGAGAAGGACATTGTGAATGACAGGGGAAGGGAAGGACTTGAATATTGAATATTCAGTTGAATACTTGTGCTGTCACTGATTACAGATTGAAAACCATACGGCATGCTCCGAATGCCCCCAAATCCTGAATCCCGATGATTGTTTGATTCCTCGAATTAGAGCGAAGGCAGAACCGGGCTGGTTCCCACGAACATTGGCAGCTGACTCAGATGATATTCAAGGTGTGCAGCACACAGTTCTCTGAGTCGGTTCTCTAGTCTGAGATGTGCACCTCGTCAGAGCATCAGCGCTCAGCTTCAGCCCCAATTGAAACGCCTGAGTGTCACGCATCGCCAATGACCGGCTCAGCCGAAGTCCCCTTGTGTCTGTAACTAGAAAAAAATAAAATCGGTTTCTCCTCATCAATTATGATGTCCGTAGTATTTTCTTTTCTGCAGTGTGTGATTTTTGTCCTTCTCGGCAGAATCATATTGATCAGTGAGTTGCACTTTGATTTCATGGGATCATACTTACTGACAGAACAAATCTGGACTTGGACTCAGTGGGTAAACGAAGTGGCTTGTTTCTCACATGATCTGATCCACTGATACGAACACGCTCGGGAATACAGGAAGGGATACGTCTGAGTCTAGCTGGATCTGCCGGCCCCAGCCTGGGTAGGGTAACTCCGTGACATATGAAGCAACCCGCTCGCACCGCGCCTCCGAGTTCCAGCTACCCCCACGTCACAGGGGTCTAAACTGATCTAAGTTAACGCAGTGGTATGCCAGCGCTACTCTCCTCATCCATCCACGATGTCCTTATCTTTCCCAGATCCTACTCCCTTGTCCCCACAGCCAGCGATATCTACCATCCAGCCTTCTACGGCAAGGTATGTCGCAAGGACACCATCAACGCTGAAAGTGATTGACAATGCTCTCCTCCTAAGAGCTTCACAAGATGCGTTGGTGGAGTTGAAGACCCTTGCCAACATCATACAGTCGTCTGTCGAACAGATCGAAGCCGTCATTACTGCCAACTCGTTCAACTTCCCTTCTCTGGAGTCCACCTTTACCTTCGAATCTGAGGCACTGCGTATGCACCCTGCCATACAGTCCGCTGGACTACTCATCACGTCTGCCGCTGCCCAACTCATGACCCTTGTGAGGCCTGCACCGCTCACACTACTCCACACTACGTTGCAGGTGAGGTTGAAAGTTTTCAGGCTAGGCCATGGATTATTACTCACGACGTCAGCACAACGAAGTACCATGTTTCTACTGCAATATGTACTGCGATCAGTACGCATGTTGCTGAGATCCTTCATGATGCTGGCCCCGAGGTAACCTTATACCCTCCTGTCAATTTGCGCGTACCATTGACACTTCATTACAGGGAAGACATGCTTGTAAAATTGCCAAGCCTACCAATGTTGACCCCGGGAAATTGGGTACGTTGTTGTCGGAGAGGTTTGATATGCTTTCCCTTATCAGTGTAACCAGCTCGCATTCTTCGCTTGCTCGCTACGAACCATATATTCATTGAAGTATCCCTGGATGTATTTGCTAATAATCGTCTATCCTCTGTTTTGGACACAGGAAAATCAGTGGAGGAGCTACTGGCAAGGTTTGCCCAAGTCCAATAGATTGCAGCAGCAAACTGATCGCTATCAGCCCCCAATCGAAGCACATGGGAACTCTCGGGATAGCATCCCACCTCGAATTTGTGTATGAGTTTCTCTTCTTACAACTTTCAGATCCTGATGCGTTTTCTATAGGCTGGACGTGGGCTTCAAGAGTTCCAGTTATCTGACGGAGACCCTTCTTGACCCCGAACTCAGACATGCCAACGAAGCGAACAAGGCCGCTTTTAACAAAGCTCACAACACAGAGGAAGATATGTGGAGCTGGCTGGAGCATCCAGGCCAAGGATTACGTCTTGTTCAATTCGGAGCTGCCATGACCAGTGTGAGCTTGACCGCTTCCAATGCCATCCTCAAAGGTTCAGTCATGTTGCGTGACTTTGAAAACAACCATCTGACTTTGCCATATCGGAATCATGGTAGGGTACACCTGGGAAAATATCCCAGAAGGCTCGCTGGTCGTCGATATTGGAGGCGGCGTTGGTACACAGTCATTGACGCTTGCTACCCACCAACCACGTCTTCGGTTTGTTGTCCAGGACCGCGAGTCTGTTGTTGGGAATGCAGTAGAGGTACATGCATCGAATCCACTGGCCCCTCCAAATATCACATGTGTCTGACGAGATATGGGTGACAGTTTTGGAAGAAGAACATGCCAGATGCGCTTAGATCTGGTCGTGTGAAGATTCAAGGTTTGTCAAATTTCACCTCCATGATCCATCGCCCCTCGGCCGCAGGCTCACCTTTGTTGCCCAAGGTCACAACTTCTTTGACCCGCAGCCTGCGCAGCAGGAGGATGTTTCTGTCTTCCTCTTGAGCAGAGTACTTCACGACTGGCCGGATGAGTATTGTCTCACTATACTGAAACATTTGCGTGTCGCTGCTAGCCCTAAGACACAGCTCGTCCTTGTCGAACGGCTGATGACACATGCCTGTGACGAACCTACTACACATGAGATTCCCAGCGCAGAGCGTCCCGTGCCCCCCAAGCCTCTGCTTCCCAACTTCGGTCACGCAGCCACGGTACATTGTTTTGATGTGATGGTATGAAGAGTGAACTCTATCCTCGGATGACTGACTGAAGCTGGTTGTTTCACTGAAGATGATGGGTTATTTCAACGGCAAAGAATGCACAGTCACCCAACTTCGTGACTTGCTGAAACAGGCAGGTTGGAAGCTTGTCACTATACACCATGACACACAATCAGTGGCCAGGTACCAAAAGGCCATTGCTACTCCAAACTAGGATTCTCATTGTTGTGATATATGCTCCCGTGTTACGACCTCATATGTATTGTGTAAAGCGTTGTGAAATGCTGGTTTCATAGTAGTGGTAATACGCAATCTGCACTAACAGTCAGGCTGGTTGGGAATTGGAGGCTGGAAGGAGTCTTGTTATGCGCTCCCTAAAAGTAGATGGATGGATTGTGTCGAATTAATTTGCCACCCATGCAAAGTTGCATCTGAGTTGTTTCTCACGGTCCGAATTTTTTCGTGCTATTCGCTCATCTGTTACAAAGAAATGCAAGTGAACCGATTTTCGGACCTCATCGAGGGTAAATGCTCTGTAAGTGATCGGTTGAGCTCGCTCTTATATATGGCATGCCCGTAGGTAGGACAGGATTTTCCTCCTCTGAGCCCTTCGTCATCTCCTGACTACAGGCCCAGGCCACATGAATATTAATGCAGCGAGGCCTGATTGAACAATACTTGTGCTTGGCTCAAGATCAAGCCTGAGGCTGAAATGTCTTTCCCTGGCCACGCGTAAACTCTGCCTACTCCGCCTAAGTGGAGGTAGAGTTAAGGTACCTTTTGTTGGGTGGCCTACTCTTTTTGGACATCTGGTCGAGGCACTCCGACACATAGGTGAGATTGCTATTTTGTACTTTTACGGAAATTTTGCCAAAAAAAAGTACAAATTTTTATGAAAAAGTAAAGACAGGGTTTTCCTGATAAGATGAAGACATGGGTTGCGGCATGGTAAGTCATCGAACATGGTGCCAATGTGACAGTCCAGAACGATCATTGATGGACTCCACTGCATCAGGTATCACAATATGGAAATGTGTATCTTGCGCTCGCGGTTCCTTTCGCAGTACGGTGCCAATGTGATAGCAGTCACAGCTCAGGACGAGCATGGATCAACCCCACTGTATCAGGCATCATTCAGTGGAAGTGTGAATCCCACATGTTCCTCATCGAGCACGGGTTGATGCGACAGCCCAGGACAAGGGTGGGTTGACTCCGCTGGATTATGTGTCTGCATCATCCAGAGGAACTGTGGATCTGGCACGATTCCTTCTAGAACACGGTACCAAGGCGACAGC
>Ga0307510_10001230_pt1 | contig 27766 bp, 33 predicted proteins | sample 12_EM_MG_FD_207224 | JGI IMG/M metagenome (GOLD analysis project Ga0307510, IMG submission 207224) | Populus trichocarpa ectomycorrhiza microbial communities from riparian zone in the Pacific Northwest, United States - 12_EM | ecosystem: Host-associated > Plants > Roots > Unclassified | place... | reverse complement strand
AGTTGGTTTGCGATATCTTACCTTACCAAAAACCGCGTTATCTTATGGGTGTTGGTACACCGGTAAATATCCTTGAAAATATTGCTCTGGGCATTGATATGTTTGATTGTGTAATGCCAACCCGCAATGCCCGTAATGGGATGCTTTTTACGAAGGATGGCATTATCAATATAAAAAACGAGAAGTGGAAAAATGATTTTAGCCCGATAGAAGCTGATAGCGACCTGTTAGCAGACAGGAATTATACAAAAGCTTATCTTCGGCATTTAATACACTCGGGGGAGATACTGGGCGCACAAATAGCTACCTTGCATAACCTGCATTTTTATTTGTGGCTGGTAAAAGAAGCAAGAGAAAAGATCATTTCGGGCGAGTTTTATAACTGGAAAAAGGTTATGGTTAATCGCTTAGGACAAAGACTATAAATGAGAAACTTTTTAAGACGGAACCTGAAAGTTGTTGACCGGTATATTATCCGGAAATACCTGGGTACTTTTATATTTACCCTTGCTATTTTTTCGGTGGTGATGGTGGTTTTTGACGTATCCGAGCACCTGGATAACTTCTTGAAAAAGCAAACTACGTTTCATGATATAGCCTTTCAATATTATGCCGGCTTTATTCCATTTTATCTGAATTATCTATCACCCCTGATCAATTTCCTGGCTGTTATTCTATTTACCGCGAAAATGGCCAACCAGACAGAGATAGTGCCCATATTAACTTCTAAGGCTAGTTTTGCCCGTTTTTTAAGGCCTTATTTTATATCTGCTTCTTTCCTGTTCATCGTGTCTTTTTTTGCCAATGTTTACCTTATCCCCTATACCAACAGGTTGAAGGTGGATTTTGAAAGTGTACATTTCAGCGATAGTGACCCTACTAAAAATGAGGTTCATATGCAGTTAGATAAGCATACTTTTGTATATGTAAAATCATTTGACCCGACCGCCAAATCTGGTTATAATTTCGTTTTGGAGAAATTCAATGGCGACCAGATGATTCAAAAAATAGTAGCCACCAGCGTAGTTTATGACTCTGTTAAAAGAATTTGGACGATAAAGTCCTATAGCGACCGGCATATTAATGGTTTAAAAGAAACCATGGTATGGCACGGTGCAACAAAAGATACTACGCTTGATATGCGCCCCGAGGACTTTGAAATAAAGGATAATCAATACAGTGCTATGTCAATGGGGGTGCTCGCCAAGAATATTGAAAAAGCAAAATTGAGAGGTACCGGTGAGTTAACAGACATGCAATTTGAAATGTATCACCGTTTTGTGTACCCGCTATCAACATATGTACTCACATTAATTGGCGTTTCTATATCATCACGTAAAGTTAGGGGCGGCGTTGGTTTACCGCTTGGGATAGGTATTATACTCTGTTTTACCTATATCATCGTGGAAAGATTTGCCCTGGTATTCTCTATAAAAGGCGGAGCACCACCATTAATTTCAGTGTTCGTGCCTAATTTTTTATTCTTTGCACTTGGCTACTATTTACTCGTAAAAGCGCCTAAATAATGGTACAGGAAACTGCACCGGCCCAACTGAATAAGAACCTGCTTATACTTCATTTTACGGTCTTTATCTGGGGCTTTACAGGGATACTGGGTAAGCTTATTACCATATCTGCAGTGCAGCTTGTTTGGTATCGTGTGCTCATTGCTTCAGTATCTTTATTCCTTTATTTTAACTTTAATAAGACAGCATTTAAGGTAAGCCAGAGCACCTTTTTTAAGCTTATCTGTACCGGGGCTTTGGTAGGCGGTCACTGGATATTATTCTTCCTTTCTATCAAATTATCTACTGTTTCGGTAAGCCTTGTTTGCCTTTCTTCTATCACTTTGTTCACGGCAATTTTTGAACCGCTGATCAATAAGAAAAGGATATCAAGACTTGAGATCATTGCAGGTATTTTGATTATCTCAGGCATTCTGATCATATTCAAATTCGAATCACAATACACTAAGGGTATCATAGCAGGACTTATAAGTGCTGTTTTTGCCAGCCTTTTTGCCATTATAAATTCAAGGCAGGTGAAGAAATATGAAGCCCCTGTTATCGCATTTTATGAGCTAACGGGTGCCTTTGTCTGGACATCTATCTTCCTCCTGGCAACCGGGGGATTCGACAAATCCATGATCCTGCAGCATGCTGATATTGGATATCTGTTGCTGCTCGGCACCATCTGCACCTCGCTTGCCTATGTCGCCGGCGTGTCTGTTATGCGCGAACTTTCGGCCTTCCGCGTGGCGCTTATCACTAACCTTGAACCGGTATATGGCATCATTATGTCCTTTGTTTTTTTTGGCGACATGAACAAAATGACTATCGGCTTTTGGGTCGGGGCCGTCATTATCCTATCAACTATCTTCCTGTTTCCAGTCGCTCAAAAACAGATCACCAGGAGAAGAAACCGTTAATAATTTCTAATCCCCCCCTTCAGAATCTTCCATCGTAAATCAAAAAAAGTATACCGTTTACTCAATTCTCGCGTAGAGGAGAGTCCAAAATCGACACCCTTTAAAACGCATTTTAAAGCCCCATGAGCACCTCTGTAAAAAAGGAGCATCAGAACGCCATTTAAAATATTTCTCTCTCACTGGCGCAAAATTCAATTTCTACTTAGTGTATTTAAGTTCACCAGCCACAATAACACTTAAAGTTTATTTTATGCCAATAAAATCGTCTTAAAAATTCGAATAAGTAGATTATATATATTTTATAATTATATAAAAATCAAATACTTATATATATTAACAAAACAATAAGTTTAACAAAATGAAAAATCAGAACTCATGTAAATACTAAAATAATTAGTATTTAAAATAACTGATAATATTTTAGAGTCATAAGTTATTTATAATGAGATATTTATTTTGTATTATATAGATAAAAGCTTTATATTGGGAAATTTTACTCTATTAACAGAAAGTGTGTATTGAAATCAAAATGCAGGATTTCTAAAAAACCAGAGCAGGTAGAGAAATGTATACGAAAGGTTTTTCCGTACGATGAAAATGTCAATTTTTAAAGGCATGAATTTGGACCATAAGTCGTAATAAATTTGACCAAAAATCACCAGTCATTTTCACAAGTCGACAGCACCCCTCCTATTCTTCAGAAAAAAACACGGTGATCACATCGGGTCGAAAAGCACCCCTTTCTTTAATTTTTTAATTTTAAAATTGTCACCAAAATGGCGTAGATGTTTTTCAGATTTGTGATAGCCTTGCCCTTTTCGTAGATTTATATGAAGGACAAAATCCGCTCTGAATTTTCTGACATTTAAAAAAACCGCATCCATTTCACAACTATTTAAATTGACATCATCATGAGAATAAAGACAATGTTCATCATTATCATTACAGTATTGCTTACTGTGGTGATCATGCAAAACACAAAAGAGGTCGCCTTTAATTTTTTGTTCGCTACTTTTTATGTTTCTAAACTGGTAATGCTGCTGGCTGTCGCAGTGGTTTCATTCATTATCGGTGTGCTGGTTGGCAGGCCGGGCAGACCTAAATACACCCCAGGGAAAGAAGAAGAAATTGACGACATAAAAAATAAACCGGATACACTAAGTCCGGAAGACAGGGATTATATCAGTTAAACTATGGAAAACAAGATCGGATTCATTGGCCTCGGAAACATGGGCCTCAACATGGCTAAAAATTTAATTGCTGCAGGCTATCATCTGCAGGTTTACAATCGCAGTATTGAGAAAGCGGATGAACTGGATCAGGCGTCCATCACCAAATGCAAAACGCCTGCAGAAGCCGCCACGGATGTGCCTGCAGTGATCACTATGCTGTCGGACGATGACGTGGTAAAAGAAACCGTAACAAGCAGGGATGGAATATTGCAAACATTGCAAAAAGGCGGTGTACATATCTCTATGAGTACGATCTCTCCGGATGTCTCTCAATTCTTATCTGATGAGCATCAAAAGGTAGGCAGCAATTACCTTGCAGCACCCGTATTTGGCCGGCCGGAAGCTGCCGCTGCTAAGAAGCTCTGGATTTGCGTATCCGGACACCCGGAAGCAAAAGTAACCGTACAGCCGATTCTCGGGGCATTAGGACAAGGCATTTTTGACTTTGGAGATAGCGCGGGCGGTGCTAACGTGGTAAAGATCGCAGGGAACTTCATGATCATGTCATCGCTTGAAATAATGGCGGAAGCCTTTACCCTGGCTGAGAAAAACGGGCTGGATAGAGCCAAGGTGGCCGATTTCTTCGGCTCTACCATCTTTAATGCCCCTATTTATCAAAACTACGGAAAGCTGATCGCCAACAAACAATATGAACCAGTAGGGTTTAAGGCCAAATTAGGCTATAAAGACGCCCGCCTTGCCTTTAAACTGGCCCAGCAGAGCGAAACTCCTATGCCGGTGGCAACATTGATCCACAACCGCCTATTGAGCGCCCTGGCGAAAGGTTTGGGCGAACGTGATTGGGTAGAAGCTGTAGGTCGTGGGGTTGGCGAAGATGCGGGAGTGTGATTTGATTTCGGATTTCGAATGTTCAATTTCGAATTTTGAAATTAATCATCTTAATAAATCCGAAATTGAAAATCCGAAATCCGATATTAATAAAAAACCTGGTTTGTCTTTTCCAATTCCGACAGATCAGGTTTTTTGTTGAATATGCCAAATACAGAAGCCCCGCTCCCGCTCATACTGGCGTAAATAGCGCCTGCCTCGTATAACGCCGCCTTCACCCCTCTTATTACCGGGTGATTTTTAAAAACCGAATCCTCAAAATCATTTTTAACAAAGTGCTTCCAATCCTGTATCGGTTCCGCTATGAGTTCATACAGGGATTCTTTTACGGACGACGGTTTTACCCCACGATAAGCCTCACTGGTTGATACATGAACCGGGGGCATCACCAATACTATTTTATATTTTGAGAGATCAAGATTAATTGACTCGAATTGATCGCCTTTTTCAAAGGCAAATAAAGGCTTGTTTTCAATAAAAAAAGCACAATCAGCTCCTAGCTGCCTGGCATAATCCAGCATCTCTGCTGTTGTGAGTTTTAAATCGAACAAATTATTGATGAGCTTTATAAAAAAGGCAGCGTTCGCAGATCCTCCACCTAAGCCTGCTCCTATTGGTATATGTTTTAACAGGTGAATATTTACAGGTGGCAGGTCATGATCTTTTTTGATTAGATGATACCCTTTAATGCAAAGATTATCCTCTATCCTGCCGGGAATATCCAACCCTGAAGATTGAAAGGTAAGTTCATCCCCTGGCAAAGCTTCCAGCGCATCATAAATTGGCAGCGGATAAAATACAGTTTCGATGTTATGATAGCCATCTGACCGGCGACCGGTGATGTTGATGCCTATGTTGATCTTGGCGTTTGGAAATACGATCATCAGATTGATTAACAAAGGATGTATTTTTGCACATCCGTAGGATACCAAAAATAGATTATTTTTCTTTGTGGTTGGAAATTAGTTGGGAATTGGTTGAAGTTGTTGCATTAGTTGTATTGGTTTTAAAAAGTCAAGGCAACCGTTACAACTAATACAACCATTACAACTGCTACAACCAATACAACCAAAATGAAACAGTACCTCGATTTGATGAAGCATGTTTTGGAGAATGGTACCCAAAAGCATGACCGTACGGGAACCGGAACCCTAAGCGTATTTGGCTACCAGATGCGTTTTAACCTTCAGGATGGCTTCCCGCTGGTTACCACCAAAAAGCTGCACCTTAAATCAATTATACACGAGCTGATATGGTTTTTGCAGGGCGACACCAATATTGCCTACCTGAAAGAACATGGCGTGCGCATATGGGACGAATGGGCAGACGAACAGGGCAATCTCGGCCCGGTGTATGGCTATCAGTGGCGCTCATGGCCAAAACCCGGTGGCGGACATATAGACCAGATCAGCCAGGTGGTGAACCAGATCAAAAACAATCCCGATTCCCGCCGAATTATGGTTTCGGCATGGAACGTTGCAGATGTAGAACATATGGCATTGCCTCCTTGTCACAGTTTGTTCCAGTTTTATGTGGCGGATGGCAAATTATCGTGTCAATTATATCAGCGGAGTGCAGACATATTTTTGGGTGTTCCATTCAACATAGCGTCATATGCGTTACTCACCATGATGATGGCCCAGGTGTGCAACCTGCAACCCGGCGACTTTATACATACTTTTGGGGATGCTCATTTGTATAACAATCATATTGAACAGACAAATCTTCAATTAAGCCGTGAGCCACGGCCATTGCCAATTATGAAGATCAACCCGGAGGTGAAAGAGATATTCCAGTTTAAGTTTGAAGATTTCACTTTAGAAAATTATGATCCGTGGCCACATATTAAGGGAGCAGTCGCGGTGTAATTGATTAAATTTTTTTAAATTTGAATATGACTTCTGTTGAGATAAAAACCGAAATACAAAAAGTAATCGATCAGGTACCTGAAACTGTACTTCCGGATGTCTTAGATTTTTTAAAAGAATTGCAAATTAAATCTGAGGATCAGATAAAGCTTGTCAATAATCTTAAAAAAATCATTTCTGAAGATAGGGAGTTGCTTCAAAAGCTTGCTCAATGATCGACTTAGGAAAAGCTTATTACGTTCATAATACTTTAATAGAGGATTTTGGTGGCAGTAAAGGCATCAGAGATTTGGGAGGCTTAGAAGCCGCCCTTTATAGACCTTATGCAACCTTTGAACAGCAAGACCTCTATCCTACTCCAGTTGAAAAAGCGGCAGCAATTTTTGAAAGCATTATAATCAATCACCCATTTATAGATGGAAATAAGCGAACTGCGTATGCATTGATGCGGCTAATATTGATTGAGAATAATATTGGTATTATAGCTTCGCAGGATGAGAAATATCAAATGACTATTTCCGCTAGTAAAGGAGATATTGGATTCGAGGAAATTAAACAATGGCTTGATAAACGAATTATTAGAATTAATCCATGACCGTATCCATAGTTGTAGCCATAGCTGAAAATTACGCCATCGGAAAAAACAATCAATTGCTTTGGCATATGCCTGCCGATTTGAAGCACTTTAAAAACATAACTTCAGGGCATACTGTAATTATGGGCCGCAAAACTTATGACTCAGTTGGCAAGCCCCTGCCCAATCGCCGGAATATCATTGTAACGCGCCAGGATATTAAAATTGAGGGCTGCGAAGTTGTAAAGTCAATAGAGGACGCCTTGGCTTTATGTGCCAGTGAAGACGAAGTATTTATTGTTGGCGGTGCAGAAATCTATAAATTGGCAATGAGCAAAACAGACCGTATTTACCTTACCATAATCCATCATTCATTTGATGCCGACACACTTTTCCCTGAAATTGATTACATGGAATGGAAGGAAACTGCGCGGGAAGATCATCAGCCTGATGAAAGAAACAAGTTCCCGTATTCATTCATTACACTTGAGCGCAACTAACATTTGAATGCAATATTTTGTTTGAATATAAAATTTTATGCTTATAAAATTTTATTAGATTTGCCGTCTTGTTAAAAAAGCTTAAAACTAATTTATTACATATTATAATTTACAATGCAAGGTAAAGGGGTTATTCAATTTTTCGCAATTCTGCTGGCAGCGGTATGTTTATACCAGCTTTCATTTACGTGGGTAGCGCATAAAGTAGAGAGTGATGCAAAGGCATACGCTAAAGGTAATGCAAAGAAAGAAAGGGCATACCTGGATTCGATGGAGAGCCAGCCGGTTTATCCGGTACTAAAACACACCTATCAATACTGCGTAAGCAGGGAACTGGCCCTGGGTCTCGATTTACAGGGAGGCATGAGCGTAACCATGCAGGTTTCATTGCGCGATGTGGTAAAAACATTGGCAGGCAACAACCCGGACATAGTGTTCACACAAGCTTTGGATAAAGCAGATATCGATAGTCGCACCAGCCAGAGCGATTACATCACTTTGTTTGTTAACGAATACGAAAAACTGAACCCGAATGGTAAGCTTGCTTCTTTATTTGCAACCCAGGCTAACCAGGATCACATCAAATTCAATTCGACAAATGCAGAAGTTGAAGCTTTCCTGAAAGAGCAGGCAGAGGTAGCAGTTCAACAAACTTATACCGTATTAAATACCCGTATAGACCAGTTTGGTGTAACCCAGCCCAATATTCAGCAATTAAAGGATAAAAACCAGATATTGGTGGAATTACCCGGTATTACTGAGCCTGACCGTGTACGTAAGCTTTTACAAGGTACTGCTAAGCTGGAATTTTATAAAACCTATGATAATACCGAAGCCTTCCAGGTGTTAAGTAATATTAACGGCGTGTTGGCAGCAAAAGCTAAGGCTGCTATTAAAGATACAGCCAAAGCAGCGTCAACCAATGTTACAGCAAAAAAGGATACCGCTAAAGGTGGTTTATCATTACTCAATAAGGTTAATAAGAGTACTTCTAAAGACACTTCATTGTTAAATAACAAAGCACAGCAGGCCGCGCAAAATCCTCTGTTCTCTGTATTAATGCCTTCTTATACGCAGGGCTCTAATGGTCAACCAACAGGCATACGTCCCGGACCGGTTGTAGGGTATGTTGCGCAAAAAGATACAGCTAAAGTAAACGCTTACCTGCGCAGCCCCGAAGTTAAGTCCACTATCCCGCAAACCATGAAATTTTTATGGGGCGTAAAACCGATAGAGAAAACCAAAACATTTGAACTGTATGCCATGAAGCTTGCCGGAGCTGACAATAGCGCTGTACTTACAGGCGACGTTATAAACGATGCAAGAAGTGATGTGGACCAAATTAAAGGCGGCTGGGAAGTAACCATGTACATGAACCCGCAGGGTGCACAAAAGTGGAAAGAAGTTACCGCCGAAGCGGCGCCGGGCGCTACACACAGAGATGCACAAGCCATTGCCATCGTGTTGGATGATAATGTTTATTCTGCTCCAAGTGTTCAAAATGAGATCTCAGGCGGTGTTTCGTCGATCTCAGGTGGCAACTTTACCCAGGAAGATACCAAAGACTTGGCAAACGTATTAAAAGCCGGGCGCTTACCTGCTCCTGCATTGATCGTTTCTGAAGCTACCGTAGGGGCCACATTAGGCGATCAAGCTATACATGCCGGTCTATTGTCATCGGTATTAGGCTTTGTAGTAGTACTGATCTTCATGATCGCTTACTACAACCGTGCCGGCACTATTGCGGTAGTTGCCGTTATGATTAACGTATTTTTCCTTATGGGCGTACTGATCAGTATTGGTTCGGTATTGACCATGCCGGGTGTAGCCGGTATCGTATTAACGCTTGGTATTTCGGTTGACGCCAACGTACTGATCTATGAACGTGTGCGTGAAGAGCTGGCGCTGGGCAAGTCCATCAAGCTGGCTGTTGCCGACGGTTTCAAACACGCGATGTCATCTATTCTCGACTCCAACATCAGTACGTTCTTAACTGCTTTGATCCTGTTACTATTCGGTAGCGGTCCTATCAAAGGGTTTGCCGTTGTATTGATGATAGGTATTGTTACTTCATTGTTCTGTTCATTATTGATATCGAGGCTGATCTTTGAATGGATGATCACCAAAGGATGGGATATCAAATTCTCGAACCCATGGAGCTCACACACTTTCAAGAATGCCAATTATGGATTCGTAAAGAACCGTTTTAAATTCTACATATTTTCTACTGCATTTATCATCGCCGGTATCATCTCTATGTTTACTCAAGGGTTTAACTATGGTGTGGATTTCGTCGGCGGACGTAACTATATTCTCGAGTTTGACAATAAAAATGTGACTACCGAGCAGGTGCACAGTGCTATTGACAAAGTACTTGGTGCCAGTGAGGTTAAAACATTCGGAGGAAATAGGATAAGTATTACTACCAAGTACCTGATCGAGGAAAATACCACAACTGCTGATGCAAAAGTAAGGCAAACGCTGTTCAATGCTTTAAACCAGAACCCTGCAACGAAGGTTACTGATGATCCGAATAAAACCCAATATCAGAAAGTGAAAGCGACTATCGCTGAAGGGCTTAAACGATCTGCCTTCTGGACAGTGCTTTTCGCCATTATAGTGATATCGGCTTATATATTGATCAGGTTCCGTAAATGGCAGTTTAGTTTGGGTGCGATGGTGGCAACATTGCATGATGCGCTGATGGTACTTTCATTTTTCTCTTTATTCAAAAACCTGATACCATTCCTGGATATTGACCAGTCATTTATAGCCGCCATATTGACAGTAATTGGTTATTCAATCAATGATACTGTGGTGGTGTTTGACCGTATCCGTGAGTTCCTGAACCTCCACCATGCAAAGACTGATGACCCTAAAGAAGTGATCAACCACGCTATCAATAAGACGTTAAGCCGTACAATTATTACTGCACTGACCGTATTATTCGTGTTGATCGTGCTATTCATCTTCGGTGGTGATGTGATCCGAGGTTTCTCGTTCGCATTATTAGTAGGTGTATGTTTCGGTACCTACTCGTCTATCTGTATTGCAACCCCGGTAATTATAGATTTTGGCAAAAAGGACCTGAAATAAAGTCATATAATATTTATCAAAAGGCTCCAAACAACATTTGGAGCCTTTTTTGTTTAACCCTATATGGATTAATAAATATCAAATCATGGAAAAAACTAATGCATCCCTCCCCCAGGTTGTAATCATAGGCGGTGGTTTTGGTGGTCTCGAAGTGGCCAAAGCATTAGCCGATCAGCCAGTAGACGTTTTAATGCTGGATAAGCATAACTATCATACTTTTCAACCACTGCTATACCAGGTGGCAACCGGCAGCCTCGAGGCAGGGTCAATTGCTTTTTCGCTCAGGAAAAATTTCGATAATCAGAAAAACTTTCGCTTCAGGATAGCTGAGGTATCCGGTATAAATCCTGAAACAAATACCATCGATACAAGCATCGGCGAAATAGCCTACGATTATCTTGTTATAGCTACAGGATCAACAACCAACTTTTTTGGCAACAAGGACATAGAGCACCATTCCATGCCGATGAAATCTATACCGGAGGCATTGAATTTACGCTACATGATACTGCAAAACCTGGAAGAAGCGGTACTAAAGAACACAAAAGAAGAACGTGAGCCATATCTTAATTTTGTATTGGTCGGTGCCGGCCCAACAGGTGTTGAACTGGCGGGTGCATTGGCTGAGCTAAGAAATCATATACTTAGCAAAGATTATCCCGAACTGAAAAAAGAGGAAATGAAGGTTTACCTGGTGGATTTTTTGCCAAGGGTATTAGGCGCTATGTCTGATCAGGCATCTTCAGCAGCGAAAGATTTTCTGACCAAAATGGGGGTCGAAGTTTTAGTCGGCGTAAAAGTAGAAAACTACGATGGAGATACTATTACTATTGAAGGAGGTAAAAGTATCCGCACCAAAAATGTGATCTGGTCTGCAGGCGTAATGGGGGTGGTCCCTGAGGGTGTAGAGAAAGATATTATAGAAAGAGGCAATCGCATTCGGGTCGACAACATATGCCGCGTGTCAGGATATAAAAACATTTTTGCCATTGGCGACGTCGCCGCGATGATCACCAAAGATACGCCCAAAGGACATCCTGGCGTAGCACAAGTAGCAATACAAATGGGTAAGTCCACCGGGAAAAATATTCTCAGATTAATAAAAGGCGCACCTACAGAGCCATTCAAATATTTTGACAAGGGCTCATTAGCTACCATAGGCCGCAATAAGGCAGTTGCTGATCTGGGTAAGGTCAAATTCCAGGGATTTTTTGCATGGGTGATTTGGATGTTCGTGCACCTGATCTCGCTTTTAGGGTTCAGGAACAAAGTAGTGGTATTTATAAATTGGATAGGAAGTTACATCAGCAATAATGGCGGCTCACGATTGATCATCAGGAAATTTGTAAAAGAACCGGTTCCGCACGAAGAAGCTTTACCCCATTCTGACTAACAAATAAGAAATAAGCTGGTATATTAGCTTCAAAATAACCTCCAAATGAAAACCTTTCTTTTGAGCGTGGCAATGGCTTTTATCGCTATAACAACCTATGCACAGGATGGTACAGTGCGAACTTACCAGGTAAATAGCGGCGTACCTGTACCGCCTGCCGATTCAGTAAAATTAACCATTGACGGCACCAATACTTATTACCAAAAAACAGTGAAGTTGGATACTGGTATCGGCGTTAGCCTGATCTATATCCGTGCCCTGCAATTTATGGCAGCAAAAAATTTTCAGCAAAACTATGGTTATGAACAGGAGGGTAAATTGATTTTCACGACGACACAGGATTTAAATACGAATGTCTTCACGATGGGTAATAGCTCTGATAATATTGACGTTTTTACTGTTCAATTCGCGATAACGATCGATATGAAAAAAAACAGGTATCGTTACACCATTCATAATGTCGTTTTTTTCAGGCCAACGGAAACCGGCAATCAACGCCTTACACTTTATGAAATGTATTTGAGAGAAACCAATGGCGAATCGAGGTGGATAAAAAAAGATGGTAAAAAAGTAATAGACGCTTTTGAGAGGTATATCGGAACACTTACCAATGAATTGTACGGAAGTATCGAAAACAAAGCAGCTATATACAATACTAAGTTTTAGCAACCGACCTGATGACATCTGATATACAGCTTACCGAGTGCCCCAGGGATGCAATGCAGGGGCTCACGGCCTTTGTCCCGACAGAGGTAAAAGCGGCCTACATTAATTTACTGTTGCAGGTAGGTTTTGATACCATTGATTTCGGAAGCTTTGTTTCTGCGAAAGCGATACCTCAGATGCAGGATACAGCTGCTGTCCTGCAAAAACTTGATTTTGATAATACCCGTTCTAAATTATTGGCGATCATTGCCAACTATCGGGGGGCTGAAGATGCTGTGCAACATGAAGAGATAACTTACCTGGGATTCCCTTTTTCGATATCCGAAACCTTTCAGCAGCGGAACGCTAATACAAGCATCGACGAGGCCTTCGAAATTGTAAAGCGGATAAAAGCATTAAGCGATAACAAGGGCAAGGATTTGTTAGTTTATCTCTCCATGGGTTTTGGGAATCCTTATGGCGATGAATGGCACAATGATACGGTACTGCACTGGGCCAAAAAACTGGTTGATGAAGGAATAAAATACATCTCTTTAGCTGATACCATCGGCATTGCTGCGCCTGAACAAATAGAAAGCCTGTACACTTCATTATCAGGCAACTTTAAAGAAACCGTATGGGGAGTGCATTTGCACTCGACGCCCGATACCTGGCGTCACAAAATAGAAGCGGCCTACAAAAGCGGCTGCAAGCGGTTTGATACTGCGCTCAAAGGCTATGGTGGCTGCCCGATGGCCAAAGACGAGCTTACAGGCAATATTGCCACGGAGAACGTAATTGCTTATTTGCAGGAACAAAACATTGACCTGGGGCTTAATTTGGATAAGCTGCAGGAAGCCATGGATTACTCTATGAAAGTATTTCGGTAATTTTTGTTCTCATTAAATTATGATCATTCCGAAATCCGACTTCCGAAATCACTTTTTCTCCATTTTATAATGCTGGATGCCGGCTTCTTCAAACTCAGGGCCTGTCTTCACAAAACCAAATCTTTCATATAATGTGACCGCCTGTACTTGCGCATGCATATAAACATATGTTGCGTCTTTTGGCAGATCATCCAGAACAGCCTGCACCAGTGCCTGCCCTACACCATGTCCTCTGAAAATCTTTAATACAGCAAAGCGTTCCAGTTTATAACCCTTATCGGTCTTGCGCCACCTCGACGCACCCGCAGGCTCACCATCAACCATAGCTAAAAAGTGATTAGATTCTTCTTCGTACTCCCATTCCAGTTCAGGCGGGCAATTCTGTTCGCCAACAAAAACTTCGCGGCGTATGGCAAATACCTTTTCCAGATCAGCAGGATCAGTGACTTTTCTTACTTCTGTTTTTCCGGGCATTAATGTAGTGAGTTTTAGATTGCAAATGTGACAATTTCATATGGTGGTTTTCTTTAGCCGCGTCAATTGAATGGGTACAGGTAATATCGTCCTCCTTTTCTGCAAGGCCAGATAGTTGAACATAAAACTTATGCAACTGATCCAACTCTTCTTCTGTCAGATCTTCAATATCTACCATACGGTTACTTGCCCCCTCATGGGAGGCGAGCAATTCATTCAGCTTCAAATGTATCGCTTTTGAATCTTTATTCTGCGTTTTTTGTATCAGAAAAACCATCAAAAAAGTCACAATTGTTGTACCTGTATTAATCACCAGTTGCCATGTATCCGAATATTTAAATAGTGGACCCGTTACCAACCAAACTATAATAATAACAATAGCGATAATAAACGCGGCAGAACTGCCGGTAGCATTTGTCGCCCAGTTGGCAAACTGCTCGAAAAGGTTTTTCTTTTTCTTAGCCATAATTTATTGAATAATTATAGGCTCAACAAAAAATGCCGGTACAAGTTTTTGTACCGGCATCTCTTACTATTTAGCTTGAAATTACAGCTTACTGTTTACATCAATACAGTTCAGATCTTCAAATGCATGGGCAAGGCGTTTAACGAAGTTTTCTTCAGCTTTACGCAACCATACACGCGGGTCATAGTATTTTTTGTTTGGCGAATCTGCACCTTCAGGGTTGCCGATCTGTGATTGCAAATAACCTTCTTTTGATTGGTAGTAATCTTTAATACCTTCCCAGAATGCCCATTGCATATCGGTATCGATATTCATTTTGATAGCACCATAAGATATGGCTTCACGTATCTCTTCCTGTGTTGAACCTGATCCGCCGTGAAATACAAAGTTGATCGGCTTTTCAGCAGCAAGGTTATAATGTTGCTTAACATACTCCTGAGAGTTATGCAGAATTACTGGTTGTAACTTCACGTTGCCTGGTTTGTAAACCCCGTGTACGTTGCCAAAAGCTGCAGCAACGGTAAAGCGGTGACTTACCTTTGAAAGTTCTTCATAAGAATAAGCTACATCCTCAGGCTGGGTATATAAGCGATGACTTTCTACGCCGCTGTTATCTACACCATCTTCTTCACCACCGGTTACACCTAATTCAATCTCAAGGGTCATACCTAATTTTGCCATACGGGCCAGGTATTTGGCTGAAATTTCTATATTCTCATGAAGAGGTTCTTCTGAAAGATCCAGCATATGCGATGAAAACAATGGTCTGCCTGTTTCAGCAAAGAATTTTTCACCGTAATCAAGTAATCCGTCTATCCAGGGCAGTAATTTTTTAGCGCAATGGTCAGTATGCATAATAACGGCTACGCCATAATGCTCAGCCAAAAGATGAACGTGCCTTGCAGCAGAAACAGCTCCTAAAATAGTAGCCTGCAGTTGCGCATTATCCATCGATTTACCTGCGTAAAACTGTGCACCACCATGTGATACCTGGATAATAACAGGTGAATTCACTGCTTTGGCAGTTTCCATAACACCATTAATTGTATTGGTTCCTGTAACGTTTACAGCGGGTAAAGCAAACTGATGTTTTTTTGCGATCTCGAACAGCTCCTGCACCTGGTCGCCGTGCAGAACACCTTTATAATTTTTTAAATCCATTAGTGTTTATTTGGGGCTCGAAGTTATAAAATTTCCTGATTTAAGTAATTAAGTATCTAATATTTAATAGTCTTTAACCTTATTTGCCATTTTTTCATTAAACGGTCATAAGATTTGATTTTCTTCAAAATGTAAATTCACAATGAGCTCTATTTTAACATTTTTGTAATAGCTTTAACTATTCAAAACATTTGCGTGGCAGGCAAGCTTTTATTACTTGGCTACTTCTATAATATTTTTCGTTTCTTTGCACTAAATTGGAAGATACAGATAACGAAATGACCTGGTTTAAACGAGAATCAAAAGGCATAATTACGACTACCGAGGAAAAGAAAGAAACCCCGGATGGGATTTGGAACAAATGCCCTAACTGTAAAAAGCCTTTACACTACACCGAACAAGTTGAAAACCAATATGTTTGCCACTATTGCGGCTATCACATCCGTATTGGCTCACAAGAATATTTTGCCATTCTTTTTGACGATAACGAGTTCACAGAATTATACCCCAATTTACGCTCGGGTGACCCGCTTCACTTTGAGGATACCAAAAAATATGTCGACAGGCTTGCTGAAACCATCAAAAAAACCGGCCTTAACGATGCTATACGCGCAGGCGCCGGCAAAATAGATGGCCAGGATATTGTTATAGCCTGTATGGACTTTAACTTTATCGGTGGATCGATGGGATCAGTAGTGGGTGAAAAAATTGCCCGCTCTATTGATTATTGCATCGAGCATAGAGTGCCATTTTTGATGATATCCAAATCCGGTGGTGCACGTATGATGGAAGCAGCATTTTCGTTAATGCAAATGGCCAAGACCTCAGCTAAGCTCGCTTTACTAGGCCAGGCTAAAATACCTTATATTTCGTTGCTTACTGATCCAACAACTGGTGGTGTGACCGCATCCTATGCTATGCTGGGTGATATCAATATTGCAGAGCCGGGCTCACTGATTGGCTTTGCAGGTCCGCGGGTTATCAAGGAAACTATTAAAAAGGATTTGCCCAAAGGCTTCCAGACCGCGGAATTTGTACAAGAGCATGGCTTCCTCGATTTTATAGTTGACCGCAGGGAAATGAAAGAGAAACTGGCGACATTTTTGAAAATGATGGCTAATTAATCTTCGAAATTATATTAAAAAGAAAAAGGCTCCGGTTTGTACCAGGGCCTTTTTCTTTTTGATGCGCTTTTTCAACGCCCGTTGGATATTTGGCTATCCAACTTATTGCAATAATTTCTGATTTAATTCAAGAATATTGCTATGTATACCAAGGTACGATTTTATTTGATTTTCCCCAGGTATTTTTTTAATTATTTATATACTTTCTGTTCCCGGCTCATGGCCAATCATACGACCGGTAGTGCGGCCCAGTTTACGGGCTTCAAAGTCCGTTTTAGCCGGACCAACTGATGGGAACTCTTTCTTATTTGGCGGGGTTACATCATTACGTTCAGTAAACGATGCGTCAGCCCCTTCCCGTTGAGGGCTTGCCTCACTTTCGTGGGGGTAAATTATCTCCTTTTTCGAAGTGCTTTTACCGGGGTTCTCCTTCGGCATATTACCGTGACCCGGTGTTTCCTTCTGCCCATTTTTATCCTGCGCGTGACCGGATTTATTTTTAGTAGTCAACATAGGTTTACACATTTGATGTAATATATAAACCTATCAGGTTACCCCATTGTTTTTATTTTTTCTTAAAAGGAAACTACTTTACGATAAGGAAAAGAGATTCATTATGCGTAAGCCATGCACAATTCCTTTAGCTTAGCTACCGTATAGTCTACCTCTTCCTTTGTGTTGTATTTTGAGAACGAAAAACGTACCGAAGGGCGGTTAGGATCACCACCGATAGCAGTTAACACATGAGAGCCGATATCGCTACCCGAGCTACACGCACTGCCTCCTGATGCGGAAATACCTGCTATATCCAGGTTAAACAGCATCATATCAGCCATATCGCTGCAAGGGAACGAAACGTTTAATACAGTATACAGGCTCTTACCAGGATCAGTTTCGCCATTAAACTCAATAGCTGGTATATTGTCTTTCAATTGACCGATCATATAACTTTTTAGCGATTGGATATGGTCGTGGTTTTGATCCATACCTGCGTAAGCTATCTCCAATGCTTTTGCCAGGCCTACTATACCATAAACATTCTCTGTTCCGCCGCGCATATTACGTTCCTGCGCTCCGCCATAAATAAAAGGCTTTATTTTGATCCGATGATTGACATGCAAAAAGCCTATACCTTTAGGGCCATGCAACTTGTGTGCTGCGCAAACCATAAAATGTGCCTTTAGCTTGCTCAGATCATGCTTATAGTGCCCCATGGTTTGCACGGTATCGGCATGGTAAATGGCATTGTAATGCTCGCATAGGTCGCCAATACGCTCCATATCGCTGATGGTACCCAGTTCATTATTGGCGTGCATCAGGGATACAAAACTGCGATCGTTACCCCTCAATAATTCTTCCAGGTGAGCATAGTCGATATTCCCTTTGTTATCCGTATCAACCAAGCTTAATTTGATTGTACCGGCTTTTTCCATTGCTTCCAGCGTATGGATCACCGCGTGGTGCTCCAACTTACTTGATATAGCGTGTTTTAAATTATTATCAACTATTCCGCAACGGATGGCAGTATTATCCGCCTCAGTCCCGCCTGAAGTAAAAAATATCTCGGCAGGTGAGGTATGCAATAAGTTAGCAACAGTTTTACGGGACTTTTCTATGATTGACCTTGCCTCGCGGCCGTGTCCATGTATAGAGGATGGGTTACCATAGTGGTTTTCCATCACCTTGTACATTTCTTTCAAAACTTCAGGGTCAATAGGTGTAGTAGCAGCATTATCAAAATAGACACGCATCGGATAATTGTTGAGTTTGTTAATTATTGAATTATTGATTGAATCTCATTAACAGGTTGAATCCCCAAAATTCTTAAATCCTGTAAATTCTGATCCGGACAATAATCTCTATTATAAATTGAGAATTTCTTTTATATCAGTTATGATCTTGTTGGCCAAATTATCCGCTACTGTTTCCGAATTGCCTTCAGAATAGATGCGGATGATCGGCTCTGTATTTGACCTGCGCAAATGTACCCATTCTTTATCAAATTCTATTTTCAAGCCATCAATAGTAGTATGGGGTTGCTTTTTATATTTATCCTCTACTTTAAGCAAAAGGTTGTCAATATTCATCTCAGGTGTCAGCGTAATCTTATTTTTGGAGATAAAATAGCCCGGATAGGTACTTCTTAAACTGGAAACAGACTTGCCATATTTAGCCAAATGAGTTAAAAACAGGGCGATACCCACTAAAGCATCACGGCCATAATGTAACTCAGGATAGATCACTCCTCCATTGCCTTCCCCGCCTATTACCGCGTTTACTTCCTTCATTTTATTCACTACATTCACTTCACCTACAGCCGCAGCATGATATTCCCCGCCCGCACTTTCAGTTACATCGCGCAATGCACGGGTGGATGACAGGTTAGATACCGTATTACCTTTTTTGTTTTTAAGTACGTAATCAGCAACAGCAACCAGTGTGTATTCTTCGCCAAACATGTTCCCATCCTCGCAAACAAAAGCCAGGCGGTCCACATCAGGATCGACAGCAATGCCCAGATCAGCACGTTTTTTTACTACTTCCTGTGAAAGCGCTATCAAGTTCTCTGGCAATGGCTCAGGATTATGCGGGAAATTACCATCAGGGTCACAATACAATTGGTGAACGGTCTTCACACCCAATGCTTTTAATAAAGCAGGAATAAAAATCCCCCCGGTTGAGTTAACACAATCTATGACGATCTTAAAATCAGCTTTGGCTATTGCGGCGACATCTACCAGCGGCAGCGCCAGCACCTGGTCGATATGTTTTTGAAGATAGCTATTGTCCACTATTACCTTACCCAGGTCATTTACGTCAGCATATATAAAACCACTGTTTTCAGCAATCTCAAGTACTTCCTTACCATCTGCATCACTGATAAACTCGCCATCGTGGTTCAGGAGTTTAAGGGCGTTCCATTGTTTTGGATTATGGCTTGCAGTGAGGATGATACCACCTGCTGCCTGTTCCCAGGGCACAGCTACTTCAACAGTTGGTGTAGTGGAAAGTCCAAGGTCGATCACGTCAATACCAAGTCCCTGCAAAGTACCCACTACGAGATTATTTACCATTGTTCCAGATATGCGCGCATCACGGCCGACAACGATCTTTTTTTTGCCCGATCTTTTTAAAGCCCAGGTGCCGAAAGCGGAAGTAAATTTTACAATATCCAATGGTGTTAAGCCATCCCCTGCAGCACCACCGATGGTGCCGCGTATCCCCGAAATTGATTTTATTAAAGTCAAAGCAGTAAATTATTTGTGTGCAAAATTAAGAATATTTGGCTGATAGCCCTACAAATTCCGTTTGTTTAAATGTTGATTTTGATAATTGGCTATATTTGTGACTCTACAGACACACTATGGCTAACGAATGGTTTTACGACTGGTTTAATTCTCCGTATTACCATTTATTATACCATAAACGCGATGATGCCGAGGCAGAGTACTTTATAAACAACTTACTTTCAGGGTTACATATTCATCCTCATGCCAGGCTGCTGGATATAGCTTGCGGACGCGGGCGCCATGCTATTTACCTGAATAAACAAGGATATGATGTTACCGGCATCGATCTGTCAGTTGAGAACATTAGTTATGCCAGGCAATTTGAAAATGACACTTTACGATTCTTTGTGCACGATATGAGGGAATTGGCTTATGATCAATATTTTGATGTCGCCTTTAACCTGTTTACCAGCTTTGGCTACTTTGAAACGGATGAGCAGCATATCGATTCGCTTATCAATTTTCATGATGCGTTAAAGCCGGGTGGTTTGCTGATATTAGATTATTTCAATTGCCGTAAGATATTGCAGAAACTAATTTCTGAAGAAACAAAGACTGTTGAAGATGTCGACTTTCATATCCAAAAAACCATCAGCGGCGATAAAATAATCAAGACCATATCATTTGATCACGGCAACGAAAGCCATACTTTTAAAGAAATGGTAAGTACATTTACAATGAATGATTTTATGAGATTCTTTCAACAAAGCGGTTTTGAAATTATAAGTACTTTTGGCAGCTACGGCCTGGAGGAGTTTGACGCTGAACAGTCCGACCGCTTAATATTTATTTGCAAAAGATCAGATGCTTGAACATCTTATACAGCTCGACCGGCATTTATTTCATTTGATTAACTCTGATCTGACCAATCCATTTTTTGATTGGCTGCTACCGATTTTGCGCAACGCCCGTACATGGATACCGCTGTATATTTTTATCCTGGCATTTTGTCTATGGAGGTATAAAAAGACCGGCGCTTTGATTGTTATACTATTCGCGCTTTCTGCTGGCTTCGCTGATTTTACCAGCGTACATTTAATGAAAAACAATGTGCAAAGATTGCGCCCTTGCCGCGATCCGGTGGTGTCGCAAACTGCAATTATCCGGGTTCCATGCGGGACAGGTTATAGCTTCCCCTCCACGCATGCTACCGATCATTTTGCCATGGCGGCTTTTATAAGTCTTGTGTTCTTTAAAAGGTGGCGATGGATTTTGTTCTGGGCCGTTTTATGGGCCGGGGCGATCTCTTTTGCACAGGTATATGTTGGTGTTCATTTTCCTATAGATGTCACCTTAGGCGCTTTATATGGCATCCTTGTTGGCTGGTTATTCTATCTATTGTTTAAAAAATTACAACCTGACTTTTAATGGCTCTCTGGAAAATAATCGTTTTGTTTTTGGGCGCTTTTACAGGCGGCACTTCTGTATTCCTGTTTAAGGGCGATAATCATAGAAATTTAAAGCTGGTACTATCTTTTAGCGGAGCGTACCTGTTCGGTATTACGGTATTGCACCTGATACCTGATGCTTATCATGGCAATGACAATTATGTGGGTGTATTTATCCTTGTAGGCTTCTTGTTCCAGATCGTTCTTGAACAATTCTCTGAAGGTATCGAACATGGTCACATGCACAAACCCAGTCATGACCACGTGGCTTTCCCTTTAGGGATATTGATCAGCCTATGTATACATGCTTTTTTAGAAGGCATGCCGTTGGCTGAAGGAAATCAAAATCAATTGGTTTGGGGTATTGCCCTGCACCATATACCTGCTGCTTTTGCGTTAGCTACTGTTTTATTAGCTAATAAGTTAAGCAAAAGCCAAACGGTTTCCTTTGTGATTCTCTTCGCCATTATGGCACCAGCCGGGTATTTTGTCAGCAACGCGCTCAGTACTGGCGGTATTGGCAATCTACAGCAATATTTTAACCGTATCATGGGCATAGTGATTGGTATATTCCTGCATATCTCCACCACTATCCTGTTCGAGTCAAGCTCAGATCATAAGTTTACTGTGCGGAAAATGATTGCGGTATTGCTGGGGGTTGGAATGGCACTGGCTGGGTTTATAAGTGAGCTTTAAGGGCGTCTCAACCTCGCAATTTATCCAGCAGATCACTCAGCTTCCCGGCTTCTTCTTCCGTAAGGTTATTTTTAAATATCTCTTTGGTTTTGAATTCCACGTCCATTTTTGACAGGATATCTAACCCGGCATCGCTGATACGGATATCTACGGCACGGCGGTCCTTATTATTGGTGCAACGCGAAACGAGTCCTTTTTGAACCAGGCGGTCGACAATACGCGATGCATCAGACATTTTATCAAGCATGCGCTCCTTGATCATGTTTACAGTAGCGGGATTAGGGTATTGCCCGCGGAGTATACGAAGCACATTAAACTGCTGGCTGGTAAGGTTATGCTTTTCAAAATGGCAGCGCAAAGAGTTAGTTAACCAACCATAGGTATAGGTAAGGTTAATAACAACTTTATGAAGGTTATCCTCAAATTTCGTGCTTTGTATTTCCTCTTCAATATTCATATCTGCCTTTGCTTAATACATGCTTAACACAAAGATGCAATTATTTCTTAATTTGTTTTGGTTCCTTTGGTTTTCCAAAATCCCAGGGGCAATGCAGGCATTTATTTTTACAGCAATATCCCCGCTTTAAATGATATTCCTTTGTGAAAACAAAATTACCATCTTCATTGATGTAATAATCTATATTCTCTTTCAGCATAATTAATTTAACAGTTTTATGAAGATAGTATTGCCAAAATGTTTCCTTAAATAATTTCCATCTCCATGTAATGTCCAAACCTGCTTAGCTTCTGTCCGCTCAATAGTTTGGAGGATATCGTTCCAATCCACATGATCCGAAATAAACAGGGTATCATTTTGGTTTACCTGCAAATTCTTCCAGCCCGAAGCAAATAAGCGCTTTACCCCGGTAGCCCTTAAATAACTGTCAAAAGTAAATGGCGGAACAATATATACGTATTCCTGCTGGGTTTTCATCAGCTTGCGGCTATAAAGCTGGTATTTACCCAAATGGAATCCCATCTTCTCATAAACGGCATTTAATGGCATAATCCGGTGATGTACCAATATCGTTTTTTGCGGGGCATACTCCGTAATAAGGTTGATCAGCCGCTGACTTTTACCCAGGCCATAAGCGCCTAACAGGATATTACTTTTGATATCATTCAGCTTTTGTATTTCTATTACTGGATCCGGGTGAATAACATCAGGGTTGGCAAAAGTACTTTCTGTGATTAAAACATCGGTTTTAACCCAGTCCAATGGCTCACAGGTTGCATCCGGCTGTAGTTTATAATCGCCTGTATAAAGGTATTTAACGCCTCCGTATTCCATTAATATTTGAGCGGAGCCCAGCATATGCCCTGCAGAAATAAGGGTTACCTGCACATCACCCACACTAAATGGCTGATGATAAGCTACTGTATTAAATTCCTTTGCGGCGTTTTTTCCATAGCGCAACTGCATAAAAGCGGCAGTAGCTTCAGTACAATACCCCTGGCTGTTCCCGGCTATAGCATGATCGGCGTGGGCATGAGAAATAACGGCTGTCTTTACCGGCTGTTTAGGGTCGATATAAAAATCGCCATATTTGCAATACAGGCCGTTTGCGTCAAAAAATACAAAATCATCCAGTATCATTTGGCTGCCAGGGCTAAGAACTGCTTATGTAACTCCATAACCTGTGGGATAACCAATTCAGTGTCATCGTTACGGACAACAAAGTCAGCCAGTTGGGTTTTCTTTCCTTCCGAAAATTGCTTTGCATTACGACTTTCTATTTCGGCGCGTGTTAAACCATCCCGTTTGAGGACTCTTTCTATACGCAACTCCAAAGGTGCTGTCACCATGATAGAATAATCGCACATTTTATAGGAGGTACTTTCAAACAGCAATGCTGCTTCTTTCATTACATAAGGTGCGTTCTTTATTTGTGATACCCAGGTATCAAAAGCCCTGAAAACAGCAGGATGAACGACAGAATTTAGTTTAGACAGTTCGGCTTCATCATTAAAAACAATGGATGCGATATGCTTGCGGTTCAATGATCCATCATTAAAGTAGGCTTCATTGCCAAATGCTGATTTGATAGTATCTACCAGGATAATATCTTCTACCATTACCTTTTTTGCAGCATCATCAGCATAAAATACAGGTATCTCCAGCACTTCAAATATTTTGCTTACGGTAGTTTTGCCACCCCCGATATTTCCTGTTATTCCTATTTTAAGCATTTATTTATGAACGATAAAATCAATGTTTTGTGGCTCAATCTTTACTATTTTACAGTACGCAGGTATCCGTACAAGCTTTACCGGTAAAGTAGTATAGCCACCATCTTTCCAAAGACTCAAATCAGCTGATGCTTCAAAAAAATCTTCATCCATTTCAGCATAATGATTTAACGAGGTAGTGAATGTGACCTTTACTTTTTGAGGGAATATCTTCACTTTGTAATAATCGCGATTATTGACCAGCTTCACTGGTATCGATACTTCCTTTTCGGTAAATTCATCCACCGGTACCACTACCTGTACAGATTTGGGGTAAACGCTCACATTCCCTTCTCTTGATGGCAGCAGGTTCACGCTGGTCCTGATAGTTTCATTCACACTATCTGCAGTTAACGAATCAGTATTCCAGGACTCTATTTTATCAATCACGTTCCCCGGACCGCTTAAAGTAACATATGAGGGCCTGACGGCAATGTCATTTGATTGCGAGAACTGACGCTGGTAGTTTATATCTGATAACAACCTTACAGGCACCCTCTTTACGGCTCTGTTAGAGAAATCGAAATAAAGTGTATCCGGATTAAAAGCTACTATCTGGTTATCAAACTCCTTACTATCATTGATCTGCTTTAATTGTGAGCTGAGCACAACATAATCCTTATTCTCCAGCGTATGCAGATCAATATTAATGGGCTTATCCGCATTATTCATCTTTGAAAAAAGCATTTGCCAGCCGGTACCCTGCATGGTAACATTAATGGTATCAGGTTGTAAAGAATGGAAAGCGCGCTTTTGAGGAGTATTTTTGTAAGATAACATCTGTTTTACAGTGAAATTATAGGTATTTGATAGCGTTGTAAAAACCCATGCCACTGCTGCCAATATCAGGCAGGTAAAAAATGCAGACGCACGCCGCCGCTCTGATGCCGATAATTTTACAAATGCCATTTTTAAAGGTAAAAAAGAAAAAGGCGAAAGGTGAAAGGTAAGTTATTAAAAACTTTTGCCTTTCACCTTTTGCCCTTTACTTATAAGCTCTTATTTCGCTACTGCCGGCGGAGTATTCAGTGCTTTTGAAGCTTCTAATGATATAGATGATTTTTCAAAACGGATTTTATGGCCGCCTTCTGTTTCAATCAAAAAAGTGCTTTCTGACACATCAGCAATTTTGCCGTGTATACCTGCATTGGTGATCACTTTATCGCCTTTCTTAAGCTCTTCCACGTATTTCTTCTGATCTTTTTGTTTTTTAACCTGCGGACGTATCATAAAGAAATAAAATACCACTATGATCAATACCAATGGTATAAATGAACTAAAATTGCCTAACCCACCGCCACTGGCCTGTAATAAAATTGTTGCTATCATGTTTTAAAATATAATTTACTTTATTGTTGTAACCTCGCCAATTAAATGAACCAGGTTTTGAGCCGGGTTCGTATTGGCAGTTATCGTAATTTGCTTATCCTGCAGGCCCATCTTACCAAGACTATTAAAGGTAACTTTTATGGCGCCGCTTTCTCCGGGTTTAATTGGCGTGGTGGGCCATTCGGGCTTGGTGCAACCGCATGAAGCTATTGCATCTTTAATAATCAATGGCGATTTACCTGTATTGGTAAATTTAAATTCATAAGTCACTTTGTCGCCTGCTTTGATCTTGCCAAAATCATGGGTTTCTTTCTCAAATTTCATTACAGCACCACCGCCAGTTGTTGCGGTTGTTGAACCATTGTCGGCTACATTACCTCCCTGGTTTGAATTGCAAGCCATCAGCATGCTTGCCGCTATGAGTGCCAAAAACAGCTTCTTTATCATTGTTTAATATTTGCTAATTATTAATTCAAATTTACGTTATTCTTCAATTAAACCGCGCCCAACTTTCTTAATTACATTATCAGCTTTTAATTCGTATAAAATCTTATCTAAGATACCATTTATAAACGAATTGCTTTTGGGTGTACTGAACTCTTTAGAAATCTCGAGGTACTCATTTATAGTAACCTTAACCGGTATTGATGTAAAGTTAATAAACTCGGCTATAGCCATTTTCATTAAAAGTGTATCCATCATGGCAATACGGTCTGGTTCCCAGTTCTGCGTCTTTTTGCTGATCATATCCTGGTAGTCAGCGTCATAACGTATGCTTTGCTGGAACAAACTGATAATGAAATCTTTATCTTCAGTCCAGTTGCCAGTAACTTCGGCCAGTTTGTTTACTTTATAATCTTCGCTTGAAAAATTCTTGAACGTTTTTGCGATCAGCGCCTGCAAAACATCCTTATCAACCGGCCAGAAAATAAATTTATCCTCAAAAACCTGTTCAGCTAATAGCGATTTCAGGATCACTTTTTTGAAAATAAATTTTATGATATCCTTATCAGTCTGGATAGTGTCGCCCGTTTTTGCCAGGTATTCAGTGTATTCAGATGAGTTTTTAAGGATTGTAAATAATGATTTTGCCAGCTCAGGTTCAAACGTCCAGGATACTTTGTACTTTTTTACTGCAGCTAAATACTCAGTGTTTTTCATCAATGATGCGATAAACCTGTTTTCGAGTATTTTGAGTTGCGGATTAAGGTCTTCGGCAGTAGGTAAGTGTTTGTGCTTGCGCTCTTCCGCATCAATTTCGGCATAGTTAACTACTTCCGAGATCAGGGAAAGCATCCAGATATACATTTCGTATACCATGTCAACACTCTGAAGCAGATTTTTCTCGTGTTGTTTTATTTCCTTATTGTCAGACTGGTGATAGGCGTATAACGCTTGTAATACTTTTACGCGTAGGTGTCTTCTGTTTAACATATTGGTAAAGAACGATTTAGGAGTTATCCCGTTTAGTATGTAATTTTAATAGGTTGATTTTACTTTCTTAATGTCTAATATACGTTTTTCTGCAATTTTATTAGCAGCTTCAATGGTAGAAATATTTTCAGCTTTGGATAACCTCAATACATTGCATGTAGCCTCATAAATATTTTCGGTGAGCTGCAGGGTGCGTTTCTTGCTGAATCCCATCAACTCCGAATAACAATTAATTACTCCACCCGCATTGATTACATAATCCGGGGCGAATAATATCCCCTTCTCCAGCAACATCCTGCCATGAATATACTCATCTTCGAGCTGATTGTTTGCTGAACCGGCAATTATTGCAAATTTAAGCTTATTTATGGTTTGTGTGTTAATTGTTGCACCTAAAGCACATGGCGAATAAATATCGGCATCAATATCAAATATAGTGTTATTTGAAACCGCTTTGGCTCCATATTTTTTTGCAACCTGGCCCGTACGTTCCTCATTGATATCACTTACATAAACCATGGTGTTTTCATCACGAAGTAAACGCACCAGGTTTTCGCCTACATGGCCAATTCCCTGCACCACGACAGATCTTCCTGCCAATGTATCGTTACCATAAAGCTCCTTTACAGCTGCTTTGATGCCCATAAAAACTCCTTGTGCAGTAATTGGTGAAGGGTCGCCGCTACCACCAATACTTTCG
>Ga0307510_10001229_pt1 | contig 27770 bp, 9 predicted proteins | sample 12_EM_MG_FD_207224 | JGI IMG/M metagenome (GOLD analysis project Ga0307510, IMG submission 207224) | Populus trichocarpa ectomycorrhiza microbial communities from riparian zone in the Pacific Northwest, United States - 12_EM | ecosystem: Host-associated > Plants > Roots > Unclassified | place... | reverse complement strand
ATGTATGTTAGAACTTATTTTTTGATGGATTTCACCAATTCAACCGCTTTTTTATTTTTATTTTTTGTTACCAAACACTAAAAAATTGTGATGCATTCAAAACCACCATAAAAATAAATAGAAATACCCTAAACTTCGACCTCAACATAAGTCTGAAGGGAATATTTTCATATAAAAGGATGGTATGATATAAACGTAAATATTTTTTATCAAAAAAATATGGGATAACCTTCACATCTTTGCATCTAATGCAAAAAAAATGAAATAAAAATAACAAAGGCTACAGTCTACGGATCCTAAACAAAGTAATTAACAAGCTACATTCATACGCAAACTCAAAAGGTAGAGACAAGTCACCACTATACGTACGTGCCTATACCTCCCCTCTTCCCACAAAAATGAATAAAAATAAAAGATTCGAAATAATTTTGCCAATGCAAATAAAGAAAGACGTTTTAAGAGACCAGGCAATTGACTTTTGTGCTAATATAACCGTGATTAGAGCGGAACTCTAGCAGTAGTAGCATATACTAACGGACGATCAGTGTGCCAATTATTGCAAAGAAAGAGCAAACAATGGTGTTCATCGAGCTACTTCGCCAAGAAAGATGGTGTGTTATTTCTCAGTGCCTTCCTTTAATTATTTAATATTATACAAGTTAACCTCATTTCGTTACAGTTAGAGATAAGATTAGTTGAAATATTAATTAATCTCCTTGAACAATGAAAACCCAAGAACGAGATGACACATGTTGACTTTGTTATATTCCACTGGTGGACTAATGCTAAACCTAGCTAGCAAGCTAATATATGCTCGCAGCATCCTTTGAATGAGACAGTAAGGAGTTGATCAACCTATGATAATACATAATTAGCCCTCTGCATGCACTTTTTGTAAAATAACGCAAAAACGCCACAAAGAGACGCAGTTGCTGAGCTCAAGGTGGGTGCTCTCCCCATGCCCCTTTCTCCAAGTTAATTACGGGCAATTGTCAACCCTCGTTAGTTTTTCTGTCCTTTTTTCCTTCTAGTGACAAGCCAATATCGCTTGGCATCCAAGAAATTGACTTGGCTCTTATCACTTGGCAATGCCAATCATGTCACAGCCTTTTTAAGAAATCAACACAGCAAAAAACGATCCATTTGATCATAAGGTGATGTGAACAGTGCGATTACACAGTTTACAGTGTAAATATGTAGACAAAAAATTAGAAAGGAAAGAAGAAAAGAGAGAATCAATCAGACTTCCATAACCCATATTGATGGATTCATGTCAATTTTTTCCCCCTTTTGGTTAGCATGCCCTAAAACGAATCATAATATGACAACCACAAAATCTGAAACCTAATAATATTCTGATTGGTCTTTCTTTGGTGCCGTGGGGTAGAAACACATATATATGGTCTCTAGCTACCAAATGCAATTTCCTAGAGAAAGAAAATAATGCTGTCGGCATCTCACGGGCAAGTACAAAGTTTGACCTGTCAAGAAAGTCTACGCCATAGCCGTGTGTTAGGTATAACATACGGAATTTGAGGGTAAGGTTGGGGGTGATGGTGTCACAGAATTTGACCCTATTGATCTCCCCTGCCAAGAGTGAGTTTGTCGTTCCTGTGGCTTTAGTATTTTGAATGCACAATTTTTTAGTATTTGGTAACGAACAAAAAATAGTGGTGGAATTGTTGGGAACTATCCAAAAAAATAAAAGAGAGTTTCAACACGTGGTTGGAAAAAAACATTGGATACTAGCTTTTTTATATGAGATTCATAAAATAGCTTTTTCATCTTCTTTTTTTAATGTATTTCTCTTATTAAACAGTAATTTCAATCATAATTTTAATTAAATAAACATTTAAATCAAACCAACCACAATTAAAAATATTTTTTTATATACTTAATTTTTTCAAACACATTCTAAGAGAATGGAGGTTTGGATGTCATTGTTGTGCTACTTGACTCGGTTGTTTTAATCATTAACAAATTATTAATTTATCAATTATGGACACATTTCTTAGTCATTATGGAGGGTCAAAAAAATTAAATTTAATTAAAGAAAAATAAGGTTAATTATCGTCTAATCAAACATGAGTTAGTACGGTTGGACCCACAAAATCGCCCTAGATCGAGTCTTTGGTCTGAGATCTCACACTCTTTAGTCTTGCGTTTGGATAGCATGTAGACTGAGGTCTCAATGATGCTAAGCAAAATGAAAGAATTCTATCGAAGGAACTCATTCCAATCGCTCTCGAACCTAAATTGGGAGGGGCTATCCGAGCCTCCCAATATGAAAAACCCAAGGTCTTCAAATGGATTTTGGCATAGCATTTTGATCGAGATGTTTTCCAATTTGTGCTGTTCTAATGTCAAACTCCAAGATAAACCTTGCCGAACAACAGGTTCCTTTCAAGCATAACAATTTTCCATGCCCTCAACCCTACATGCAGGCTCTGGGAATGAACTGAAGCTGGAAGCACCTTCACATGCATCCTACTTATGTAGTCCTGCATTAAATATTCACGTACGGCTACAAAACAATGGCCCAGAACTTTTTTCGTTTTCCAATTCAACTTTATAAAAAGCCAGTGCAAATAATGGTTGACTCTCGGAATTTCAAGAACTAGATGGATGAAATTACGCAAAATCAAAAGAAACACTTCTCAGGCTTCATGAACTTGTACTTGGGGTGCACATATCATCGCAAGGATACATAATGCAAGTATTTCCTCAAGTGATTATCATATACATTTTACATCTCCAGACCATATATTGAACTTCAATCATGTTCATAACAGATAGTTTCAAGTTCTAAGCATTATGCATCATAATCGCTCCCAAGATAAAGCTCGGACTCTTTAATTACGATTTGACTTGTATATACATGCCCTTCCTCGTAAAAAACTTGGGTCCAACATCAAATAATAGTAGAAATTGCCCAAGGTAAAATGACTTTGATCGATGCAAACAAGGAAAAAAAACCTGCATGAGAAAGTTAAAATCACTTTGCTGCCATTGACACCAATTAATTCATGTGAAAGGAGTGAACCAGAATTATTTGATAAAAGAAAAATAGCTTTGCCAAAGGTGAAAGGATAACTTACATTCCGCTTGTGCATCCACAGCTCTTTGTATTATGTAAGCCTCGAGGTAAAATCCAGTGTGCTTGTAACTGCACTTTGAAAAGAACAATCCTAACTCATAGCAACATTAAATAAAAGCTTGATAAGGTTGCATAATAATAATATTAGCCTATAAATATTTGAGAACTCGTATGGTGACGTGACATTAATTGGGGAAATCTTTCTATTCATTTATTTATTTGTTTGTATTTCCCCCTTTTCTGCCACAATGATAGTCAAGAAATGAAAATTGACCGCCTCGGAACTGGAATTATTTCACATTGATTGCAGCAGCCATGTTCCTCAGTTTCCGAGAAATCTCTGAGAATGATGGTCTCTCCGATGGATCCGAGGCCCAACAACTTTCCATCAAAGACTTCCACTCCGGATCACACCATGTGGGAATTTGAGGACGTAATGTGTTGTTCACAATTCCTCCTACGAATCAGAAGGAAGAAACGAGCAAACAAATCACAATCAAATGCGCAAATAAATCATAGAATAATTTGACTTAATAAAAGAATACATTTCATTCACTACATCCATTGACGAGGTTGAAACAGATTTCAAAAACCTATGCCACAAACATTTGGGCAGCCAGATGAAAAATGGTGGAGAGCACCAAAAAATTAACAAGAGCTTAAAATGAAGAATATACATTAGCATTCAATATTTCTTAAAAACTTGTCCATTTTTCAGTTTAGGTTGTATGGTTATTTTAATCACACCAAGGCATGCTGTTTCTCTTACGAATAAATTAGTTCAAGTCTTTCTCTCTCTCTCTCTCTCTCTCTCTCTCTCACACACACACACACACACACACACACACGACTAATTCTAGTCTGACTCTGGAGCTGACCCACATCACATAGAAACAGGTACCTGAGATACTATTAAATTTCTTATTAGGTTTCCATAATGCATAATCTTATATTATATATTAGGTTTTCTAGCAGATAGTTAGAGTTTAGCATCAAAAACATCTGTCAATCTGCAGAATTTTCTGCGTGGCATGTATTAATCTTAGAGGTCATGCTGCTCCATCTATTTAGAAACCCATATCTTTCTGCTGCCAAGAATTATGAGACTAAAACATAGTCCAATTGATAGTCACCAGTCAGCCACCAACACAGGATGCATGATGGACCAATGAAAAACTGCCCTTACTGAAAATCGACCAGCTTTAGCTCAATATTGTTAACATATCCAATAAACATAATTTAGAAGTATTGGAAATCCATGGTCTACCCTATGAAAACCCAGCGGTCAAAATTCAAGAACATCCAAGTCCCCACATGCAATTAAGGAAATGCAAAATCCAGGAACTAGGTGCTTTATGATGTAGTAAAGAGGCATTATCCAGAGTATTAAACTGAGGAGGTTGAAATGGAAAAATAAAATTGGAGAATTATGGAATCTAAAATCCCTGTTAGACTGAAAGGTGACTTTCCCATAAAAACTAAAAAGCACAAAAAGCAGAGTCAAACATAAATAAATGGAGCTTAACTAAAATGAGTTTTAAGGTGAAAGTTAAATGAGCAAAAAGACCGGATATGAAATGAGTGTGAGTATAGAGGTGGTGGTGACACTCAACGAGAATAAATTGAGGGAGAACCATATTAGTTGGTTTGGCCATGCTCATGAAAGGCACTTAGATGAACAATGTAGAAGAATTGAGCAGCTCCTACAGCATCCTTGCATCCACGCAGAGCAGCTGCTGCGCTTCAAGGGCTTTTAGGGTATTTCCCTGACTGATATCCTAAGAAATTCAAACACTCTGAAGTTGTCAAAAAAAATTTCTTGTTCTTCTTTGTCCATTTGGTGGTGTCTCTTATCTCCAATTTTAAAAATATGTTCTTTTCTCATTGATACTACTACTTTTATCTAAAAAAGAATTAAGCAGCTAACTTTCCAGAACAATTCACAGCACCATACCCTCTTGCATCCAAGATTTTGACCCATCATATGTCCAAATGTGTCTGAGTTTGTAATATGAAGCCTGTGATAGGATATAACCCAGTTTCCATTGGCTTTCCTGATTCTTTATCACTAATGCAATTCTTTAGGGAAAAATGTAGAGCACAAAAAGAATCATGGTTGATTAATGTAAAAGTATCCATGCTCCACAGAGATATGCTTATCCTAACCTACATGTTAACAGCAATTCAGGTTCAAAATCCTTTAATTTACACTCTTAAGAGAAGGGCATCTGAAATCCCAGGTTAAAAGAATCTAATCATATATCCATGTGTTGATAAACAACACTTTCCTAGAGGAAACAAATTATATTGCTATCAATATGCTTATCCAGCATACAAAAACATTGATGCTTACCAATTATGGAGGCACAGTGCATGTCAGCATAAGGTTCTTCTCCCGTAAGTAATTCCCACATAACAATCCCAAATGAGTAAACATCAATCTACAACACAAGACAATACGCGTTACTTAAACTACCAAAGAAAGGAAAATAAGTTATGGCATTTCTATTCGAGCATAATGTTACCTTCTCTGTTACCATGTGGTTCTTGCCACTCAAAAGCTCAGGTGCCATCCAGGGCAAAGTTCCACGAACACCACCTGAAACTAACGTGTGTTGTTTCACCTTTGACAAGCCCAGATCACCAATCTAAGAATGTTTGTGTTAGATGCCAGACTCAGGCCCTTCAGAAATGATTACCATTATTAGAAGACAATAACGTACAACTTTCTATCTCACATACCTTGCAAACTGGCCTTTGCGGATCTCTCATATTTACTAACAGGTTCTCACATTTCAAATCAAAATGAACAATGTTCTTCCCATGCAAATACTCCATTCCAAAAGCAGCATCCATAGCTATGATGAGTCTTTTACGACGATCAATGGTTCTGTTCAAGATATGACAGTGTCACAGATTCTTCATCCTCAGAATGTTTGTTTGTATAATGTCTTTTTGCCCCTTGTAATTAAGTTTTTACTTGTAAAGCATGTTTAATTCATATTTGATAAAGAATAAGAACTCTTCTAAAAACAAGAGATTGAATATTCAAAAATGCAAAATCGTGACATCACCAACAGATTGGTTACCTATCCTTCTTCTGCAAAAACTGTTTCAGAGATCCATTAACCATAAACTCAGTAACAGTTGCTAATGATCCATCAGGGCCATCACGAACAATACCATAGAAAGAAACAACATTTGGATGGTGTAATGAACTCAATATCAAAGCCTCCTTCCAGAAATCTGCAATCTACAAAAGCAACATAAATGCAAAAATTACCATCAATCACAAAAAATTACACTACACGGTCATCATATTAGAAACTACAATTTGGCATCAAATACAAAGAGAACGATTCCTGCTGATTAATTTCTTAAGTGAAGACTGTTTAAAATACATGGTATCAACTCCTCTCCAGAAAGATACACCGTAAGGTCCTGGCATGAGCAAATATATGCATAAAAAACAAGTGGGAAAGATGAGGAATAGGAAACCCTCAAGGATCTGGTGAAGTTGTCATTAATAACAGACATGAAAGCATCAAAGCTCCTACAGAAGATGTCTAAAATACGCACTAGAGGTTTAATCTTTCCACAATTCATACACAAGTATCAAAGAACAACAAAAGAGATATTCAAAGCAAAATACAAATTTCATGTTATCAAGGTCATGATTCAATCTTCTTTTTCTTTTGCCTCAAACAAACTAATTAGCCTCTTTTATAGTTATTCTGAATAAAATTAACTAGCACATAACATTTCCTACTCTGACATCCTTAAGCACAATCCCCTGAAAGGCCACATCCAAAAATTATCACAAGCCTCCCTTGACACTGTTTTACAAGTACCACTAGCTCACACGCACACAAGTGCATGTGCATATATCACATACTATGTCACCTGAGACCAATCATCCAGAACAAGGGAATGAAGAATCATCAGAAGGATATGGGTCCTACCAAACGCTCTCTTTCAGAAGGTCTCCCGGCAAAGCAGCTGGCTTTTATTCTCTTTATAGCCACATCAGAACCCTTCCATTTCCCATGATATACAGCTCCATATGTTCCAGATCCTAATTCACGAATCTCCTCCAAATCATCATTTTTTATTGTCTGTGACACAAAATCAATCTATTATTAAAATCGAAGCACACAAAACAAGCAAGTGTAGAGAGCAAGGAACAATAAATAAAATGAATGTGCAGCATTAATACAAAGATGATGTGAATGTGACAACAAACAGGCACCTGCAATCCCCTTTCTATAGCTTCTGCCTCAGCCTTTGTAGGCTCAATTTTGTTGTTTTTTATATTGTCATTGTCAGATCCCAGCTCTGCTTCTTCATGAGTATTCTGTTAGACATGCAATTCATTAGAAAATAAGATAACATGTTGTAAAATGCTTTTTGAGCAAAAAAAAGTTCAGTTCATTCTTACCACAGCTTCAGGCTCCTTATCATCTACTTCTCCTGATATTGAATCATTATTTGCAGGATCAGCATTTTCTTTGACTCTAGCTTTCACCTCTTCAGCCTCTTCCAGTGCTGCCTTCTTTACAGAAGCAATTAAATCAGGTAAGAAACTCATACGGCTAATTGACAGGTTTGGATCTCCAGGAACAGCAGAAGGATCTTTCACTGTATCACCACTTTCTTCAGCTAACCTCGAGAAATTGGAATTGACAGCCTCAGGAAATGCTGCCTGGCCATGCATATCAGCAATCATGTCCTGATCCGGGCAAGGCATGCATGACACATCCAAGTTTTCAACTTTCCCCACACAATTGGCTTGTTTTTCTACACCAAGAAAGATTGTTCCCTCCACTTTTGATGCTTCAGCTACATTGGTATTACTTAACTCTGGGTTATAACCAGAAGTAACTGTATTTGCAGATAAGTTTAGCATTTCATGTTGGAGCGGTGGTTGAAGGGGTTCTGGAGCAAACGACTGATTATTTTCTACCCCATTAGCATTTGGATTCAATTTCAACATGTGACCGTAAGAATATTCCAAGGAATTTGTCCCATCAAAAACCAGCATTTTCTGTGAGGACTCAACCCAAGGTTTCTGACTATCCACGCCAATGCCACTCCTTTGACTACCTTCTGTCGTGCCCCTAAGAAACGATGGATTAACAGTACTACTCACATGTGGAGCTGCACCGGATGCTTCATAAGGAGTGCCATGTACTGGAATTTGAGCATTTCTCCATAAAGTCTGTGGATGTGCATGTCCATGTGGCGATGTGTGAAGATTCTCAGATCCATAAGCATAAGGAAAATTCCCATACCGTACTGCGCGTTCCTCGGGAGGTGAAACTTGTAGGCTGTGGACAGCAGCCACAGCTTGATCGTGAAACACATCATTACCCAATTCAGGTCCAGGACGGTGATGGGAGGACATATGATGGCCATCCACCAAATTACCATGCCCTGGGGGGTAATTCATGCCAGGACCATCTACAATGTAGTGATCAGTGAATCTTGCAGCTCCAGAGATATGTTTTCTGGCTTCATCAGCGCGGGGACTCAACTGATGCTGCACAATCCATCCGCTTTCATGGCCTTGTGTCTCATTGTAGACAGCTCGTGGATCATTCTGCTCTCTGGGATACACTGGGTGGTGCACCTTTGCATCTGCATTTACTATGAAAGTCTCCCTGTTTGGGGGACAGTCAGCACCTGGATTAGCAACCTGAGGAAGTCCATTTCCCATGCAGAGTTGCTCCAAATGCAGTTGATTTCTTGGGAAAGCCCCCCTGCAGTGCTCACAAACACTGTTCCCTTCAAAAACACTGGGACTGTGCAGCAAGTTACCTGGAAAACCACCCTTATCACCACCTACTACTCCAGCAGGCATCCATACTACATTTTCAGAATACTGTGCCTGGTGATCAAAAGGGGGATGCTGATTTAGCTGCAACCGAGCATATTCTTCAGGCATTCTTTCCATCCCTTTATCGGGTAATTCCCCAAACTGCATACGGTACCGTGCAGAAGGGGGTGAGTTTGGAATCTCTGATAATGGTCTTGGATCATGGTGCCCGTGATGCCTAGGAGAATAATATGCTGGACTCCATGGACCCTCCATCTCATTATACCTAGGAGCAATAGCAACATGATGCAAGTTGTACTGTGATATTGACATCTCACCACTCCTGTGGCTAAGGAGACCACCATCAAGATTCATTCCATTAAAAAACTGTTCTTGTAAATGAATGTCATCAATTGGACCCATCAAAGGGGAATCAGGATGGTGCCTTCTAAAATCAGGCCCCTCGTTCAAATTATTTAGTGCATCCACATACCTTCTTTCACTCTCCCTTCCATCCCCATCAACATAATGGGCTGAACCATCTTGGTCTGTATTCGAAAACAGAAAAATCCTAAGCCTAGTGAAACCATCCCCAGAACCCAATTTCTCATACTCCTCCATCATGTTAATCACATCATCATCATTCACAACCGAGACTAACGCATCAAGATCCTCATCAGGCTGTTGATACTTCAACACCATCGCCCCATCATAAAGCTCTCTCATTTTATTCATCAACTCCTCATAACTAATATCCCTAGGCAAACTCACAATCCGCGTCTCCCCACCTACATAACGCAATTTCCCATCTTGGGGTCGAGGCATTATGCTACCTAAGAAACTACAAAGTAATTTAACACGTGGGGTATCATCGTTCGAACCAGGGTTGGAACCAGCTGTGGAATTAGTGGTAGACATTGGTGTATCCATGACGTAGAGACCTTGCTGGTTATCAACAGGATTATCAATCTTATTCAAGAATTCAATTCTGTTATTACACATGGAGTATAACATCACAACACATCAATATTAACAGCTTTCTCAAAATTGAAAGCATAACAACGCAATTCACTGATGATTCTAACAAAGCAAATAACAAACTGATTCTTCATTTGGAAGCTCATAAAAAGCCCCTAAAATCATCAAAATCAGTCATTGCCACTAATTCCAGCACCACCAAAAACAAGAAAAAAGATCCCTAAATTTAAAAAAAAAAAAAAAAAAAACTATGTTTATAAATCTAAACCAAGAGAAACTACAGTCATAAACAACTCAAAACATCAAAACGAACCCTCCTTTAAGAACCCAGATTCGGTTCAATAATATGTAAAAGAAAGAAATCCCAGTTTCTAAAATGAAACAAGAAGGTACCTGGTGAACAAATTAAAATAGGAAAACAAGAAGTTCCAAGATTAAAACTTTATGTCTGTTTCTCAGAATTGGGTTAGTGGGGTTTCTGTGGAAAGGGAAAAAAAAAAAAAAGGAAGGACGGAAGGAAGAAGAAAAGGAAGCAGAAAAATGGGGTCTGGAGGAGGGTTGGGTTGGGTTGGGTTGTGACTGCGATGATGACAGAGAGAGAGAGAAGGAAGGGGAGATGGCGCAATTGCAAGGCAATGGCTGCTTGCCAGGTAGTCTCATACGTGGCAGGCACTGCCTGCTTTCTCTCTCCTCTCTTGGCATCATTTGTTTGAACTTGGGCACTCTTCTCGCTCTCGCATGCTTCTCCTCCACGCTCTTTTGTCTAGCGTTTGTTTGAGCATCACAAACAATTTGTTCTTCCTACCATAAATAATTAAATAATTAAGAATGTTACTTTTAGTTCTGTTATTTTTAGTTGTGGCTGCGGGTATTTTTCAAATAACTTTTCGTGCCAAAATGCATGCCAATGATGTTTTTTCATTTTTTAAAAATTATTTTTGACATCAGCACATCAAAACAATGCAAAAAGTACAAACCGCACTTAATTTTAGCAAAAAATAAAAATTCAAAATTTGATAAAACACAATGTCAAACGGTGTCTCAGTTTGGAGGCTAAATTCTTGAACTTTGAGGGTGAGAGTGATTGGCACCAAAATAGTGAATAGTAGATATCTGGCTCCGCTACGACACGAATTGAATTATTTTTTAATGTTAAAAATAACTTATGCATTCTTAAAGTGTTTTTCATGAGTAAAAAAGTTTTACCATAAATTAAAAACCTAATGCTTATTATATTATATTATTTTACAAAAATTGAAACGGTGATATATTAGAATAATATTTTTTTTATTACTGAAACGATAATATATTGGATCGATCTAAACTAACTCAGATTAAATTACTAAACTAATTTACAGTCAATTCAATCTCGATAAATGAAATTAAAAAAAATATTTAATTAAAAAAAATCCAAAAAATAGATTAGAGTGAACTCAAATTAACTTAGCAAAATTATGACCCAAATCATGCATCCCACTGAATTTAATAACTTTTATTTATGAAATTATCTTTCATTCAATTCTAAGACAACCAATTGCCTTCTTTTTGGATCAAATAATAAATTTAAAAAAAAAACAAACAAAAAAGATGCATGGGACTAAAATTAAAAAATACATTTTAAATCTAAAAAAAAACATTCAAATAATGAAGGAGGAGATTATTATTTAAAAAAACAATTTAAGGAATGAAAATGCATAAAAAAAATTAAAAAAAAAAAGATAAGCACATAGACCCGCACTTGGTCTATAAAAAAGAATCTTGACTCACATGCCTAGTCTTTTTTCAATAATCTTATCATCCGCCCTTTAATTAAAACAAAAAAAAAACAAATAATGTGTAACATGTAGCCCTAAAAACTAGCGACTAGAGAGTTATTGATAAATCAAGGCAGGGGCCTAAAAAATCATTTTTAATCCTTTTTTGAACCAAAAGCATCTAATAAACAATCTAGATACCTAAATAAACCCGTTACTGAGTAAATACCAATCTGAGTTCAAAAACTTAACAAACCTAAATCCACCATCTCAAATAATGGAAAGGCTAAAGAATATCTAAGTGAAACTCCTTTAATTAAATAGAACTTGTTGATAATAAGAACAATTTTTTTGTGACCAAAATCAGTGTCTACTAATGATTTTCTCTAAATATCACTGGAATCCGATGACTTTCTTTCTCCTCTTTTAAACCGAGAACTTAAAAAAAAATGTTGGACCAAAGTTTAATTATTGAAAACTAAAGGGACCAATAATGAACCATTTAAAAAGTAGAAGAATTAAAATGAACTTTTTACGCCAACTTTAAAATCACCACATATTTTCCATGTCTTGCTTAATTTGGTCCATTGTCTTTGAATCTTGTCTTTTCCTAACAAATTAGAAGCAATTGGCCATCAATTTAACCGTTTAGGGATCAAATTGTAAGGAAAAAAACATAACATTGTTATAATCTATAGTGTCTGTCAAGATCTACCCTAACTTGATATATATAGTATTTTCACCACACCTTTTATTATTTATTAATTGTTCAAAACTCCATTCCTTCTCACATTATACGATATGATATGATATGCTTAAGTCTTACAAAATTTCACACAATCCTCTAATATATTTACCTTAAGGCATTATTTAATGAAAGAACTACTCATTAGAATTTAATTAAGAGGTAAGGATTTTTATTAAAGAAATAAGATTCTAACTAATTTTCTATTCTTCATGTAAATATTCTGTTTCTTATTGGATTGGGATTTTTTCTTAATATATAAAAAATATCCAAGAATACCATCTAATGAAAAAAAAATATGGATGCAACTTTCATAGTTATAACTTTCAAATATTGAATTCTGTAATATTGTTTATGAAAATATAAGTATTTAATAACAAAAGAATTCTTTTTCAACATTGTTCATTTTCAATGAATAAAAATTTATCTATTCTTATTTAATTGTTGATTAATTTAATTAATATGTACTGAAAATCACATTAAATAATTATTTAATAGGGAATTACAAGATAAATAAAACAATATCCAACTAAAATTCAATAAACTTTTCAATGAATAAAACAAGTAGCTTAATAAACCGAATTAAGATTATTAGAACTAAAATTTAAAATTTCATTTCTCTCTCTGTAATAAAGAAATTTAAAATTTAAAATTTATGAAAGAAATTGTATTTCTTTAGCAAAACTTAAATGAAAAATTATTGATTAACCAAAAAAGAATCAAATAAAGTAATTGATGTGAAATTGTACTTTAGATTGATAAATTTAAGGTTTTGAAGAAAGTTTGCAACTTGGCCCAACAAAAACCTTGTCTTAAAGAACCAAAGTTATATGCAATTGATCTTCCTCACTCTATACCTAGATTGAGACGCGAACTAGAAGTACAAATCATAATGAAGTTGATCAATCATTTAAAGAGTTTGCAAGTTCAATCAAGAACTTAGTATGAGAATCATTCAACCACACAAGAAAAATAAGCATACAATATACGACAACTTGTAGATAAAGTTCATCAACTTAATGAAAATCTCTTTGCAATAAAGAAATTATAAATTTAAATTTTATGAAAGAAATTGTATTTCTTTATAAGCAAAACTTAAACGAAAAATTATTGATTAACCAAAAAAATGAAATCAAATAGAGTAGTTGATGCAGAATTGTCCCTTAGATTGATAAATTTGAGATTTTAAAGAAAGTTTGCAACTTGAACTAACAAGAACCTTGCCTTGAAGAACCAAAGTTATATGTAATTGATCACCCTCACTCTACACCTACATTGAGACACGAATAAGAAGAAAAAATCACAACGAAGTTCATCAATCCTTCGAAGAGTTTGCAAGTTCAATCAAGAACTGAATATGAGAATTACTCAACCACACAAGAGAAATAAGCACACAGTATACGACAACTTGTAGATAAAGTTCTTCAACTTAATGAAAATCTCTTTGTAATAAAGAAATTATAAATTTAAATTTTATGAAAGAAATTGTATTTCTTTATGAGCAAAACTTAAATGAAAAATTATTGATTAACAAAACATAAACAAAATCAAATAGAGTAATTGATATGGAATTATCTCTTAGATTGATAAATTTGAGATTTTGAAGAAAGTTTGCAACTTAACCTAACAAGAATTTTGCCTTGAAGAACCCAGAGTTATATGCAATTGATCACCCTCACTCTACACCTATATCTAAACATGAACGGGAAGTATAAATCACAATAAAGTTGATCAATCCTTCAAAGAGTATGCAAGTTCAATCAAGAACTTAGTATGAAAATCATTCAACCACACAAGAAAAATAAGCACACAATATGCAGGAACTTGTAGATAAAATTCATCAACTTAATAAAAATCCTTACATAAGAATATTTATATGTGAACCTTAAAACTAATGGGTTAGACATGCAACAAATTTAAATAAAGTCCAAACTAATTAAAATAAGTTTTTTTTATATAAAAAAAACAATAGTATAAGATTATTTTTCATGCTTTGGCATAAATGATAGTGAAAAAATACCCAAGATAAATAATTATTGAAGAATCTTTGCTAAACAAAAGCTTGATGCTTTGTAAATAAGAATTAATTTCTAACTAATTAATTGTTCTTGTTTGATATTAAATCCTTGTAAGATAAGTAAGTCAAAGGCTGCTACATAAGTTTTCAATAACATTAAGAACTCCTTATAGTAAATGGAATCCACAACTCTTAAGGAAACAATGTCTTTTTTTGTTTTTATATTTTACTGGCAGATTCTAGACCCAACTTCAAACATGTTGTTCTCTCTCGTCCGGATAAATTAGTGAACCTACCATATATCATTAGAAATGTGCAAATGTCTAGTTTTCAACCCAATTGGAACTCCAAATGTAGCTTCATATATGATCCAAAAGGTAGACAGAGGTCCAGACTGACATATTTGAGCCTTTTTAACCCAAACCCCTTTACTTAACCCATTGAACTCATTTTGGATCCACTTCGTTTTAGGCCTTAGAATAGACTCAATAAACACTCCTAAGGTCCTTTGATGTTGTATCCAGGATCGCATCATCCCTTATCTCCTCAAAATGATTCGACTTTGAATGACTTACATCAAACAAAGAAAGATCAAAAAACTTTGAATATAACACTAACACTATACTTACCCTATAGATTCACTTTGTAGGCATTCCTTCCTTTAAGGAATCTGAATAAATTGTATTCTTTAAGCATTAAATTTGATTTTCAATATCTAGGAAATCTTTTTTCTACGCATATACACCCAAACTCAATCTCCTAATTCAAAGACAACCTTTTTTCATCTTTTGTTTGCTTGAAATGCATATTTGTCGTTCTTTTTCTCAACATGTTGTCATATCTTCTTAAACAATGCTTTCATCACCTTGATTTTATATTGTCATCAAGTCTAACCCTTTCATCAACAAGTAAATAAACTAAATCTAGTGAAGTTAAACTATGAGCTATTTTAAATTGTGAATAATTTTTCCAGTTTAATAGATTAACACATGATGATTTCTTTTGTAATATATTAAACAAAAAAATATAAATGCTCAATATGCTCACCTAAGTTCTTACTATTTGAATCATCTTGGTGGCTTTCCATCCCTGAGCGACGTATGTGGCCAATAAACCTCCAGTATGGCGCCGATGGACTTTTCATTTTTCCTTCTTTTCTCTCTCTTCCTCATTTTGTACACCTAGCCCTCCTACATCTTCATAACAGCCCTTCAATTTATTTTTCCTTCAGATTTGATCTATTACTATTTGTTTTATTTAAAATTATTTATAAAATTAAAATTTATTTTTAATTTCATCATTTTTTAATTTTTTTTATGTGTCAGACTTCAGATTTGGTCGTCATTCTTTTGATTTTGATTTTTTTTATTTGAGATAATTTTGAAAATAGACTTTTGTTTCAATTTCATCCGTCAACATTAAATTGAATGAGAATTGAGCTTCTTAATTGAGTCCGGATCCAGAATTTCATAAGTTGCAAGTTTGGGAGATTAGTTCAGGTTTGGAACATTTGTTCGGGTTTGCCTTTTTTTTTTTAAGCTCATGTTTTTTTCAGTTTCATCGTTGGATATTTATTAAATTGGAGATTGAGCTCTGTTATTTTTTTATTTGCTTTCTATCAGATTTTTTGCTAATTTAAAAAATGACCTGGTTATCTAGTATTTTTTAATTGTTATTCTTTGTTAAATTTAGTTTTTTGTCAAGGAATTTTGTTTTTAAATTAAATTAAATTAATTGATTAAATATAAGCATGAGATGCTCACTTCATAATAATTTGTTTGGTTTGCTTTCCAAGTCGTTTCTTTAACGTCACGTGTAGCCTCTTTTGTTTTTATCATGCAGTCTTTTGCAAAGACATTAGAACTATCTCGGTGAATTTTTTCTAGTAGTGGAACGATGTCCACAATAGAATGATAATGAGTCTCTAACATTTTTTTTTCTTCTCCTTCTGAATATAATATTATCATATTATTTTTTACAGTTAATTATTACTAAATATTTTATTTTATTTATTATCAATATAGTTTTCTTAATAATATTATTAAATTTACTAAGTTATATTAGACCTTATCAAGTGAATGATCCTCACCTCTCAATTTTTTCTTTCATGCTCACGTTGCATAAGCGGACACCAATCTGGTATTGACTCTTGGCAACGTGTCAGCCATCCATTGAGTGATCCAATGATATCGTGGAATATGCTTCGTATAAACGACCTGTTACGTTCGATTCCTTATAAGGTCAATTCTGCTGCTCCACGCGCAGGCATTGTCAGTCAACTCACTCTCGCTTTCTCGTGAAGAGTCACGTGGGCCACGGAATGAGAAGCCAGTAATGAGGTGCCAGGTGGCACAATGTTTATGTTTGATTCGTGAGTCACCAACTTGTGGATGCAATGGTAGTGGCGGTGTCATTGGATACAGCCAGAGCACTCAAACTGTTGTGCACTCGCTTTCCAATTTCTTGTCAGTTCACTTGAATTCTTCATTTTCATTCTGTGATGTCAAGTGTCCTGATGTACATAAATATCCAAACCTCTTTTTCGAGCATTGTGATCTATACCATCTTCAAAGGAGATTTTATTTTTGCCCTTTTCTGGTATTTATGCTCTAGGATGAAGCAAACCTCTTTAATTATCTAGCAAATCTCTTGAAATTTAGTTTTATTTATTTTGCTTTTGTTAGTGATGAATGCCAAACCTAATCAAAGAATTGAAATTTAAGAAAAATATCAAAACTAAAATTGATGAGAACAAGAGGGTCAATTTTTATTTTCTTTGTATGATATAAATAATAATAAAAAAAAACTGATACAATGAAATGTAACTTAATGCTTCAAACAAGACTTAGTAATTTGAGGGATTTTTTTTAATTGATAATTTATCTCTTAAACTTACTATTTAGTAATGAGTATGATTATCTCCTCCTCCTTTTTTAATTCCTGTCCTTCTTTTTTTTTTCTTTTAACTCTCCTCTACTCTATAGGTGATGGGTTCAAATGAAGGATTTTTCCATTAAAGACCTTTCTAGGTGATGATGTTTTATTATTTTAGGAATTGAAAATATTTTTGGGGTAGCATTTAAAAGAAATTTTTAAAATATATTGGACCAATGTTAAAAGTGTATCTTTGAAATGCTTAGAAGAGGAATTTAGTCTCAAATATCAAAGCAAATTGCTATGAAATACAAAGAAAAAAAAAAGAATTTAAAATATCTTATGTTGTCTTTTTTTTTTACACTATCATATCTTGTTAAATAATTGTCATGTACATAGAAATAGGACTAAGATGTTCTTAAATATGATGACACAATTTTAATATAGGTTTAGCAACTATATGCTCCAAATACCACCACACAGTTCCAAAATAACATTTTAGAACAACAATAATTGGAATTTGATATAATTAGTTTTGCAAGAAAATAAAAATACTAAAAAACCTTTAAAGCAACTTTATGCTCCAAGTCACGCTGGTTGTCCTTGTAAAATTAAGGAGGTCTATGTCATAACAAACTGGCATTTTAAACTCATATATGATTTTTCATAAATTGCTTCACTTTATACATATTTTTATCTAGTAAGACATAAAGTTTTCTCTAGATGACATGTTTCCTTACTTCTCTTATTAAGGCTTCTAAGGCCACTGACTTAATCAATTCTTCCTTCTGGAGCATCTTCTCATTGAATCTCCTCAAATATGCTCATGTAGACTCACCATTTTATCAGGCAACACTAAAAAGTTATGTGGAGTTTTTCTTGGCAGGTATGCTAGTGCTAAAGCGTGTCATTAGCTTCGTGTAGAGATCACTAAACCCTTTAATAGAATTGGGTTCCAAGTTATACTAGGCATGCATAGATTGTCCAAACTCATTTTCATGGAAATATAGTCCTTGGAGAGTCGAGTGTTCAATATGCATTTGGACAAAGGAGAACCTCTCCACCAATGGTCGATATAGACATTCTCCTAGATATGCTCATACATAGATTGTCTCTTAGTTCTTTTTTGTTGGGCTCTTGGGAGCTTGAAGAGTTGGGCGTAGAACGACGATTACAGTTTTTAGTGTCCGTCCTATGGTAACTAGCAGAAGTTTTTTCGGAGTATTTTCTTTGTGCATAGGTATCGCAATAGTGCAAGTGATCTTTTGAGAAACTCCTATAAATGTTATTCTTCCTAGTCTCCTCTGGGTAGTGTGATTTTCTACGGGCTTCTAGTGCAGCTGATGACCGTGGTGTTAAAATATTGTGTGTTGTTAAGGGTGTTAAACTTGTTGGGGTGGCAAAGTTTGATTTTTCCCTCAGGTTACTAACACGACCTGAGTGAGGAGTTGCACTTGATTAATGAGTTGTTAAAGCTTTTGCTAGGTAGGAGTGTCCACGACAACAAGAGACTTGTCTCGCGTCCTAGCCCAGGTGGGTATTGGTTGTGTGCCATGGAATGGCTTGGAAATGTCAAAAACAAGCGTTAGAAAGAAATCGATGACTTTTTTTTTTATCAATTTCTCACAGACAGCGCCATTGATGAAATCCTAAAAATCCAAGTAACCTAGGAACGGGGCTGTCAAGTTAGATAATTAGTTAATCAATTGGTCTTAACAATCTCATCCATTCTCTCTAGTCAAGGTGGTTGATAGCTTATATTTAGTGTTTGGTGGGCCAAAGTGGCTTGTGGTTAGTACTTGCAATATGTCCCCTTTGTTAGAGGTGAAAACTATCCGATTATTAAATAAGTATCTTTTTAGAAAGAGATAATACAATAATATTATCTCTTAAACTTACTATTTAGTAATGAGTATGATAATCTCCTCCTCCTTTTTTAATTCCTTTCCTTCTTTTTTTTTTTCTTTTAACTCTCCTCTACTCTGTAGGTGGTGGGTTTAAATGAAGGATTTTTTCAATAAAGACCTTTCTAGGTGATGATGTTTTATTATTTTAGGAATTGAAAATATTTTTGGGTAGCATTTAAAAGAAAATTTTAAAATATATTGGACCAATGTTATAAGTGTATCTTTGAAATGCTTAGAAGAGGAATTTAGTCTCAAATATCAAAGCAAATTGCTATGAAATACAAAGAAAAAAAAAAGAATTTAAAATATCTAATGTTGTTTTTTTTTTACACTATCATATCTTGTTAAATAATTGTCATGTACATAGAAATAGGACTAAGATGTTCTTAAATATGATGACACAATTTTAATATAGGTTTAGCAACTATATGCCACACAATTCCAAAATAACATTTCCAAACAACAATGATTGGATATTGATATAATTAGTTTTGCAAGAAAATAAAAAACTAAAAACCTATTTAAAGCAACTTTATGCTCCAAGTCAAACTGGTTGTCCTTGTAAAATCAAGGAGTTCAATTTCATAGCATTTTGACATCTTCAACTTGTATGTGATTTTTTATGAATTGTTTCACTTTGCACAAGCTTTTATCTAGTAAGACATAAAGTTTTCTCCATATGACATGTTTCCTTACTCCTCTTATTAAGGCTTTTTAGGTCATTAGCTCAATCAATTCTTCCTCCTTAAGCATCTTATCATTACATCTCCTCAAATATGCTCGTGTAGACTCACCATTTTATTGGGCAACACTAAAAAGTTATGTGGAGTTTTTCTTAGCATGTATGTTAGTGCTAAAGTGTGTCATTAACTTGGCGTAGAGATTACTAAACCCTTCAATAGAATTTGGTTCCAAGTTATATCAGGCAAGCACAGACCCTCTAAAGGTTGTAAGGAGTAACTTGCATATCAAGTCATGATATTGGATGACCAACTCTAAGCTACTGCGCATATTTTGTACATTCTCCATTGGGTTGGTCAATCAATCATAGTTGTCCAAACTAATTTCGATAGGAATATAGTCCTTAGGGAGTTGAGTATTCAATATGCATTTGGACAAAGAAGAACCTCTTCACCAATTATAGATATAGACATTCTCCTTAATATACTTATGCATAGATTGTCTCTTAGTTCTTTTTTGTTGGGCTCTTGAGAGCCTGAACAGTTGGGTGTAGAATGACGATTACAGTGACTGGTGTCCGTCCCATGATAACTAACGGAAGTTTATTCAAAGTATTTTCTTTTTGCATGGGTGTCGTAATAGTGTGAGTGATTGATGCAACCATATTATTTGATAGTTTCACCCATATTTAACTAGTTTTTTGCCTATGTTTTATGTATAAAGTGCCTTGATATTCTTTGTTTTATGTTTTGAAGGTACTTTTGGATGAAAGATGCAAAAATGAGTAAATTGGAGGTAATTAGTAGATTTGACCCTCAGTCGATGTTTTGTGCAGAGCGTGAGCTCTAAAAGTCGAAACGAAGTGATTCTAGTGGCATTAGAAAGCTAACATCCATACCTTTCTGGAAATCTAAGTCAAGAAAAATAAAAAGACAAAGAGCATGGAAATCACATCCTTCGCAGTCAAATCTCTTATTCTGCCAGTGTTGACCTTTGGTCATTCAAAATTCAATATCTGGATCTTCAGAAGTCCAATTGATGCAAACTCAATTTTTTTTGGATTCATGACTCAAAGTCCTATAAACGCTCCAAATTTCAGCCAAAAACGATGTCATATGAGGGGGATATGAGTTTTTAAAGATGACAACTAAATTCTGCCATCAAACAGGTTTTATAAAGAAACGAATCCAAATTACATCCCGAAGCATCCAAACCGACATCCAAGTTTTTATTTTAGCAATTTAGCTCCTCTAATAAATCAATTTAGAAGGTCAAGGAAGGCAACCACCAACCATAAACCAGCTGCCAACCGCCAGCCACCAGCCACCTTCACACTACCACTATCTATTGATGTTCACACTTGAACTCTGATTTTTCTTACTTATAATTTGTGTATAAATAGGCAGCTAAGTTTATGCTATTATAGAGCCAAAAGAGAGGGAGAGAGAGTGCAGTAGAACAAAAGAAAAAGGGGTGGCAGCCATAAGAGAAGAAACACAAACTCTCCCCTCTACAAATCAAAAATCATGTATTCTTCCATCTTTAGGAGTAGTTGTTCAATAGATATGCAATGCTAAGCTCGTTTTCTTGGTTGCAAGGAGGCAAAAACCTTCAGATTTCAAGAACTGTGAGATTTATTCTTCCATTTATTTTCAGTTTGTATTATGAATGAGTATATTTGTTTTCCTATGCATATTTCCTATGATTGTTTATTTTAATTGCTAGAGCGGACTCTAAGTTATTATTGTGAATAATCTATTGCTAAGTTTGATATCAAAACCGAAGTTGTGGTATATAAACTTGTGAAGCAACTAAACTTGATAATTATAGCGGAACTACGTTATTAAACTTAGGGAGAACATTCGATCAAAGCAACACAAGCAGACAACTTGGTTGTTAAGATTAATGAATTTATCTAGATCTTAAGGCTGTCATTGGATTAAATCATTAGTGCGGACACTGTGATTGTTTATTGGTCAGGGTTAGTTATACGGTGGATCCGTTAATTAACCAACATTAAGAAAAGATAAAAATTCAGAATATAAACTGGAGTTTCGTTTCAAGGATCGGTTTTGATATCTGTTGGTGGATGTGTACTTGCAACCAAGGTTTGTTTTCTTGATATATTTTAGTTTCAATTGATTTTGTTTGCTAGTTTAATTTCTCTCATAGTTTAGATCATCACAAATCAAAAACCCCCAATTGCATAACGTATAGCATAAAAATATGAACTAAACCTTCCTCATGGGATCGATCCATTGCTTGCTCTATACTATCTTGTGTATTTTAAGCTAGGATAATTAATTTGTGCGACCGCGACATCGCAACAATGATCCTTTGAGAAACTCCTGTGAATTTTATTCTTCCTAGTCATCTCTAGGTAGTGTGATCATCTACGAACTCCTGGTACAACTGATAGTCGTGGTGTTAAAACATTGTATGTTGTTGAGGGTGTTAAAACTTGTTAGGGTGGCAAGGTCTGATTTTTCCCTCAGGTTATCAACACGACCTGGGTGAGGAGTTGCACCTAACTAGTGAGTTGTTAAAGCCTTTGTTGGGTAGGAGTGTCCATGACAACGAGAGACTTGTCTCGCGTCCTAACCCAGGTGGGCATTGGTTGTGTGCCATGAAATGACTTGTAAATGTCAAAAACAAGCTTTAGAAAAGAAATCGATGACTTTTTTATCAGTTTCTCATGAACGGCGCCATTGATGAAGTCCTAAAAATCCAAGTAGCCTAGGAACGAGGCTATCGAGCTGGATAATTAATTAATCAATTGGTTTTAGCAATCTCATCCATTCTCTCTAGCCAAGGTGGTTGATGGCTTATATTTGATATTTGGTAGGCCAAGGTGGCTTGTGACTAGTACTTGCAATAGATCCTCTTTGGTGGAGGTGATTCTTAAATAAGTATATTTTTAGAGAGATATAATACAATAATATTATAGAGAAAGATTCTCCCTATATATATATATATGCAATAGAGAATGAAGATGATGAACCTTTTTTTTTCTGAAGGTATCATGGTGTGTTTATAGCCCATGAGTTTTGTTCTTTTGTGAAGAAAAGAGGCTGGAGTGTAACTTTATCTTTGTAATATTTTGGTGTTGGCGTGTGCCAGCCCAACACACCTAAGAATTTAGGAAATTTTATATTCGTATGTTTATCTTGATCCTACATTTATTGTTAGAGATATATAAAGATATTCTGATAAAATCTTGGTTCATTAATAAGGATGTCAGATCTAGTATCCATTTTTTTCTTCCTAATGGCAACAAAGGTTCATGTTAATTTCTTAGAACTGAGGAAGGGAGAGCATGCTTCGTTAGTGTTTGAAATTGTGGTAGCAGTTGTTTTTCAAAGTTCTTTTTGTTTGTAAATACATCAAAATAATATATTTTTTATTTTTTAAAATTTATTTTTTATGATCCAAAATTATAAAAAAATATTAATTTGAAAAAAAATAAAAAAATTTTAAAATGTTTTTTTAATGCAAAAACAAACACACTCTTCCTTCTTTTGTTTGCCTTTTCTTTTCTTTTCATTAGGCTAGCGTTTAAAGCTTTATGCAAGATAGTATGATCTTTCCTTTTTAGTATTAGGCTAGGTTTTCAAACCATCCTTTGGGTTATGGTGTTAAGTTGAAAGGATAGACTGGGTCGGGTGTCCTTTTAATCTATCAGGTCATGTACTTTTCTTTTTTGAAGAGCTCGTGGGTTGGGTCCTCGTGGGGTTATGGAACTTGGGTTGTGCTTGTTTGTTATATAGGTAGCACATGTTTGTTGCATGAACTGTGTTTGTTTGTTCCATGAGCTGTGTTGGTTATAGTCCATTTCCTTATGCCTTTATGCCTTGTTTGGTGGCATGATGGATTGAAGTGTCTAAAAAATACCAAAATTATTTTAATATGTTCTTTTAATTTTAATATGGCCAATTCCCTCAAGAATATTAAAAAAAAAAAACTCATTATGCTTGTTTTAGCATTGTACAAAAAAAAAAAAAAAAACATGATTGTGTTTTTTTAGCATTTTTCCAAAAGAGAAAAATAATATTTTAAGTAATACTCATCAATGCTAGAATTGAAAGTGTTATTTTTAGTCCAATATTCATTGACTCCATAGTCAGTAATATTATATCTTTTTGGTCAATACTCACCAATAGCAAAATTGAAAGTATTATTTTTAGTCTAATATTCACGAACTAGAGTTAGTAATATTAGATCTTTTCGGTGCAATACTTGCCAATGTTAGAATTAGAAGTATTAATTTTTTATATCCATTGATGTTGGAGTTAGAAATATTAGGTCTTTTTTAGGCAATACTCACCAATGCCAAAATTGTAAGTATTATTTTCAATCTGATACCCACTAACTCTAGAGTCAAGAACCCAATACATAGATCACTAGTAGATTATATACACAACAAATTATTAGAAATTTAAGATAGGATCAGCAGTGCAAATTATCTCAAGTAGGATATTTTAAATTGATAGTATCTTCTCTCTAGCATAACCAGTCTCTTACCATAGATCTCTGAAAGCCCGTTAGAGTTCCTAGTGACAGTAATACTAGATGACAATTCATTTGAAAAGATTGGACCTTTCCTCCCTTTCGGGACATTAAAAATACTCCTTTCCTTGTATTTTTATGAAAGAGGGTTGGTCGTCGTGATGTCGAGTGTGACTATACAGACTCATAATAATTATTCATTGGAATAGTGTAATGATAGATTTATCCTTCTCACAAAAAATAATTAAAATGACTATTGGGGTAGTAATGTCTTTTTATTAGGCCATTAGTCATTACCAAGTTGATTAAGGACAAATAAGTCTTTTTGTATTTTAAAAGCACAATGAAACAACTAAAATACTTTTGAGAGTAAAAAAACTTAAAACGTGCATACAAGGGCTTTTTCGTATTTTCATAATGTTTATTTTTTGTTATAATCAAGTTAGCTAAAAGGGAATTTGGTATTTAAATAAATATAAAATATAATTAAAAATCAAAAAACGATTGGCGTGTGGGAGGTGTTCGAGCTCTTTGGGTGGCCCGTATAGTGCCTCTCTGCGAACAAAAATGCCTTTTTACAGTGTCATTGTAAACATTGCGACATCCTCCTCTTTTTGGGGCGACGTGTATGGTCGGTGGTGGCACGATGTGTCTCTGGCCATGCTTTCTTTTTTTTTTTCTCTTTTTTCTCTCCTCCCTTGAAATTTACGTTGGCCATGGAAAATTTCAGAGTTGTTCTCTTATTTATCAGGATTTCAATTTCGATCCTTATTATTTTGATTTCTAAATTTTTTTTCTTAACCCTTTGTAAAATTTTGATTTGATTTCAATTTCATCCTTCAATCTCAATTTGTGAGATATTATTTTTTTTCCAATTTAATTCTTCTTCTTTTGATTTTTTTTCCATTTTGTTAAATTGGTTTTACTTTTCAATCTCACCCTTCAATCAAAAATTTATTTTGATTTTTTTTTTTTAATTTTGATCCTTATTCTTTTAATTGTTTTTTTATTATTCTTTTGGGTCATTTCTTTTAATTGATTGTTCTTTTCATATTCACTCTTCCATCAAAAATCAAATTTATTTTTTTATTTCTATTTTAATTTTCATTCTTTTAATTGCTTTTTTTTAATGTTTTTTATCCTTTTGTATAATTAAAATTTATTTTTTCAATTTCATCCTTCAAGATTTGATTAGTTAGGAATTGGATTTAGAGTGCTTCCAGTCTAATGACTCGGATTACGAGTTTGAAAAGTTAACCTGAGTTGACATCCTTTTCTTCGACTTATTTTTTTATGTAAGGTTATCTCTATATCATGACCTGGGCTGCTGGTTTGGCAAGATAATCCGGGTTAGCTTGGCCTTGATGACCCGAGTTACAGGTTTGTCATACAAACTCGGGTTGACTCTAGTTGGTTTTTTAGGTCTTTTTTTTTTATGTATTATGTCCTTTCATATTTAATGGTTTAGAAATTGAGCTACATCGTTTGTCCCCTTTTAGAAAAATATATTTTCCGTAGGTTATCATGATTACTTATTTTTAATTTGGTTTATCTATTGTCGTTACCTTTTTTATCATCTAATTAAAATAAATCAACTTATTTGACCTAGTCATGTATATAACCCGACTCACGGATTTTTCCTCCTTTAAAACATGTTTGTAGCACTTGAACACATAGAAAGGAACAAACAGAAATTACAAAAAAAAAAAAAAACTTAAAACCTATTGAGAACTCCAAGTGCACCTGGACACATATTGTTGGTCACCACAACAGTGCACTTACCATTTTGCCCTTTAAAAAAAATTTAAAGTCCTTTATGTTAGGGTAAAATGGTCTTTTCACAAGGATCTATTTTTTAGTTGGAGACAATTTGGTCTTTTAACCTTGCATATACACAGTGTAATGACTATATTATCCTAAAAAGCAAAATATTTTAAAGGGTTATAGTGGCAATTTAGTATTTTTATGTTTTATTGCAAAATATTGTAAAGACTATATTACCTTTACAAGCAAAAACTGTTAAACTTAAATCAAGGGGCTTTTTTTTTCTTCGCAAATTGTTTTTTTTTTTTTAACAAACAAGTTGATAGGGATGATTTAGTCTTTTTATTAATATAAATATTATTAAAAAAACTTTTATTGGTGCAAGTATATCATGTGCCAGTAAGAGAGTGACACTCGCGCCTTTTGGACGGCACATGAGGTGTCACCCCCTCTCAAACACCTCCCTTTTTCCATTGGTGTCATGCGTGCGCATAATGGCAAGGTGGTTGAGCTATGGTGGACTTCTTGTCCTTATTTTTTTTTCTCTTTTTTCCTTGTCAAAATATAAAGGTCTTATTTAATTTGATTTTTATTTTCAGTTTGACCCTTATTTTTTTGATTAATGGTTGTTTATTTTTAATTATTTTCTTAATTGAATTTTTTTTTAATTTCATTATTTAACATTTGATTTCAAATTATTTTCATGTCAAATTTAGTCATTGATATTTTAAATGTTTTTTTATTGCATTTGTTTTTTCAATTTCATCCCTCAGTATTTTAATGATTCAGGATTTTGCTTCGTTATTTTGTAGGGTTTGCCTTTTATAGAGTTTGTCCTAAGCTCATAACTAGAGTCATGGATTTTAAAAGTTAATACATGTTAACTTTGGTCTTATGTTTTGTCCTTTTGTAAAATTAGCTTTTTTTTTTATTCAAATTCATCATCCATGGTTGTGGGGTTAACGAGATAACTTTATTTAGTTTATTTTCAACAAGGTTACTTTGATATCATAACCGAATCATAAATTTAACATGATAACCTGGATAGGCTTGTGTGTGATTTTTTTTACCTATTTTATATTATTAATTATTTTTTGTTAATTTACTTATTATCATTATATTTTTTTAAATATTATTTGAATTAATCTAACTTATTAAATACACTCAAAGCCGTGAAGTAGCATTGAATTTTTCATTTCCTCTCTTTTACCTTTTTTGTCATCAGTTCCACCTTGAGATTCTCGAAAGGGGATAAAATTAAACTTTCTGTGTTATCATATATTCGTATCCAATTATAAAAAGACTTCCATCAATTCCACAAATTTAGTACACACTCGTCTCTGAAAAAGCAAACAAAGCATCAATTAAGGAGAATCACAAACAAACTCAGCTCCCTCCTCCCAAAACTCATCACCAAATCCAGCTGCGTCTTATCCCCCATCATCCTCCCAAAAACACCACTCCTAGTCTCCGGTATCCACCACCACCACCACCCACTGAAAAAAAAGGATAAATATGTTCAAATGCTGCTCACCGAATCCTCCACCACTAGGAAAGTACCCTAGTCTGAAACTATGGCGTACCCTATCTGCTGCTGCTCCTTTCCCTCCCTGCTTCTGCTGTTTCCCGGAG
>Ga0307510_10001228_pt1 | contig 27780 bp, 36 predicted proteins | sample 12_EM_MG_FD_207224 | JGI IMG/M metagenome (GOLD analysis project Ga0307510, IMG submission 207224) | Populus trichocarpa ectomycorrhiza microbial communities from riparian zone in the Pacific Northwest, United States - 12_EM | ecosystem: Host-associated > Plants > Roots > Unclassified | place... | reverse complement strand
GCCCGACGTCGCGAATGTAGCTATGATTCAATAAAACTTCAACTATTTCGGACAATCTCGGCACCTTTCGACTCACGAGTAGCGTACTTGTCTCGTATATAATACCCCTCGCCTGGCTTCGGCCAGGGGGCATGCAATCTCAGACCTGACTTCTCCCTCCCCCCCGAGCCGCTCGTCCGTTCGCGTGCCCGACCCCCTCAAGCCTACGCCGTACGATCCTCGCACGTTCTTGGCCTTTTGAGAACGGCGACCCTCATTCACTCTGCGCGCGCTCTCTGATCTAAGGAGCGCGGCGTAGTTTTATCTATCTTATCCTTCCCTTCCCTTTTCTTGAACTCACGGGCGGGCTCTCCGTCTGCGATACACTGCTAGCCTGGCTAAGGTGAGGGCGTGGGTAGCTAGTAGCCAGCGCCCTGCTGTTGAGTTTGCGTGCATCCGCTGCGCTCACACCTGGGATCCCCACGTTTCAACGTTCAACATCGGCACCATAAGTATTCCATTTTCGAACATGGAACGAATTTATGAACTGTAAAGAAGAACTACTCATCGAAGTCGAACAGAGATTCATCATCGTCATCATCTCTCTCAATCTCAACCTCAAGAATAGCAACATCCATTGTATCCTCCTGATCCTTCAGATACGTCTCCAAAACTAACTTTGCTTGCTCTCGAATGGCCGACCAAGAACTTGACCAGGAAGTGAGCCGGCGACGTTCAGTAGCAGCATGTTCTGTAGCATATGCAGTGATACCCTCGGCGAGATGAGATGGTATCGAAATCCGGCGACGAGCTTGTTTCTCCCACCAAACCATCTTCCAAGCACAGAACTGAATGGCTCGACGCATCTCTTCTTTGAGAAGCAGGATTTCTTCCTTCCACCTGGCAGCTCTTGCACGACATTTGAGCCATTCTACACGAAGATCTGGGTCAAGACGTTAGAATGCTCAAATTTCATTGACTCGGAGGTATGCGCTCACAGGCTTCAGTGAAGCAATCATTGTCCAGCTCCTTACTGGTTGTGGTATACCAAATCCACGACAGTGTCCTGTGGCCCTCACCTACTGCCAAGTTCGGATTGACCAACATTTCTGGTAGGGCCTCAAAGTTGTCTTGTTGTCCAGCAGGGAGATCCCGACTCAATCCAGCCATGGCACGTGTTTGCCTATTCTCCTGTCGTTCCTCCTCAGCGAGAGCTTTCTCGCTCAATCCTCGGACATCATAGGGGTAAAGTTTTCGGAGAGTTTGCTCCCATATCCCAGGCCCTCGTAGCGCAAGTATTGCGCTTCTGGATGTGGCGTACTGTTGACATGCAGACTTGATTTTCGATTCAGTGTGTTCTTGAAGGGTCCGGAATCGGGTATACTGGTGTTGGCTGGAGATATTATTCCGGATCTTGTACCGACTAATATACGTGCGTTTCATAAGCTGGCATCGGAGCTTGTTCAAAGCCTCAGATGCTTGAGCAAAGCGAAGACGGTCCTCGATTTCCTGGACACCAGCGGTACAAACTAGGGGGCGCTTCTTTTCGGGCAGGGACGATGGGAGGTAGAGCGGGATGAGTTCAGGCGTTGACATGGACACCTCTTTGGGCTGTGGTGAAAGCTCTGCAATGTATCCATCAAGTCCTGGCAAATATTTGTTCCGAATGTTGCCGAACTTGATAATCCTCTTGAGCAAATTTGTTCGTCGCCGTTGGATCGATGTTTGTTGGCCCACAGTAGTTTTCTCCAAGGTCTTGAGGTCTACAAGAAGCGCCTGTCTGTATATTGTAATCCGTTCACATGAAATGAACAATTGATCACAGAATGACAATACAACGCACTGGTTTTCTTCGAGTTCCAACCCCTCAACCACAAATGCGCTAGGGCTCCCATCATCGGCATTCATGATGGTCTCGCCCTTCTCTACCTGCTTGTGTTCTTCCTGTGATAACTGGCGCTTCACCTCAGCAAAGGTGACCCCTATTTCAGAAGACGATCTTTAGTATAAAGCCTATGACATTCCAATGATAAGACAACTCACTTTGTTCTGGAAGGTCGTAAGGACACGGCAAGGCGTGGTTGAGCTCCCAGTTCCGTACTTGGGTTTCCCATTCGACCATATGTCCTGCGTGTTCAGCTTGCAGGCTGTCCGTGAAGGCTGAGAACGCCCGGTGATGAACAACAGCTTGGGGAAGAGCGAGAGACATCTTCCGGAGAAGAGTAGAAGCTTATTTCATCAGTTAAATTGATATACAAGACCACAAGATTACTCACGCAATGCAACCGTCTTTCTCCAGTTGGCATAGTTACAAAAGTCGTCAAGAGTGTCCCACCGCCCACCAGGCCCCATCATAGAAACGGACCTGGCAATACCATTGAGCACGGACCAGTTCCGTTCAACTCCTTCGCCGTCTGTTCGCCCTACCCCTGGAGCGAAATTGAACGAGAATGGAGCCTGGCATTTGACGATATGACCAGGGAGGTGGAATTTCGGCACAAAAAACTTCACTGTGGTCGACGGAGCTAAATGGAGCCACTCTGGCATGGTGGGAGCGTTCATTCGAGAAAAGAGACGCGTTGCCCACTGGCAGGCTATGTCATACGAAGCGGATATCAACTGAAACGCCATTCCCATCACGCTGGCAAAGAATATGTAATCCATGTTTGCATATCTAATGAATTGTGGCCATTTGAGAGAAAAACATATATAGAGCGGTGGGATGGCATACCGTTCCCCTTTCTGAAGATCTCCCATTCCATTTGGCCGGTACATCTCATGACGACCACAGCTGACTGAGCCTATACCAGTCGATCGCAAACCCTTCGATCGTTTATTGTTGGCCGACGACAGTGCCTGAAAGCCTGCGCAGTGTGAAATCTTACAACGTTATGCTTGGTCCTCAGACGACAAGAAAAATGCCATTGCGATGAACTTACTTCGTCTCGACCCGCAAATTGCGAAACATATTCAAGATAAGCCTTATTCTCGACAAACGTCCCCCATCCAGGCCCCAGGGGAGGATCCTTATTAGTATCCGAACGAAACAGTGCCTTTTGCTTGAAGTTTGCGTCCTCTGCTAAGAAAAGCGCATATAGCCATCTAAATTGAGCAGTCACAACTAATATCAACCCGTCATAAAGATTCAATACGCACCGATCTTGGGGTGGGGCATCATCCCATCCATCTGGAAGATTGATATTGGGATGTGGGCAGGCACGGCAAGGGACCGAAAGGCCACCTCGAGATGTTCCATCTATCCCACTCGGATCGTGCCCACGGCCAGCGCGTTTCGCCATTTTGATATGGCGCCATTGACGGACCATAAGCATCCACTGGGTGAGACGGTCCTTGGAAACCATCAACACATCAGTAATGCAAAACTAACAAGAAAACAGCCACGCTTACCGGTACATATGACAATCCGTCACCACATGTCATTTGTTCTAGGCCTCGGTAGAAATCCGTCGGAGAAATCTGGCCTTGGAGATTTGAGATATGAAACAACCTAAGAACGGCCATAGAGGCAGCCGACTGGGGTTCCAGAGGCGTTGATGGCCACCAACCAACCTCTAAAAGCTGTTCAAAGGCCGGCAATGCGCCATCACAATCACAGAAGTCGATATTGAGCACATGGATGCCATTGACATGAAGAACAACGAAATCTTTGTGACCCGGAGTTCGGAAGGGACATGAGATCCCGCGTTTGTGACCTAGTTGGATACGTAGCCCTAAGCTTTGGAATGTAGTCTTTTGAAAATAACCGCTCTTCCATTCCTATGTTGACATCGGTTCAGTTCACAACGATACCACTGTATTAGTAGGGTTGTAGTAGGAGTACCTCAAGGAAGTGCAAAGGTTCGTCGCGGTGATGATCGATGATGCAGGCCTTGCAATACAGAGCAAGTCCAAAACAATCGCGGCAGCGGAAAGTCGGATTGGACCTCTGACATTTAGAGCCTGTAGAGCACCTGTCGTGTTGTCCTCGGCCATCAAGTGTGAGGCAAGCATCTATGTATTTATCCCGATACTGTTTCCAGGTAAGTAACGGTGCATCCTCGAGACATGGATTAGATACGGCTGAATTCGATGAAGGGATAACATTGTCGTACTGAATTTTGGTATCTCTTAGCCTTTGCGCGCACAGAGATGTTGGCGGGGTGACCAATGTCAGCAAGAGTGCCGTTCAAATCGTCCACAACCATGGGCTGGACATTGTCGAGTAATGCTTCTTCCGGCTGGTTTTGCTGTTCCACAAAAGAACTGCTTGACGTCGACTCGGTAAAAACCTTGCGTACACGCTTAGAGGTATTGGTCAAGGTTGAAAACCTGTGCCGGGACCGGGATAGCTCAGGGGCATGTGTTAGCAATCGCGACTTCGCCTTGGCCATGATACTGTGAACACGGTGAGTTGCTCTGGTGTAAGTCCAGGAGGAGAAATATGGAAGGATAGATTCCAAGAGAGAGCGCGAGGGTGCCAACAGTGGATGTAGACCCTTTGTAACGTACCTCACAAAATTCACAAGTCCGCATTGTAACGTGCCTCACAAAATCCACAAGTCCACACTGTAACGTAGTGCCTATGATCCCTGCGAGCTTCCAGGGCTGCACACATTATAATGTAGCCTCTCCCTCTCTGAGCAGTGCATTATAATGTGCTCACCCACAGTTCCCCTACATTATAACCCAGCAAGTGCCCCCTCTCTCGGAATTCCAGGGCCGGCAAGACGCGACAGCCCCCTGTGCGTGTCCCTTCCCCGGCAGCCGACGACGACGCGAATCCATAACCCCACGCATTGGGCTCGTCGTCGCCAACAGCGAGCACGCTCGTGCCTGCTTTCCCTCATTTTATATGCAATATATGTATCATATCACTTGTATTAATCGGTAGAATAGGCATATCTAACGAATGAATACAAGCTGCCCAGAAGAAGCTCACCCATTCCATCCCGAAGTGCCAACGGTGGACATCGCGCGACCCCTTCCGCATAGCATCACACGGCATTCCTCCGCCTCCGGAACATCCGGCAGCGCAATGTCGCCGTCCCGTGGGCTGCGTCCGTCGCTGCGTGGCACCTTGGTGGTGGTGGCCACAGTGGTGGTGGCGATGGTGGTGGCGATGGCGATGGCGATGGCGATAACGACAGCAGTGGCGACAGCGACGCGAGAGACAGAAGGCTCGAGGGCGAGAACGGGAAAGAGCTGCTAGCCTCGAAGACCAGCGAAGACCAGCGACTTGAGTGCCTTCTGCGCATTTTCAAGGAAGGATGCATCGTCCTTGGAAGAAGATATGGCAATAGCTGTGACGAGGCCCTGAGAGTGACCAGACGCGCCAGAGAAACGCGCTGACAACTCCGCAGGTGAGAGACCAGACACGAGAACTGCGACCAAGTATTGGGTAAACTGAGTCAGGCCGATGAGGGGAAACGATACCGGGACGGAAGCAAGATAGGCAACCGGTGGGCGCGGGGTCATCCTAGTAAGCCAGGAGATGACGCTCAGGCCGTACTCGTAAAATGAGGTATCCTGTGAGGCCAACGCAAGTAGCTGAAGGACCTGGTCGACGGTAAAAGTGAGGAAAGGTTCAACGAATGGGCGATAGGTGCCGAAGAGTGTCTGGAGCTCATCGGAGTAGACCTCATTGATGCCCTGTCCGCCAAAGAGGGCGAAAACAGAGGCGCGGCCAGAAAGCACCGTCGATGGTCTGGTCTCGCGACAGGCCGCTGAGGAAAGAATGATGGTCGAGGAGGATTGTTTGTCAGTGTTTTTGGAATGGGAGACATGGGGAGACGTACAGGAGCTTGGAGACGACGGCGGTCGAGGCGACCTTGACCAAGACGACATGATCGAGTCCGACGTGGTTGAATGAGTTGAGCAGCGCGAGGCCGCCCTGGATCTCGTGCACTTTGATCATGCACTCGAGGACGTCCCTGACCGTGACGTGCTCGCCCTTACGCGCGAGGTGGTCCGCGACGGCGAGGATGGCCCCGAGATTGTCGGGTGGGTGGCCCCCTGCAAGGAGACGACGGCGTCGTGTTAGCTATAGCGCTCGGGGCTCGTTCGGCTGAAGAGACGAGAACACGCCACATTCTGCGGCAAGGAAGCAGTCGTTAAAGTCGAGGCAACGAACGATGGTGCCGACGTTGAACGTTGAACGCGCCCTGGTTTGGGTCGAGCTGGTAGTTGGTCCCGGGGACCTTGGTTCCTGATGCGGTGAATGAGTGGGTCAGCTCAGTGAGGAGAGGGATGGTAGTGTTGGTGGATTTAGGAAGAGGGAGGTTGCGCTCACCGTTGGGGACTATGGTGCCCTCGACGACGGGACCAAGCAGGTTCCGACACTCTGGAAAATGCAAGCCTTCAAGACCACAGCCGAGGGTGTCAATCAAACACAGACGTGCGGTCTCCCATGCAAGGTCCGACTCGACCTTGTAGTTGCCAGTGTGCACATAGCCCGCGATGTCCTGGACGACCTTAGCAAGGAGGGATGGGGTAGGGAGCTTGGGTGCGCCCTCCACATTATACTCCACGAGGATGGCATGTGCAACGTAGAATGCGGACAGAACCTTCTTGCATGCGTCATGCTCATACGGGGCGACGAGGGCACGGGCCTGTTGCGTTCGGCGGTGTGATTTTGTCCACTGGCGGACGGAGCTAAAAGAGGACTTGAGCTTGCGACAAGAACTGATCCGTTATGCTTGGGGGGGCAGAGCCTGTGGTATGGTTGCATCGGCATTTCTGTCGACTGGGAAAAAAAAGGGGGAGGGACATGATCACGTGCAAGGACAACTTCAGCACCAACACGTCTCGCATCTCCCACCCCAAGACTAAGATCAACCTGGACCTCTCTCTCGTCTCTCCCCTCCCCCATCTCGACCCTTGCAGTGAGTGCCCCACAAATTCTCGCTTTCTCTCTGTGTCCTGACCCGCTGCTCACTTCCTTGCTCTTTTTTTTCTCTCAGCTCCCGATCGTGTCCCCGCTCATGCCCACGCCTGTGCCCATGACAACCCCTTCGTCTTCCCTCCCTCTTCCCTCACCATGTAAGTGCCGGGTGTTGCTCATGTGATTCACTGTTCGAATCCTTTGCTCCCTCAGAAGAAAAACCCTTGCTGTCCTCCGACGTCTCCTCGAATTCGCCTTGCGCGTCACCCCTCGCCCATGCCTGTCAGCGGCACTCTTTCGCCGGCACATTCCGGTGAGTGCCTCTGTTTCCTCCCTCTCGCAGTGTCTTGCTGATGATCTCTGGCTCAAATCCTGGCTGCGCTGCCGCTGTGCCTCACCTTGCCACGTTCTGTCACCTGCTCATGACAGTGCTCTAGCACGGCGACCGGTAAGTGGTGCTATGTTATCCCTGCGTTGGGCACTGGTGTTCCCCAGCTCGAATCACTGCTATGGCTGCGATCCCACCCACATCCTCGATTTGCGGCTGCGCCGCACTCCTCACCCATGCCCGTGAGTGGCTCTATTTCGTCGCTCCATTCCGGTGCGTACCCTCTGTTTTGTCCCCGTCGCTGCCTCTTCATGATGATCTCCGGCTCCAGTCCTGGCTGTGTTATTGCTCCCTGCCCAGTTTCGTACCCGAGCGTGCGGCCACCCCTTCCCTCCTGTCCCCGACGTCCAGTCTCTGTCTCACCTCTCTCCCTCGCAGGTCGAAACATGGTCATCATAGCCGCGCCTGTCCCCATTGTTTCCCTCTTTGCGTGTGACTGCTCGCTGTTTTCGCACTGCCCCGAATCAGCACTGCTATTTTGTCGCTGCATTCGGGTGAGTGCCTGTGTTTCTCGGCGTTACCTCTCGCTCACATTCTCTGACTTGAATCCCTGCCGTGCGTGGCCGGTGTCCACCGCTATTTCGTCGCCGCATTCGGGTGTCACCGAACGTGGCCTACAGCCACCCAACTTTATGTGAATATGGAGGCAGTCCACAGTATGTATTCTACTTTCTTTTTGTGAACGGTTATTTCTGCTTTCACATCTCCCACTGACTCAACGACGCAGCCTGGACATGCCGGGACATGCGTGGATAGATTAGGTAACTCATGGACTGTCGGTGAACGTCACTGCACCATCCCCCCTGGACCCCCGGTACTCCGCTTTTGCTCCTCTGCCGTAGGCATTGAGGAAGGGCTTGTAATTGGTGAACAAGTAATTAAAATTGAATTTTATTTTCAATAAAAGTTCTTGTGAAAAAAAACAACAACAAAAAATGCGTGAAAAATCCAAGAAAAAATGTGTGAATCTGTTGCAGTTATATGTACATCAATTTCTGCTGCGGTAAACTACTGAAAATTCAGTCATTTTTTTCATTAAACCTTGGCATTTTTCATCATTTTTTCATCATTTTTTCACATGGTTTACCGACTGAAATTCAGTAGGTTTGGACTTTACGGTGTCGCTAGCGCGGGACCGTTTTCCTGATGGAAAGGCACACCTGTGGAGACTGCAGAGCGACTCGGATGATACACCAGGACACAAAATGAAACCGACCTTGCGAGGGGCACTCACGAGCTAGGGACAGCGGAGCGAGGGTCTTGTCGGGATTGGGGACGGGTATGCAGACTGTACGAGCCACTGAGCGAATGCGCGACCGACTGTCGAAGTAGAACGCGTTATGCGTTTACTGTAGCAATGTCCCGTACGGACCGTAGGACCGGAGTCACCTTATGAGCTCCTGATATAGATATTTACTCGGACCGACGTAGACGGACCGCATGGCCGACGCACGTCGTAGACGCATAGCCACGATTACTATATCGGGCTTAATACTGCTATAGATAGAAAACACATGTACGTGCGTATGTGCACACAGCGTGCTCGCTGTTGGTGACAACGAGCAATGACGTATGCGCGTTGTCGGAGGGTGCTGCAGGAGGGTGGCTGCTTGCCGGATTCAGAATTCAGAGAGAGACTTGCTGGGTTATAATGTAGTGGAACTGTGAGTGAGCACATTATAACGCACTGCTCAGAGGGGGAGAGGCTAAATTATAATGTGTGCGGCCCTGGAAGCTCCCAGGGATCATATGCAGTACATTACAATGTGGACCTGTGGAATTTGTGAGGTACATTACAAAAGCGCTACATCCACACCTCCTCCTTTGAAATTTGACCACGCGACGCCCCGCCTCCATCACGTCGTAAGATGGTAACAGCCTATGCGTTGCCTTTCCCGTCGGGCCCCCGTTCAGCGCTACGGCATCATACATTACGTGTATGTCCGTAACCGTAACCGTATGGTGATCTCAAGAACGCTTTACGGGTACGGTACGGGGTAAATACGATCGCATTATGGTATTTTACGGGATCTTGCAAATCGAATTTCAATGGTTTTGTGTATCTTGGAGCGGGAACGGTCCGAGAACACGCGTAGCGTGAAGTCATAATGAGCATAGCTTGGGGCAGAAGGTACACGAGTGGGATGGGGGAAACAGGTGGTCTAAGATTCAATGTCTGGTCTTAAGCCAGACGATGAGGGTTAGATACAAGTATGCTATCGGAGTAAAGGGGAATGGGAGAGAAGAGGAAATATAAGGTGAAGGAGCGAAGCAGGAATGTACAACCTTGCTGTGCATCTGTTGACGTGTAGTCTTGAGTGGGTGCCCGACGGGCAAGGCGTCGTGTGCGCCGCTCTCTTGACAATCTGGGGCGGAGTTGGTAATGCGCACAACGTTGAGCGCATGGACGATGAGGGTGAGGGACAGAGTGGCGGCGCTTGTGGTAAAGCTAGAGTCGAAAGAGGAAGGTGCAAAATGGAGAGCAAAGCAAAAGGGGATAGGAAAGCGTACGAAAGATAACCTGCATGAACCCATATCCAGTAAAGTGCCTCCTAAACAGCGACGAGGCCCAGGCCCAGCTTGTGAGTGCCATGAGCGATGTGTGCCCGTGGAATAGCGGTCTTTTCAAGCAGCAACGTCGGCAGACAGTCTTGGGCGATCCGTGGTCTTCAGCCGAGGATTGGGGCGCGACAAGGGGTGACTGGCCCGTCAACGCGTCAACCGTACCGTAAAGCTGTCCCATCTTGTGTTGGCCCGAGCATCGCGCTCCGAGGCTCGGATACTCGATCGCACACCCATAACCATTCCGTTTTGCACGTTTATTTCATTGCGACCGATACGACGACAGTTACAACACGATGATGACAACGACATAATGATGAGGAAGAGGAAGGCAGGACACGACCAAGACACAACGTTTTATCTCCTTCAGACCCTCTTGCGTTTCGAGGGCGATGCCCCCGAACTGTCCCCCCTCGCTTTTTTCTGTGGGCACGTATTTTGAGGTTAGATTTGGGACGGTAAATCGATACATGCGTTGGCGAACATACCTTTGCAAATTGATCCTTCAACTCGTCCTGCTGTCTGTGAGTAATGGCATGGAGATACACACCATATGGACAGACATACAAGTTGCTTCTGTCCGAATGTTAGGACGACCTCTTCGTCGGACCCCAACTCGTGCTCGACCAGATCGTTCAGTTTCTGAGAGGGAATAGCGTTGAAAACCAAGGAGACCATCTCAGTATTGCTTGGCTGTTCCCCTGAGGATGAGGCCGAAGCGTTTGTGTCGGTGAGTACATGTGGAATCGAATAGACAGCCGTCGAGTATTGAGGTGGGTTGGTTGTCGAGGTAGGGGGTGAAGGGGACGAGATGTTGGGAGGAGGTCCTATACCGATTTCGATGGTCTGGTGTAATTTGTTAACGATAGCGAAAAGCACAAGAAAACGAATGACTTACGACTTCCCCGGGTACAAGCGGCGTAAAAGAGAAGCGCATGCAAGTATCGGGTTGGGATGGGACGGTGAATCTATAAACATTTCTTGACTTGGTATTCATGATGGGACCAGCGTAGGTGCAACTTGGTGGAAGGGGAACAGCTTTAAAAACAAAGAGAACGACTCACATTATCAACGGTCTAAGCAGACGACGAGAAGAGGACAATTTAGCATTCGAGTAAATCGTAGTCAGTTTGAGGGGATCAAGATTACGTGTCAAAGGCAGGAACACGACGTTGGTTTTGCGCCAGAAAAAACGTTGCATTCGGCTCGTCACCCCACATGCCCATAAATCGTTCCTTCTGCCCTGTGTCCAGCCATTTGGCAACCCAAATTCAATACATTCACATTCTAACTTGAAGTCGCCGTCTCTTCTCTTTATCCCCCTTTCCTAATTCAAGGCTTTCCTAACTACCTCCGCCTTCGCTAACACCGACAACGTCGCCATCAACGCAACATGAACCGATTCTAGGGGTGAGTACCGTATCGCCATCATACGGGCACCCGTGATACGGTTACGGGCCCATAACTGTAAAGCCTTGACGGAAGCCTGTACATCTGCAAAGGTATTGTTACCCCTCTTTTTGTTACGTCTTGATTGCTGCTCGGATCCCAATCCGATCGCCCATTGATAGGGCTGATAAGATCTTCGATCTCGTACAGAGTGTTCAATTTACCTCATTCCCACCAGATCATCAAAATCTTCGATTTCATATCCTACACCTTAAATACTACTTCAAATGTTTATTGTGTGCTATTCTGGTGTCCGATATGTGATTTTGAAGACAAGAAACTGATTATTTGAGGTGTCCCATGTTGTTGCCTCGTCGCGTCCACTGACATGTGGCATGTGCCTGACCACTGATGCACACTGATGCACACTGATGGGTCGCCCTGGCCACTACGATTACACCTCACCCTGCTCCATTGGAATCCCGCTCTGGCGCTCCACCCCGGGCGCTATTGCGCGCTATGTCTCGTACTCCCAGACCAGGCCGCTCTTGGGTCACATTACGTCTCGCCCTGGCACCGACACGGAAGGGGCCGGCTCTTCAACAGTGGGACGGGATGATAGGAGTATGGCTTAGGTGTGTGGCTATTACCCCATGCCGCCTTCCAACTGACTGTTTGTCTTGTTTGCAGGTGACAATACCCGTGGTCGGGTTTGCTGGCCTCAACAGACCTCGACGACGCTCTCCTCCCAGGCCCTGGCCAGGGCACCCTCATTCGGGTCCCTTCGTGCGGTCGCTATGTCGCAGCGCCTCTCGTCCACGGCCGCCTTTGCTGTTGTTCCAGGGATACGACCTATGCAAAGGGCTTGGAGGTAGTAACTCAATACAAAGCGGCACATCGGTGCATCTGAGGCACACGAGATGAAAGGAGGGTATTCCACGGATGCAAAATGAGGTATCATCAGTAATTGTACAGTACAGTACTGTATATCTAATCTACACGGGGCGATAATGTCACAATTCCACATATTATGGAAATATAGGCGAGGCGAGGCAGTCCGTAATGGGCCCGCGTGGCTCCAACGGCACGGCTGGGAAGTCGTAACGGGCGTAAACGGGCGACTTGAGACGGGCGCGTGGACAACGAGGGCGAAGGAGAAGCGGCGATGTTCGATCAAATGCACTAGAGTGAATGCGGCGGACGCAGAGAAATGGAGGACGTGAGGCCTAGAGCGAAAGGAGATAGTAAAATGTACGAGACGAGCCTGAATCTCTTCTATATACAGCCAAAACCCTTCCCAACAGAGGTGCGGTCCAGTCCGTGGTCTGACCGGCGAGGGGTCGTGTGCGACGTGGAACCACGGGCTTTTGAGGTGCCGAGCGTTTATGGCGTCGGCCGACGAGTCTTGGCAACCCGCTTCTTCGGCAGCGACGAGGTGGGGCGCGACAAGCAGGGCGACTTGGCTACTTCAAGAAAAGGTTCAATCATGTGGCAATGAGGGTGGAGGACGGCAAGGTGGAGGCGATTAGAGGATGAGATGAGGGTGTGAGCGGACGAGATGCGAGGCACGTCGGGGCAAGGTCACGTGGTCAAAAGTGGCTGAGGCACTGGTTCGACGGCACACTGCGAACCTAGTACTGGCAAGAGTTTGGACACATTAGTGAAACTCGACACCCACTACTCGCGCGTTGTGTGACTTGTGTCAACTGAAGCCATCACTGGCTGGGTGATCTCCATCATCTCCTTGGGGTGTCTAGGCCCGAGTCGCCCGACAGAGAGTTACTGGACTACCATGATGAGGGCGGGAGGAGCTGTTGGTATTGCTTGTATTCATCGTTGATTTTCACTGGCACACGTAGACATGCACTGCCGGGACGCCACCAGAAAGCTCAAAGGAACTTAGTACCTGATCTTGGCTCTGTTTTCAAGCCGGCTTTGAGTTGAAGTCATGGCAATAATAGTGGGGGATCGGTGCAATGTCGGATGGCAGGCTTCTCAAGGAGACACATGCTAGTGGCGTCGGCCTCCGATGCTTCAAGTTGGGCAATTTCCGTGCCTTTGAAAGGAAAAATGGGGCACGAAAGGTGTCTCTTCAGGGACGATGTTGGCTGACACGAAGCGAGGGACCTGGCGGGATTCCGGGCATCACCTCACAGAAAGAATACGTAGCAGTTTTGGTTGCTCTTTGCATCCTCCATTCCAGATTCCTCAGCTTCGTTACATGGCGCGAAAATCCAAAGGTAAAGGCAAGAACGTACAGGGTAAAGCCAAAAAGGGTCGACAAAATGCGTTCAATGGTGCAAAACTGGGTTTCCTGGACTCTTACAAGGACCAATTCCTCAGTTCTAGAGACCGTGGTGGATTTTATACGATGGTGGCCAAGGAATTTACCCAACGCTTTGGACACGACCTAGCTATTGAGGAAAATCCGGGGCCAAATGATGCCGCCGATAAGCATATCCCAGAAGAGATTGATCCTTTGCTATCTCAGGACGAGCCGAACAAGGAGTCTGATCGACAGAATGCATTCTACCGCGAGCTTCGCGACGTAAGTCACTTATAGCATGAATGTAACGCAGAGACTTACCACCTCTTACATTAGAAGCTTGGCTGCTGGTATCGGCACCGTTACACTTCCAGAAGTGCCAATCAGTCATATGTCAACCACATCATCGAGCGCATAACATCGACGAGTGTGACACGCCCTAGGAAAAAAGCTGCTATCACTACATATGGCGAACACTATAAGGAAAAGATTAAGGATATCTTTGACCCGCTCTGGGACTCGATGAAGGATTCCAAGCTGCCTTGCCATCGAATCCAACTTTGGAACGTGCAAGTAAGGACCTGTTGGGAGAAGGAGACCCCAGAAGTCCGGAACCAGGTCATGAAACAAACGGACGAAGAGAATGAAGAACAATTGGCAGCGTGGAAGAATAAGGCATCGTTCACAAGTTCACCCGAAGATCTTATTCAGTAAGTCAGAGACACTATGCCACGATAGAGTGTGGACTAACTTTCAGATGCCCATTGCCCAGAGCTTGGAAGACCGCCGACCAGGTGCTTCCATCTTTTTCCGATGCACTATCTGAATGGTTGGGTGCGAGCGTTGTCATCCTGGCAGTAGCACCAAGTGACAAGAAAAAGGGTGATATGGTGGTGAAATCGTGAGTAACATCCTTAATCCTTATTTCAGTGGAATTTCGACGCTAACTCATCCCAGGGCTCAGTCTGAAACCTCGAGGGGGATGACCGATAAGCTGGTGATCCAGCATGATCCGGATGGGTGGGATCAGTTACTAGGCACGATGGAGAAATATGGAAAGGCATATTTCCGTGAGTGGGTTTGAGTGGTCATGTACAAAAGAGCTCCCTAACATCCTTCTGTCTTTAGCACCAGAGGAATGTTCTCGTCGCCTTTTGAAAGCCCCAAATAAGTTGAAGTCGACAGAAAACGAAAATGAAGAGACGAGCGAAACTCGGGGTTCAGTTGGAACCGCTGGTGGATGTGGCTCCGGCAATTTGGCATCAATGAGCAAGTGTCCGCAAGCCAGTCAGCTCATTGACAAGCCCGTTGACAAGGTAGCCAATGTCCAATATCGAATTGGGGATAATCATCGAGGTACGCATTTGATCCAATTGAAGTCACCGGTCCTGACCAAGCATGTGTTCCAGTTCAGGAACAGATATCATTGGGTGGCGCTCTAACCAACGAACTAGATCCCTTCTGTGAATCAAGTATCGCCACCTCTGGACTGTCGACCACTATGACGCCATCTGCATTTGACACAAATGCTCTTCTGACGAGCCCATCCTTTGGCAGTCGATACGACGATCAAGGTTTTACTAGTAGCTCTTCTGAAATTGATTGGGGTATGCTCCAAGAATCCAATGGGTTGCAAGGACAAGACAAGATGCCATCTGATTTGTGGTTCGACAGCATTTCCAGCTCATTTCCTCAAGTTGGTCAGCAGAACACAAATCCAGCCTTCAACCCTTCCTCATTCCTACCGGATCCATTGCCAAACAACAGCGCCCAGGAACTTTACTTACCAAATGCACATTCATCTCCGGGCTTGCTCTTTCCACTGGATAATGTTTCAATCAGTGGCATTAACCTCCCTCCCTCCGCACCTCTTACAGGGAACGTTCTTCCACATGTTACACCTCCGCTCGTATCTATCCCCACCCAGGAATGTCATCTGCACCCACCCAGCACGTCTGTTCAACTACCTGCCAACCTATCGCTTGGTTTGCTAGATGGGAAAAGCAATGAAGCGGTCATAGATGAGGGACGTGATGGGCAGTCACAAAGAGATCCTGGGAAGAAAGGGAGAGGCGCAAGGAAGAGAAAAGCAGATGATGCCTTGGTAGGTGCAAAGGACAGTGGTGCACCAAAGCCAAAGAAGCATGCGAAGCACACGAGAGAGACAGCAGGACAAGAGGCTACAGATCCCGCTAGTATGACAGGGACAACAGAGGCCGATATGCTGGAGAAGGAGGCAAAAGTCGCTGAGGAGGCGGCGATTGAGGCCGCAAAGGCCGCAAAGGCTGCAGTGAAGGCCGCAAAGGAAGCAAGGGAAGTGGCAGGACCGGAGCGGGCGAGGAGGTCGGGTCGTGTATCCACCTTACCTGATCGTCTCAAGGAAGTGGGATACGCACCGCCGAAGCGGGCTTCACGAGGGAAGAAAAGCACTTGAAATTCTTGATATTCGTCATACTGAGGTAGTCCTGATCGTGTCTACAGTATATGTCCTTTCCAATAAAGTCGATGTCTGTGTTCGAAGGAGCCCGCACACGCCGTGCACGCGTCGAACAACGGGGTTTCAAGTCGGGGCGTTATAGTGGCATTAGCAGATGGTCGCCACTTGACACCCTGGCGCTCGAGAATCCATTGCGTGGAGAAGGCGATGCCACCGAGCGGCACCCCACCGAAACCCATCACCCCAAAACCTCGAAACCGCCGCCTGGCGTGCATGGTGAAGATCTGCAGGAATCAGGGGGAGTGCTATCGGTACTGGGAAACCCACCTACGTTCCCTGGAAACCTTCAAGTTGACCCTCTCAGGCTTGCTGGCACAGCCCAGAATGCGGATGCTGGAGAAGTCGAACCCTCGGGCGTTGACGCGCACGGATGAGGGGGAGTGCAACTGGTCGTGGGCGCTGCACCAGCCCTGGCCGGGGGTACCAGCTGCGTCGAACCCACTGGTGAAGGTGAGGAAGCCGTCGCCGCTAAGCCCAAGTTGTTGGCGCCCTGGGTACAAGACAAGACCAAACGCGGACGGGAGGGGCTATCGCGGGAAGGCAAGCGCATGCATGAGCCACCGCCTGAGGCGCTGCCGCAGGGCGAGCGTGAATGAGACACGCACTTCTTCAGCAGCGAGGATATGGGGCGCAACGAGCGACGATTTGGCTGCAGGAGGGTTGGTTTCGATCGTATGGCGACGAGGGTGGAGGGCGGAAGGATGAAGATGATGCGATGATGAGATGAGGGTGCCAGCGGACAAGGTGCTAGGCACGAGCCTCAGAGTTTCGGTAAGGTCACGTGGTCGAAGGATCCGAGGCTGGGGCTACAGTAGTACACGAGCATACGCTTGAGCATAAGTTACCTTACGGCGGTATTCCGAGCGACGATCAGGACAGTCAACAAAGCTGCACAGGTGAACCACGGGAAGCCCAACCCCATTGAAAGGTATGCATTATAATGTAGAGAATGGATAAGTAAGTACTAAGCAAAGCTAAAACACGATAAGAGAGGGCGTATTATAATATACTAGTATGCAAGGGTGGCACACGTGCCAGCCTCGGAAACGGGGCCATGCGGGCCGTGCTGGCGCTTTCTGGGCCGTCGCTAACTTCTCAATCCGTGCGCATCCGTCCAGCATGCGCTGCTTTGTACCAACCCTCCCGTGTGCTCCTCACACTCTTCACATTCGACTTGTCCTAAGTCAGGAGCAGTCAGTGGTGAATCTACTCTGCATGTTAGGACACAGAAAGAACTTGAACGCGAGCAACTGGATGCGTCAGTCACGTGCTGTTAACGACGCACGATCAACAAAGTACACCACACAGCCACCTGTGTTTTTTGTTTTAAGTCGCTCCCTCTGCCGTTGGAGCCTGACGGCCTGACGACCTGATTTTTTCCCTCACACATCCCTCTTAGCCCTCGAATCATGCCACCAGAGTTGGTTGCCCCTTCCTCTGTCCTCCGTTGCCGCACCGCCTGGGGCCCCCTCCCTTCTACCCCCCTGGAGTAAGTGCTGCTCATTTTCAGTTTTTCTGTCTTCTGACCCCGCCACACTTGCCTACTTTTTCCTCTGTCTGCTTTTTTCCCGCGTTATCGATTGCTCCTGAGCCACCAACCTCTTCGTCCCACAGAAGACCGCCTCCGTCGAACTGACAGTGGCATCAAGCCCATATACGGGCTCACTCGGTACATCTTCTTCCTTTGCCCCCTTTGCTTACTCACATCCCCCGCATTAATCACCGCAACCACATATGACGCCTGTGCGCACTGGCTGAGTGCACACCTCGCGTGGATCAAGGCCAATGCCTCCCCCAGTTTTGCATGCACGGCCTGTGATCCTGGAGTCGTTGTTTTGAGTGGGTTTTTGCGTTCTTCTTATTCTGTCGCTGATCCAATTCTTTTTTCTCATTGCCCCGCCCACTTCAATAATCGCAGCCTCAACTAACCACTTACCGCAATGTGGGGAACCTCAACTCTCAGGACCAACCACGGATGTACACTGTGTGCTCCCTCGAAGTTCCCGCGCGAGAGCCCCACTTTCATTATCGTGTCTACTGTCGACAGGGTGCGTCTCGACCGTTACACGCGGCGGTGCCCGATTCCAACTCACGCAGAAACGCGTTGTCCCCTTCCACTCCTTCGAAGTCGGCACGATCGAACTTCTTGTTGAGCACAAAATGCGAATGCATTCCAGACGCACGCAGCAATTCAGAACCTGAGGCTAGACTCCAAATCGGCGGGCGCGCACCTCAAGGTGGGCGGGGGCATGACGAACGGGGACCTCGCGATGGAGGTGCTCGTCGACGTGGGCGGATCCGATTCCGTGTGGCCTGAGATGCGTGAGTGCACCCCCCTCCTTGGCTTGTTCGGATGGGACATCACGAGTCCTAAGACCCTTGTGGACATCAATACTACGCCCATCACGGTGTTACGCCCCACATGATGGCGGAGGAGCGCGTGGCATAGTTGGCAGCGCGCTGCCGTGGGTGGATAGAGACTGCGGAGTGTTCGGGATGATCGATGATGGTGCTTGGGAATCGGCCCGGAGGCGCAAGCAATCCAATGCCGTATTATAGGTACGTGTAAGCTATGGATGGGACCGTTGTGGTTCAACTTTGATTTTATGACTGTCATTTACAGTATTGTCGTCGTATTTTTATTCCAATGAGAAGATTTAGAGGGTACAAGTATCATGCTAGTGGGGAAAGTGTCGCTGTGTGTGCGTCGTGGTTTTGTACGAATTGGAGGTGTTGGACACAGAGTGAGATGGTGAGCTGCCAATGAGTGTCAATCGGGAGGTACGATGGTATCTCTCAACCCTGATGCCAGTGGTCTATCACGGTAGTCATCCTCAACTGGAGTCACAGCACACTAGTGCTGGTACTGGCATCGTTTGGTCCTTGATCCTGCCCCTTCTGTGGTAGCTTCTGCGGAGGCCTTCAATATCAAAGCACGGGAGTTGCCGTGCTCGTTCCGTGGATAACATGATAACATGCCGACCCAGAAATGGCTGTCAGATCGCTGCAACTTGCCGTTCCAAGGGTCCGTCTCTTGTCCGGGTCTGTGCGGCCCTCTCCGTCTGCCGCCGTTCGCAGTGCAAGTTTGTTCGTGTTCTGAACCCTGGTTTACATATACAGCCACCTCATGTTTAAGGAGTCGTTGCTCTTGACCCCCTACCCGTGCCAAACAGTCCACCCATGGGGTACTCCGGCCCCTCAAAGGCCTCAATTGCTGTTTCAAAGAACTTGAAGAAAACAGCTGGCTGGGTAGTGGGCGTCAAAGACGGGTTCAGTTAAGCGGTAAACGCCGTCGCTACTTGGGAAAACGTAAATAAAGTGTGGTTTACTGCTCACTCCCACAACCGTATCAATGGCCTCAAAACAATTCAAGAACGAAAACAAAACCACATCAGAGAGTCAAGTCGCTACCACGCGAGCCCTTCTCGATCTTGTGACAGAAGTGCTCGTCGAGATTTTGGCTTACCTCCCCGCTGAAGGTATAATCGCCATGCAGCGCACATGCCGTACGATTCGCGGCATCGTTGCCAGTACTTCCTGCCTCCAGTACACCCTGTATGCCAAGATAAATCGTGTCAACGACCTTCTACCACCCGATTTTCCTTACTCCGAGCGTCTCGAACTTCTGCGATGTCATGAACAGTCCTGGCGTGACCTACAACTCAATCTATTCACTGAATGCCACGGTATTTCCAGTGTGCCCAATCTAGATTTCGTTGTTCTTCAAGGCGGTTATTTGATCTACCAATGCTCCCCTGGACGGGAAGGGGGTCTGCGATACGGTTATACGGACCTCTGCTCCGCAGATCGGAGCAAGGAATTGCGATGGGTCCACCTTACCGTGGGCGAAAGTCAGTATCCAGATTCAACAACTGTCGGATTTGCAGTAGATCATGACTTGGTGATGGCTGTGAGGTTCTGTATTCTTTCCGATTCCTCCTCTGGGCAAAACCTGACAAATGAGTCACAGCCATGAGCAAGACGCCGATCATGCCGTCCTTGTCCAGCTGGCATTCTTTGAATTCTCGACGGGTGCACCTCATCCACTTTCAACAACATACGTTGTGTCATTCCAACCACTTTCTGAATTCCGCGAAGCATCTGTACACGCAGAAGTCCTGGGTGAACACGTCTTGATAACCGTATCGGATCGCAGCAGCAAAGCAGATGTCTACCTAGTCTCTTGGAAGACAGGAACCCTGACACTTGTGAGTGGCTTCAGCAAGCCTTGTTCTGTCTTCAACCCTCACGAATGTCTGAAGCTTCGTAAGTTACCGGAGCGGTCGACGGCGTACCATAATGGAGGTCCGATGGCTCTGTTCATCAACAGTAGCTTGGTCTCGCTGGTGGAGGGCTGTGAGAATGGGTTAGAGATCTGTAAACTCGAGCTCGACCCTAGCCCACAGCTGCGAACGCTGTGCTTCCTTGATTTGCCAAGATTGGCGCCAAACGCTTCACATTTCTTTGTCGAGGCATATAGGGAGTGGGTGCCAACCTCGAAATCCTACACGCAAACCAGGTCTTCCCGGGAATACCACCTTCCATTCTACTCTTCTGCAATTGGCACCATCGCGCTTCATTTCCAATATCGAGTAGGGTTTGATATTCCCTCCTCATATGCGTTCATTATAAACGTCGCGGCACTCGTCTCTGCCATCCCAACTGATGTACGCAATGTTCCTTGGAAAGACTGGGGTCCTTCTAGCACCCACTTGTTCGAAATGGAAATAACTCAGCTAGCTGAGCCGCTAACTTCAGTGGGCCCATTCTGGATCATCTGCCACTCAGGCTCAGAGCTAGTAGTACGCCAATACGACTTACGGCGTACGCAATGCACCCGGTTGATGGCTGGTGATACATCAATAATGATGTCAAGGCTTCTCTGGGACGATACACCAAAAATATTTCGATATGACATCGAGACCGTGACACACCTGCCATATCGCGACGTCAAAATGAAGGATGAGCTCGTGGATTACATTGTGGCAGATAGGGAGTGGGTCGTTGGTGTAACGCAATTGGTACGTAGGACTTTTGACCACACAGTCCGATGCGACTCTGATCACTCACATCGATAGGAAGTTGGAGTTTCTGTCGCTGTCTATCACGTGGGTTAGGCACAGTAACTGTTTATTTGTTCGAGTGTTGGGGTCATGTCATTCGAGTGTTGTTTATGTTCGTGATTGTTTGTTAACTTCTGTTTGTTCCTGTTACGTTGCTTTCCCACGAGCCAACGAGGTACCGTAGTTTAGGGCTGCTTACTGTACCTGAGCTGTATCATGGCGTAGTTGGCCCAAATTTATCACTGTTCACTGTTCACTGTTAACTGAATACGGGTGAAAGTTAGGGCCCGTTAGGGGTGGCCTTAAGTTCCCTTAACCAGCAGTCTAGCATGGGTCGCATGTCAAATCGCTAGTTTCTGGCTTCGTTGTCATAGTCTCGGCCGCTTGGTGTGGACGTGAGCCTAGCCTACGCCTGATACCATGTCGTTGGAACAGCACATTTATACTGGCCTGGCCGCCAGTAGATAAGGCTCAAAGTTGATTGTGATGACCATCAACCTCAGACATGCCTGTCTGTAATTCACACATCGAATGAATATTACACCACACTACTCCAAAGCCAGCCACTCAACTACTGTTGGGGACGAAAGAAACTGAATCATGTTTAGTAGCTAAGGTGCCACGGGTTAAGCGCCGGATTTCGGAAAACCAAAATGTGGCGCTGCGTAATTTTCAAAAAGTATTATTTTTTGGAACGGACATTTTGCTATGCCGCTCGAGTCCTGTTCCTCAGCCTTCCAACCGAATTCATTCGTCCTCGTCCTTTCTTCCCTCCCCGTCGCAGAAAGCGCATACCTCCAATACATCATCCATGTCCAGATAAACGGTGTCGACGACCTCCTACCTCCCGACCGCCCATTTTCCGAACGCCTCCAACTCTTGAGTCAAATGTCACGAAAAATCGTGGAGTAACATCCAACTCATAATCTCGCACGAGTTCACCGCCACCATCCGCCAACGACATTTTTTCTTCAAGAGCGATACTTGATCTACAACAGGATCACAGGAACTCTGCGATACGGAATGCGTGAACATCCTTTCTGCCTCTCCGGACCCCAGAAGAACAGTTGCGTTGGACCCACATTTCAAAGGATGCCATATGTTTCCCACTATGCGTCGTATTCGCTGTGGACCATAGGTTAGCCGCAGTTCTCAGGTACAACCTGGGTTTTTTCTGGCATCATCTTGGATGAAACGTCTAAATTACCACCATCTACAGGACCCAGCACGGCTCACTTGTCAAGATGACAAGTTCACAACAGGCGCGCTTCATCCGCTTTCGTTCAAGCCCATGGGGCTTCCCTCGAATATCTCGTCCTCGACGTAGCCTACGTATCGGTGGAGATCCTAGGAGATCGTGTGCTGACGACAGTGATGTCTGGGCGAGATGTCTGCTGCTTTTACCTCGTCTCGTGGAAATCGGGCGCGTGACCCTTGTGAGTCGTAACAATCCAACGATTGCAACAGCTCTCTAGTGTAACATCTCTGCTTACATGTTTTTCCCGCAGCTCCGCGAGATCGAGTTGTCAAACAGGTGGACGCCTGAGTGGTTTCCGTGACTCGTGGACATCAATGGCGACTCTATAATGATGGTGAACCAAGGACAGTTTCGAAATTTACAAGCTCGAGCTAGCCTCCTCTCAGGAGCCACTACGCATACATACTGTGTACTCCCTCGAATTACCTGCGCTAGAGCGCTGTTCCTTCGTGGCCGTGACTACTGTCAACAAGGAGTGGGTCCCGATGGTAACACGTGGCGGTGCCCGATGCCAATTCAGGTGGAAACGCGTCGTCCCATTTCGCTCGTCTGAAGTCGGCACGATCGGCCTTCTTGTCGAGTACGAAATTCGAATGCGCTTGAGACATGCAGTAATCGAGAGCATGAACTTAAACTCCAAGTCGGAGCTCGCGCACCTCAAGTTGGACTGGGGGATGACGAACGGACACATCGCGATAGAGGCTCTCGCGGACATGGGCGGGTTCGAGGTCGTGCCGCCCGAGATGCGCGAGAGCACTGCCCTCGGATTGGCTCTCCCCCCTGCGACTGCCATTAGCTTGTTCGGCTGGGACATCATGAGGCCTGAGACGCTCGTGGACGTCAATCCGGCGCGCAGCACCGTATTCATGCCTTGCACAACGGCGAAGGAGCGGGGTAGGGCGTGGTTGGCAGCGTGCTGTGGAGCGCTCCCGTGGGTGGATAGAGACCGCTTAGAGACCGCAGAGGAGTGATCAGGACGATCAATGGTGGTGGGGAATTAGTCTTTCCGGAAAAGCGGGGGCAATCCGACGCCGTATCGTGGGTACGAGTAAGCTATGGATGGGGCCGTTGTGGTTCAACCTGGATTTTGTGACTGTATTTCACAAACCGTATTGTCGTCTTAGTTTCATTCCTGCTAGAGGACTTAGAGAATGATCATGCTGGTGTCGGACACGGGAATGAGACAGTGAGCTGAGGGCCATTCGGAAGCTACGACAGCACTTTCCGACCCTGATGCGTGATGCGCGTGATGACTAGGCCTCAGGCCTCAAGGCCCCAACCCCACACTGCGCTCGTTCCTCGACAATCGTGGCGTTCTTCCACCCATAGCATGGCTGGCGCGCAATTTCGATCGCTTGATCGCCGCGTCGGCCCTGCACCGCTGGGGCTATAGTGCTATTATCGTAGTCCTGTGAGGCCTGTGAAACGAGATTATCGTATCGGATTCCCCTGTGCGTTACCTGATTGAAATGTGAGCTTGGACATAACATGGTTTGGACATACAAAAGGTTTGACAAGTCGCACTTGCTGTCAGACCTGAGCATCTCTTTAAGTCAGGCTTATCCGAGAACACCAGGACCGACCAGGACAAACACCTGTGATTATCACATCCTACACTACATACCGTACCATATTTCATATTTTGTTGGATTGGTACTGCTTTGTAACCTCATTGAAATATGATCCACTTCTTTTCAAGCTCCTGTCCAACCTCTCTAACGGCCAGTACTGACCGTGTTGTGAAATGGGGGCTGCGAGCTGACGCCCTGGGTGTCCCTATTCTTGACATGCTTTCATGCACCGGGATATCTGACCACCCCCTGCTGCACCTCGGCGGCGGCAGCGAAGGTGGCAAGGGCGAGGGACGTGGTAGTAGCACTTCGTCCCCGTATTCACTTTATCGGTTGTGGTTGGCGGCACTAAGCGTGCTTTGTGGGTGGGCGGTCGAGATCACTGGGCTCGAGGAGTGGGAGACGGTTTGCATACAGAGTCACAGTGGTCCCAGTGGGACCCGGTGGGGCTTTTGAAGGGAGGGATGAGCACGCCAAAATGTTTGAAGAAAAGTGAAAAATATTTTATTTCCTAATGGTTTCGATACCCAGACATAATTCTACCAATGGTTAGATGTGTATGACATACATTGGTATGTGATTGACGATGCAACAAGACTCCTTCCCCAAGGATAATCGATAAACAATCACCGTTAATCAACCATTACTAAGTACTAAGTCCCACCATGCTCAAGTTGATGGATAGTGGTTCGATGATGTACCATGCCAAGTGTATACTACGTTGAACAGGGGAGGGTGGATGTAGTGAGAGAGAGCCCTTGATGCGTCGAATGCGAGCACCAGTGTTTGTTACATCCATAGTACATATGAGGCCAGACCCATCGGATGGCAGCAAGGCGGTGCAGAAAGGCAAATAAGTAGAAAAGAGGAGATGCACAGATAAAAACAGCAGAGAACCAATGAAGAAAGACGACAGAAACACACCAAAGATTAAACTCCAGGAGGATCACCAGACAGCCTGAGGCTGTATCCGAGTCACTGTGACGTACAGTTGTAGTTTGCAAAGTGGCTGTGCACGGTCTTTGGCATTTTTTCTTTGAAAGACGATGTCACGGTTGAGTACTTTGAGTACTAACGTTGAGTTCTCAGATCAGGAAGAACGTGAGTTGCTTTGAACATTTAGAAAAGCCCCTCCACCCATCTATGCATGTACATATAACCGCTGTTACTGTTGTTGATTGATTCGAGGATACCCAGTTTACATACTACACGCTCGTTTTGCACATCACTGGCACCTCCGAGTCACGTCGTACCTTCGCCTACTGAATAGTACTGATTCTCCCTTCGTATGTCTGATTGTGCATCGTCTATTTCACTTGTGAAGCCTATGAAGGCGGTGGCCTCAACTGCCCCTACTTTCAAGCTTGTTGGCTGCAGACCCCCAAAAGCCAAAGACTGTGCACACTGGCAGCCACTTTGCATATGTAACGCAGGAGTTTAATCTTCTGGTGCATTTCTGTCGTCTCTCTTCATTGGTTCACCTCTCCTTCAAGTTTTCCTCTTTCAACTTTAGATCTCTCTGCTACTTTTATATGTGTATCAGAATAGAATACTCTATGATGCCGATGTTGAAATGTAGGTCAGACTTCCAGATTCCCAGAATCCCAGGTGTGGGCCTGAGCGCAGCAGACGCACACAAAGAGACCAATGGATTATCATTGTTAGAGTTATGTATCTATATGCTACAGTACATAATAAAGCACCTTGAAGCGTACAAAATGGTGTGGAGAAGCATGCCATGTGATAGAGGTATGCACAAGAGTAACCGGGGTAAAATCTCATTAATCTCATTGTGCGCGCGCTGCCGGGCATGTGTCAGTACTGCCTCTGCCAGGTCATTCCATTTCTCTCCACAGGTGGGCTCGGAACCAACCATTCTCAACCACGTCACGCCCTCTGTACTCGCCGACGTGTCAGCCTCCCTCTTCGACTTCGCCTCTGTCGCCCCTCGTTCCCCTCCTCGTCCTCTGCCCTTCAAGTCCCCGCGCGCTTCGCCTCAAGCTCTGCTGTCGACGTCACCCGGATTTCCCACTTTCTCTGCCCAACGCCACAAAAGCGCCCCACTCCAATACCTGCAGCGCGCGTCACGGACGTCACCCTCAACGCCTCAGGAGTCCGGGTCCGTGCCTCGTTGGAGACTGTTCATAGCTTCATGAGACCCTTCTGTATGTTTCTTGTTATCCATTTTAGCCTAGATCCCATTCCCCTTTCCCCCTGCTCGCTCGTAGCCTACATGTATATACCCTCCATCTCCCGGCCTTGGGCGAGGGATCGAACATTGAATTGTAGCCCTCTCATTCCCCCCGTTCCATTCCTGTGCCCGCCGCATCGCTATCTACGCCCCTTATGTCTCCTGAAGCAAGCCCGCCAACGACCGCGAGGATAACAACTCGCACCGTCGCCCCCCATCTCACTCCCTTGCGCGTTCTCAATTCGGGAACGCGACTTGGGTGTTTGTCAGAATATGGGTCGTCACGGATGAACTTCGACAAGAGAATGAATTTAGAAATAAATAGACGGTGCCTCGAGGGACCTTTCACTTCGACATTCTTGTCATCGCTGTTACTACCCCCAGCCACCATTGCCACCCATTGGTCATCCGGTCATCACTAACTGCTGGTACGCCGTACACCTCACCACCTCCAACCGCTTTTCCCTCGCCATCGTTTATTACCTCGCATGGTCGTATCTATCGTACTTCGTCCCACTTACATACCCCTTGCGTGTTCTTCCCCTTCTAAGATCGCGGCCACACACTCTCATCCCCCTCAAGAACTGCACTGGCATCCCCAAATTCACTGCTAGGTCACGTCGACCCAGCTACCTACAGCACGTTATAATGGGAGGTATGAAAGGGGGCCGGAATTGCCACAGGAGCACGCACATTATAATGCTGGGAGGAACAGAAAGACAGAGGGAAATTATAATGTGCACGAGTGGCGAGCCTGCATTACAATGCAAGGGGGGCAATAACGAGAGAGGGAACCGAGGGATTATAATGTGTAACGATAGGGTATACGTTAGCCTGCCTCAGAATCGACCACTGACGCTGACGCCCTCTGTGCCCCCACCGACGACCACAACCGCCACTCCTCAGTATCCCTCATTCGCCTCCGTCACCCCTCTTCCCCTCAAGCTCCACTACCGACGTCTCGCGGACCGCCCGCCTTCGCTGGCTGATGCCAAACGTGCACAGCACGTCGATAACTGTCTCGATAACTGTCAACCCAGGTCACGCGCATTGCGTTCAACACCTCGCTAGCCGCCTTGTTCAGGTCCATACCACTACCGGAGACGTATCCTACTGTGTACAGAATCATTCAGGTCTCTTCTGTATGTTCCTTTATCTCCCTTTCGCCCTAGTCTCTCGTTCCCTTCCCTTTCTTATCTATTGGACATCGATCGTCGCCGTGTGGGCCAGTCGCCGGCACACACACACACACACTATCTCGGCCGCCCCATTCCCGTTCGCGCGTAGCATACTTGTATATAATATCTCTGGCTTCAGCCAAGAGGATAATTTTCAAATCGCAGACCAGTCGTTTCCTCTCCGTTCGCATGCCCGTCGCCTCAAGACCCCATTACGCCCGTCACGCATTCTCAGCCATGCCGTTGGAGCCACGCGGGCCCATCACGGACTGTATTGCCTCGTCTGGCCTTGTCTCACTCATCGCGCAGAGCCCCTTTTGCTTCCATACGCACACGCACTCGCCGGCGGTTGTGCGATTAACACAGTGTACATTATAACGCCAGAGGGCAGCAAGAGGACAGAGGGAAAATATAATGTACATGGACCTGCATTATAATGCTGGGGAAGCAATAACGAGAGCAGGGCAATGATGTTATAATATGGGGGAAGTGTGAGTGTGGGTGGAGCATATTATAATGGCATTGCTTGGAGAAGGGGAGGGTGCATTATAATGGGAC
>Ga0307510_10001227_pt1 | contig 27801 bp, 24 predicted proteins | sample 12_EM_MG_FD_207224 | JGI IMG/M metagenome (GOLD analysis project Ga0307510, IMG submission 207224) | Populus trichocarpa ectomycorrhiza microbial communities from riparian zone in the Pacific Northwest, United States - 12_EM | ecosystem: Host-associated > Plants > Roots > Unclassified | place... | reverse complement strand
GCAAGCAACAGATCCTAGCGAAATGAGCTTTGACATTATTAAGTCTCGAGCTCTTTAGACATCGTTGTTTCTCTTCCTTCAACTGCCAGTCTTTCTTGACGAATTTCATTTCGCCGGTGTTGTTTATTTATTTACTTTTTTATGTTTATTCTTCTAACTTAATCCTAATTTTTGTTGTATGGATTTATGTTAACCTTGTTTGATATAATATTATGCATTATTTCTTCATGTTCAATACTTGTTAAGATATTTGCTCTGCGTTACGTTTTGATATGCATTATTATTCCTGCTGCTAAAGCACATTGAGAGATCACTATAATATGATGTCTTGATGAAATAAACTAGCATTCTGATATTGAAATGAGGATTGATCTTATAACAAGCATATGATACAGTTAAGTACTGCTACTGTCAAGAAAAGAAATAGAAACTAATCTACAACACGATACTTCAAGGAAACAGATAATATCTAGCAGAGATTACGTAGAACATCCTCGAATTTGTACCTCATGTAATCCAAAAACTGATAGTTCAAAGTAGATATGCCTCCATCTCCTGTTAGTAATCAAGAAGTCAAAAAGGGTCTAAAAGCTAACCACAAATCCAACTGCCATGCTCACATAAAACCAATACACTTCCTTGTGCGCCCATGCTCAAACACTTCAGTTCCATTGATCATGAACTCACCTGCAAGTTTTCAGCAGTGGCTGTGCTGCACATAAACAACTGATTGTGTGTAGTGACGTGAAAAAGATGAACATTGAACTTCGTTGCTAGTGCTTGCAGTCTTTATTCGTAGTGATAACCAAAAGCAAATTAAGAGCGCTTCTAGACTGAGAGATTAAATTGTTAAGTCCAACTCCAAGAAACAAATTAGGAACCATAAAGTTACCAACAAAAGGTAAGAGGAAGGATCGATCATGGTTAGAGATGAGAAATTTACATAGGATACTAGAAGAAGATGGTTAAGGCGACATCCTGACAAGGTAATGCTGATAAAGAAGGGAGTGTGCTTGCCTTAATAATGTCCGTCTCATTTCAGTTATTTGTAAGGAAATACAAGGTGGGCCTTACGGATGTGACTTGTCATGTTATGGCAGACATCTGAGCCCATTCGCGATAATCCCTTTTACCAGGCCAAGAAGCTAGCAAATTTTTTAAGGATCTATTATAACTTGTTTGAGCCTCAAAAGTGCTTTTTCTCTCTCACTCTGACCACACCCCATGTTGGAAATGCATAACAAAAACTAATCTTAGTGGTTACAGTGGCCAGAAACCAAAGGAAGAGAATTGCAAAAGAACACGTTGAATTTTTCATTACCATGTACTGCCTTTTGGTGTTCTTCGCATTCTTCTTTAGCTCATGCTGCAGTTTAAGGCTTCTTATTTTTTTTGTTCTGAACTTGGTTTTGGCTTTGATTGCCCGACTTTCTCAACCCCTTTTGGATGATTGTTTTTTCTCAATGGCTGTCTCTTTGGCTAGCTCCAAGGTGTCTATCAATATATCCGGTGCTGTCAAAATTAGAAAAAGCTCCATTCGTTCCTGTTTGAAATACCTGACAATTTGCAATTTTGAACACCATTTGCAAGAGAAAATTAATTAGATACAATATCCGCATGCACCCTCACTACTACGTACATTCTAATAACTGCAAGTTAACGGATGCTTTCGTAATGATAATTGGGTATGAAAAAGGAAAAGTCTTTCAATGTTCAGAAGAAAGAAACGAGGAGGGGCCATTTTAACCATGTAGATGTAGGGTACCCAATCTTTCGTTTCAAGCTCTTGAAAGAAGAGAGAATCTTCAGAACCGAAAAAGTAAATCAATTATGGAGAAACCAGTTTGGTCACAACTTTCAACTTGTCAACCCAGTTTTCATGTCACTATACTTTTCTTCCTCATCTCCATCTCCAACAGTCTCTCTCTCTCTCTCTCTCTCTCTCTCTATATATATATATATATATATATATGATGGCCGACAAGGTGCGGTTTCAAGGTCTCCGTCGCCTTTGCCATTACGCGTTCATTTCTAAATCCCACATAAGCCATGATGAAAATTGTTAGTTAACTACGTACCCAAGTTAAGGGAGGAACAATATATCGAATAAACCTTGTATGATTTTCAATTTCATTCCCATATATCAAATATTTTTCAATCAATTATGAGATTCTTCCATATAAAATCACCATAATTTTTTAATAGGAAATTAAGATCAAATTTTAACACTGGATATGAGTTTAATACATGTTTAAATCCTAGGACCAGCTGATAGAACACAGCTAAAGTTGTAAATGTTTATAGTTTTTTTATTTATTTTGCAAAAGTCCCATAAAATTTGAAAAGATAGGTTTAAATACTTCAAACATAAAAAACAACTAGAAAACAACAGAGAAGGAAAAATAATTAAACTAAAATCTAAAATCAACAAGCAAAGTCCTAGATTACGGGCCAAAGTTTTGAATGCATTTCTCAGAGCTTTGGAATGGAGTTTGACGAGTCTGAGCAATCTAGATTCACTGAGCATGAATAGGATTTGAAGAATAGTTCCATTTTCTTTAGGAATCCACCTATATAAAATTTGAGTTGAATTTTAAAAATTATATTATTTTGAGTTAAATTACCTATTTGGATAACTTCTTAGACTATTTTTTTAATCTGTATGATCCATAAAATTCTGAGTAATTAATATAATCATTTTATTGGATAAAATAATTCAAAAATATTAACAAATATGCATGAAAGGACTCAATTAAGAAATATATTAAACAATCTAGAGGCCGGGTTGAAAAATGTTTTAGTTTGGAGATCCAATTGTAAATTAATTAATGGGTAGATTGGGGATTGACACGATCTACGTTGCTCTAAAATAAATATAAAAATATTTTATCAAATTGAAAAATAAGATAATTTTTCTTAAGAACCCTAAACATTACATGATCGGTCATATGCCTACTCTATAGATTAAAAAATAAAGGAGAGAATATTTTTTTTTTAAAAAAAGAAGGAAAATAACATATAATGACAAATTCAAGCAATAACTTGTCCATCATGCTAACTTTTTTACTTTTGTCAAAAAGTGTCAGGGATCTACACAAATATATCTGCATGTAGTCACCCACCACCTTCACCTGTAGAGTACAAACAAATAGGAGCACCACTGTTCACATCTTTAAACCCTTTATATACAAAGCTCACCACAAATTATTGAAGTATTCATACTTCTCTTCTTCAATCCTCTCTTCTAATGGCTCAGGTACCTTGTAGTTCTTCTTTATTTTCATGTCCAATACATGTTGATATTGTCCTTATTTTTTAAAAAGCTCTCTTTAATTTCCTAATTTGTAGCAGAAGGTGGTGTTGAAGGTATTGACCATGACTGATGTTAAGACAAAGCAGAAAGCTATAGAAGCTGCTGCTGATATTTATGGTATTTCCTTTTCTCTCTTTTTTTTCCTGTCTGTATTTATTTTTTGGAGTTGGTGAGACAGATTAAAGCAGAGCTTAACAAGTTTTTTTTAACATAAACAGGAGTTGATTCCATAGCAGCAGATCTAAAAGATCAGAAGCTAACAGTGATCGGTCAGATGGATACAGTGGCAGTGGTGAAAAGGCTGAAGAAAGTAGCGAAAGTGGACATAATCTCAGTTGGACCTGCAAAAGAAGAGAAGAAAGAAGAAAAGAAAGAAGTTAAAAAAGAGGAGAAGAAAGAGGAGAAGAAAGAAGAAAAGAAGGGAGAAAAGAAAGAGGAGAAGAAGTAATTAATTAAACCAGGAATATTCCATTCCCTTTCTTCTTCTTCTTCTTGTTTTCTTCTTCTTCTTCTTCTTTTCCGTAATTTATAAGCTTAATTATTACAAGCTAAATCATACTGTAATAAGTTTTTAAGAGAAGTTTTGCCCATGAAAAAAAACCCTATTTTCTCTATCTTTTCTGTTTTGTTCCAAAACAGTCAAAAAAAATATTCAAGAAAAACATGGTAGAAGCCAAGCAGAAAGGGTTTTTTTTTTTTTCTCTTTGTATGTCCCTAATATTGTTTTAGCATTTGTTTTATGCTAGCCCGAATCAATCTTTGGCTTTTCTTCGATATTAATTAGCAATGTTGAGTGTAATTTGGGCATCTTCGAGATGTAACTTATGCAAATGGGTTATGGATGTAAGTGTCCAGTTGATGACAGAGTTTGGTTTAATGATCGAATTTCCTCTTCCTAGTTCCTATTAGTTAAAGGGTCATTGTCCATCAAAAATGAAAGCTTACCTTCATCTTCTGCAATGCATGCGCCATACGATACCTTCACCAGGATAAAAAAGTAACAAAAGGACAGGCAAAAAGCACAACTTTTTCAAAGGTCGTAAAAAGAGGTGGAGAATTCATCGTTCTTCTTTCAAAGTTTACGAGGGAGACGCATCGTGCTTGAGAGTGACATAAATGAGGTCACCTCACCATTTATAATTAGTTTATGGTTCTATATGTGTGTGTGTGTATGTATTTTGTAGTTATATATACGTGGACATGAAAATTAGAATGCATCAAGAGACATTTGATTAGCCATGCCTATAAATCAAGGTGGGAGAAAGGTTATGGATTATCAATGTTATTGGTGTCGTGAGAAGACTATGTTATATGCTATGTGCTCTCGGATTTCTGTGCAATATTAATAAGACGCAGAAAGCATTTGCTGGATCCATGAATCAGAAAATACCAGACGAAAAGGAGATACCTGAGGCACCAAGTGGGAGTATTTTCATTGTAAATAAAGGAGAATTGAATCTGTATTTGTCTTGTCAGGCTCTAAACGATATAATTAATGGGGTGGTAACGTCACTGAGCATGCTAGTTGACTAGAAACAAAGCTTTGGCCTTCAGAATTATTAAAATGGCAATAGATAGGCAAGTACAGGTGTGTTGCCCCCCACCCCACTGTTTCATATACTAGTCCAGCAAGATTATGAATGCCGAAACACCCATTTATATGTGCTATTTCTGGATTCCCAGTCCCATCTTATAACATGGCAAACATGATAACAATAGCAATAGGAGTGAATGGAGAAAGTTTTCTGCTGTGCTGTTATAGGCAGCCAAAAAGACGAGACTCAAGCTCTAGAAGGTTGGAGAGCCAATTTTCTCTGCTGTGCTGTTATAGCAGAGATATGATTGTATGCTAATATGACCCTACATTCTTAAATATTTCAATTCTTAACTCTTCTCTTGCACTTATCCAATCTGGAGGTGATAAGTGAAATGTTAGCCAGACAAGAGAAGTCGATGAAAATCAACTCTCAAATAATCAGAATGTGATCTTCATAGAGAGTTGGACACAAAGCCAGTGAGTGAAAACTCTGCAGGCACCTAACTTCAGGTTGCTATTAGAAAAAAACTACCTAATAAGAAACCAAAAAGAAAGAAAGGAAAGGAAAGGAAAAGGAAACAATAACTGATATTTGGTAGAAATCTTCAAAATCCACTCTTAAACTAGTACAAATGTGGGTACTCAGCATTCAAGAGCAGATCCACTTGAAAACTTTAAGAAGAAAAGGCAGCACCAACAAAGTCAGAAAGGTTTCTCATGGAACTGCATTACCCCAACTCTTACGCAACTGCATTACCCAAATTTATTTGTTTCGTCGTCGTCATCATTGTTTTAACGCAAAGAAAAGCCAGAAGAATTTTGCATTGATTAGACAAACTTAGCAGGAGCTTTGGCATCCATTCCTCTTCTTTAAAACTTCCAAGGTCTATATTTTTATGCTGTTCCCTTATCAAAAAAGGGCATGGTCATCTTCCAGCCACAAAATGATCAATGGTTCACAGTAAAGATATCAGATTTCAAAACATAGATTGAGTGACAAAAGAGCTTTTTATCACCAGCTCCTGGTAGTTATGATAACAAAATATATATATATATATATATATATATCATACTGCATCGTCATAATGATAAGATGCACATAAATGAAATGATAACTTAAAAATTATTATATGAATACAACTAGAACACATCAAATTCATGATAAGGAAAAGCATCATAAGAAGCTGATGATTCTCAGAAGTTTTTCAAAACTAGGCTTTCCATTATATCTCAATTATGCTGCGGGAGTAAGTATGACAAGGGAGAAAAGATAAGCATACTTTACCCTACTAATTTCCATGAAATCTAATACTGCAAGCAGGTAAAGGGCATCAATTGAGCTAAATCGTTGAGAATCTTCCCAGAAAGTTATGATTGAAAATTATCTATGGTACAGAATGTACCACTTCAGCATCCCTTGTATCCTTTGATCTTTGCGACTAGATGGCTGTATTTCCCTTTCTCTATCATCTGCTTTATCACTTCATGAGCTTCAGAAAGCTTTCCAGCATTCCACAAATTTCTTACTAGGGTTCTGTAAACATGAAAATCAGGATTGCATCCTCTAGATTCCATTTAGTTGAGCATGGAACATGCCTACTCAAACTTCCCAGCCATACAGTTCGAATCATAGAATTATAAGTAAATACATTGGTGATTGGCCATTGACTATCATGTCTTCAAACATTTCCTGAGCCTTTTCAAGCTCACCTGCCATTATATATCCTGTGATCATTACAGTGTAACAAACAACATCTGGCATGCATCCAGTTTTTATCATTTCATCAAAAAAATACTGCCAGCCGAGTAAATTCCCAGCCCAACTCAGTCCATCTATCAACGTAGTGTAATGAAGAATGGTAGGGTCAATACCTGCCTCCTTCATAGCATTCAAGTGCAGCAAGTGGATTGTCTGTCTTTCCATAAACATGTAGAAGGATGTTATAGGTATGAAAATCTGGAAAAATTCCATAACCAATAATTTCATCAAGCAATCTATGAAACTCAGGTGCCTTCCCCAACCTCAATTTTGCATAAAAAATAACATTAGAAGTAAGAACATCTGGGGAATGATGCCCATCCAACATATACTGATATACCCACTAAATCAACTTCTACTGACGCAGAACAAGCAGTGAATGCAGAATTGCATTATAAGAACTCTTGTACAGCCTAAAATTGAATGTTTTTGACTTAATGAACCTATCCAAAACATTCATAGCCAAACCAGCCTCACCGCAAGTACAAATTAATATATTAAATGTCTGTGCTGTAGTGTGAAACCCCTTCTCAATCATCTCATCTGCTAGTCTCCACATTGCCCTAAACTCCTCACATTGCAAATATCTTCATTAACAAATGATACGTATTCCCGGTGTGCTTGTAATTTCCCTGCTGATCAGACCACATGAAAAACCCAATTTAGCACACCTGGTTTTACATGAAAAACCCAATTTAGCACACCTGGTTTTATTCTCCTCATTTATGTTCCTCAAAAATCCTGTAAGAACTTCCCTCACAAGAAGCCACGAAACCCTTATCTTTAACTCACTTAAAGCCCTTTTTGCATCGAATCCAGGGCCATCTCGTCTTAGAATATCAAGAACTCTATAAGCATCAATTCTTGTGCTCTCAAAATAATCACTTCTAACCGAGAAATACTCCTCAACACAACTTCCACTCTCATACTTTAATACATTCTCTTTAAGGGTTCCTCAACGTATTGAAACCCATTATCATTCTTATCACCACCATCAAAACTACAATCACATAACTTTCTCGAAATGAAAAGAAAGCATGATAATTTATGAACTACCCTCGTACCAAATAAAGCTACAGAGTTCATTGTTTGACCTTCTTAGACCCATTATTTCACCAACCTCGCAACACTCAACAAATTCAAGAAACCAACCAAAAGACTGGAACTTTCCAACTGATAGAGCTCGAATCTCCTTCTATAATCAAATTGAGAAAAACCCATCAAACTGAAACAACTCAATTGAACAAGAAAAGGATCTTATCTTTATAGCCAATGCTCATGAAACAGAGGGAGCCAAGGCAAGTTCAATCAAAATAACCCCAAGAGGACTTAGAAGAATGAGCAAAACCGTAGGACTCACCTGGGTCTAACTTATTTGTTAAAAAGATCAAGTCTTTTGAGTCCCTTAGCAAGTTGTTTGTGTTATTGCAAGAGTGAGGACTGCGGTGAACTGAGGAAAGCTTTTTCGCAGAAAAACAGGTCACTTCAAGAGACTGATCATAGCAAGCCACGAAAGCAGACCAGGAGTTTGATCTGGTTACTATTTGAGAACGGAAAATCCGACTCCTTCATATATATTTTTTGGACAATTAATATATTTCTTTCCCTTTTTTTGGATTTTTTTCTTTCTTACTTTATGATCTTTTTATATGTTTAATAATAATTTTTTGGTTATTAATATATTTTTTATTTTTTTATTTGTTGAATTTAAATTTATTTGTCTCCCATTTATAGAATTTTTATATTTTTTATTGTATTGATAATTTCAAAAATAATAATATTTTATATACTATATATATTCAATAAGACCTATCACATGTTCTCCTTTGGAAAGTGGTTTAACCTATTTTTATGTTTTTTAAATTATTTTTCATCTAAAAAATATCATGATTTTTCAATAATTTTATATATTAATATTAAAAATAAAAAAATAATTATTTTAATATATTTTTAATTAAAAGTATTTTTATAAAAGCATTTTACATAATATTATCAAATACACATTAATTATAACGAATCCATCTTTCTCAAAGATATGATTTTATTATTTATATTAAATATTTAATTAATTTCAAATTAAAATTATTCTAATTTAGCTATTATAGATTTCGATATTTTTTTAAGTTTGGTTTCATCCAAAACTCAAAACCCATCCAATCCATAACACATGCTTTGTATTGGATCAGCACCAAAATAGGTTTCTATGAAAGAAATTATTTAGAGTTGCTTCTAGAATTATAGCATGTTTAGGAACGCGGTGTAAATTACATTCCCTTAAATTTTAAATTTTTTTATTTAAAATTAATTTTTTATATTTTAAAATCGTTTTGATGTACTAATATCAAAAACAATTTAAAAAAAAAAACATTATTTTGATACATTTTTAAACGAAAAACACTTTGAATAACAATCGCTACAACATTTTCAAACACATCCTTAAGCTTTTACAAGATTTTATAGTTTAGACATGTATTAATTAGTTTGGATATCCTTACTTTCATAATTTCTTACTATAGTCCCGCATCAAGAAAATTAAGTAAATGATTAAATTTGTGGGTTTGTGTAAAGCCGCAAGCTAGAACAACTTTTTTTTTCATTGGCAAGAAAAAAGATGCTCAAACAATGCAAGTATGTTTTAAAAAGTAAAAAATAAAAACTTGGAGTATAAATCTGACTGAGAAAAAAAATTATTATAATTTAATTAGATAATAAAAGAATAGATAACAATAACAAATGGATCGATGTAAAAAAAATCATGAGAACATGCAAAAAAATAGTTACTAAAATAAAAAAGATAACAAAACTAAGATTTTAACCAATCAAATGTAGAAAGAAAAAACTTCAAAGAAAAAGAAGAAGAAGACGACTTGAGCCAACATAAAGAGTATGCCAAATATACAAACCATGTCCTAAGATTATAATAAGCTAATAAATTTTTTCTTCTTCTTCTTCGAGTGGCTGCTGCTAGGAATGAGAGAGGGATGTTATTTTCGGTTTGGAGGGGGTAACGTGAATGGTTGTGGATTGTTGTGATGGTGTGGAGGTGTGGAGGTGATGGACTGATGGGTAGGTCTCGGTTGAAAAAGATGGTTGCATGTGCGGTGTTGGGAAATTCACGGTTGGATCACGGTGTGTAGTGGTTTCAATCGCTGGATCTCCAGAAGGACACCACTGCTGGGAAGTGGGGACGATGTTGCTGCGAATGGTGGGGAAGGAATCAGTTGGCGAGGGGGCTGTTGGTTTGATTCTCAGCTGAATGGAGATCTGTCGCTAGAGAGGGTTACGAGTGAAGGGATGCAAGGCTGAAAATAATGGTTTGAGTTGGATAAAATGTCAATTATGTGGTTAATGGAAAATGAAAGGGGAGGTCGTTGCTAAGGAAAACCAAAAGAGAAGGGTAAAAAGTAAAAAAGAAACAACTCGAGGCATCAATTTGATTGAGAAAATAAATTATTATAATTTAATTAGATAATAAAAAAATAGATAACGAGAACAAATGGATTGATTTAAAAAAATCATGGAACATGTAAAAAAATATGGTTATCAATACAAAAAAAAATAATGAAACTAAGATTCTAGCCAATCAAATATGGAAGACAAAAAGCTTCAAAAAAAAAAAAAAATACTTGAGCCAACCTAAGCAAGCATGTCAAATATACAAGTCATGCCATGAGATTATAATAAGCCAATAAAGATAAAAAAAAATTAAAAAATCAAAGTTCAATTCCAAACAAATACAATGTAGAAGGATGAAATTGAAAAAAAAATCAATTAAAAAACAACCAAAAAAACATACAGCAAACCAGACAAGCATCTTATGCTATACAAATGAAATAACCCAATAGAGTGCAAATTAAAAAACATTATGAAGTTTAATTCTAAAATAACCTAATGCTGAAAGACAAAACATAAATAATATTAAAATCTAAAAGAGATAACCCTAAAAAAAAATCAAAGACAACCTATGTCAACCTGCCAAACCCGCGATTTAAGTGAAGGACATGGATAAACAAATAGAAAGAAAATAAAAGAAAATCATTAAGCCCAATATAAAAACACCTCCAACCTTAAAGGATTGAACTAAAAAAGAAAATTAATTCCTAACTGATATAATATTGAAAGATGGAATTGAAAAAGAAATATCAATCTAAAAAATTTGCCAAAGTAAATTCAACAAAGAACAACAAATATAAAAACTTGACTCCAATTTCTAATCATATAAATGTTCAATGATGAAACTGAAAAAATACGAGTTTAAAAAAAGAAAAAACAAACTAAGCAAACTCGGGTGAACCTCTTAAATTTAGGCTAATCTCTCAAACTCACAACTCATTAAATTCTAGACTCGAGTTGAATCAAGAAGTTCAATTCCCGAACTTTTTCTAACTTGAAAAAAAAAAGTTGCTCAGGTGATGATAGCATTTTTAAATAAGCAAGAGAAATCTAAGAGTTGGGTCATTAACTTAATTGAATCTAATAAGCTCGTTTTATTTAATGATATGACAAAAAAAATATGCAATAATAGCAGATAAATCGAACAAAATAAAATTAGGTTGACTTAACCTGCATTAACCCTCCAAACCCGCGATCTGACACATGAGATTGGAACAACCTCACAAAGAAGAAGAAAAAAATGAAGCCTAATATCTAACAAACCCAACATCGAAGGATGAAATTGAAAAAAAAATCAATTGTAAAAAAAGGACCTAAAAAAATACCAAAGTCAACATGGTCTAACATTTCAAACCCGTGACCTTGGTCTTGAGGTTGAAATTACCCCATAGAAGAAAAACATGAAAAAATTATGAAGTTAAATTCCCGATCAACAAAAAACTGAGGGATAATATCAAAAAAGAAAGTTTCAATAAAAAAAAAAGATCTAAAACAAAACAAATAGAAATTAAAGGAATAAGGACACAATTTGACATAAAAATTAAGTAAAATCAAATATTGAGGGGTGTAACTGAAAAACATTCAATTAAGAAAATGATTAAAAACAAAATAAATAATAATTAAAAGAACATGACCAAATATGACATATGATAAAATCAAAAGAGGATGAAATTAAAAATAAATTTCAATTTTATGAATTATTTAAAATAAAAAATAATAATAAAAAGAGCATGGACCAAATCCAAAGAAAAAAAAAGTGAAGGGTTGCTTTTAAACTTTATAGGGTCAAACGTATAAATCAAGGAGGGAGAGAAAAGAAAGAGAAATAAAAGATTGTCGATACCAAATTGGAGGTCTCTTGGCCACATACCCAGTGATGGAGGAGCCTCCGTGAAGATTCAAACAATTCCATGGAAGCCGACATTTGATCGTTGAGAGATGTTGGACGCGCCGCTTGAAGAGCTCAGGCAAAGCAACACACTTTCATGTGATAAGCTCGTGCTAATCATTTTTTAATTTTAAATAATATTTTATATTTGTAAAAATACTTGATTTTAATAAAAAAAAAAAAACATAATAAAAAGATGAAAAAATCTATGCACGCCATTTGAAGGAAATTTGAATTTAAATCATTTTACTATGTTGTAAAAAAGAAAAGCTCCATGCCTAGTTTTATATTTCTTTTGCTTTAAATGGTAAGTTAGTCATTTTATTATGTAAAAAAATAATAAAAATCTCATATTACCCCCAATATGCAAGCCAATGGTTTTTCTTGAAAAGAATAAAATAATAATTTTATTGTTCCAAACGTAATAATAAATCTAGAGCTACAAGAAAATTGATATAGTATTTGTGTTGGGAGTTTTAGTTTTTTTTGCTAATAGTTGGATGCACAAACGTTAACATGATAATAAAAAAGTAAAAGATTTGATCTATGCAATGGGCTCCTTAGATCTTGTTCATTATTGTGGTTTAATAAATTTTTTGAAATTTTTTATATTTAAATTTTTTATTGATGTTAGAATCGTTTCAATATGCTAATATTAAAAATAAAATTTTAAAAAAAAAAAAATATATTATTTTAATATATTTTTAAATAAAAAACACTTTTAAAAACAACTTTTATATACACTCTAATTTTAACCGTAACCACGTATTATATTTTTCCAGAGGAATATTTTATTGTTAAAGAAATCAAAAACAACTTTTCTCTATTAAAACAAACACAATCTTGCAAAAACATTGAGCATACATTGCTCATGCTCAGATTCCTGGCCTTAGAAGTCTCTCCCATGCACCTTCTCCACTGGCATGAGAACGAATCATTACCAAATTTACAAAGGCTCCATGACTTTACATGGCCATTTAATTAGGTGTGCTGTAGAAGCTGAAAACTTGCTTTCAAATTACACCCCTCTTCTTCAGTGCTAGTGCTTGTGCAAGCACCAGTAATATTGTTGGGTTTGTTGCCATTTCATGTGCAGCAAATGAACAGCACCAATCATTGACTATTGGCAACCACCACTGTTAAAGGTGAGCTGGAGTTGGTGGCCACCATTATTGGCAAAAAAACAAGTGAAGCAGCACCATTTTTGTCTATAAATAGACAGCAAGAGAGTAGAGCAAACTGAGAAAAAGTGCAGAATGTGAGAGACCAAGAGAGAAAGTGAGGGGCTGCCAAGGGCAGCAACTCTGCTGCCTTGTGCAGCAGTGTGAGAGCAATGAGAATAGAGTTTGAGTGAAGTGATCCTCCTCCTTCATGTATGTTGTAATCCTTTCTTTATCTGTCTCTAATAATATGGACTCTCCTGTGGATGTAGGCGGTTTTGCCGAATCATGTTAAATATTGTGTCTCAGTGTGCTTAGCCTTCTTTGAGCAATTATCAGTACACCATCGGTCCGCGCACGGGGGAGACGGAATTCCCCAACAAGTACCACGTACTGCCATGGACTTTTGCCATCACAGTACAGCCTTCATAAGAAACTCCACACGGTGGCTTTACAGTGTCTTGTCCTTGCATGTCTTGTTTCTTAGTTTGGTCCTTCTCTCCATGTCAAAGCTTGATGAAAGTTGCAATATTTGCTGCAGATTTTGTTTTATCAGCGATTACAGACGTGGCAGCAGAGGTTTTTGCTGTGTGCGTAGCTGCTATAGATTGATAGTTTGACAGGAATCTCACTATGTCTGTGTTCTCGGTGTCTTGACTTTGAAGGGAATGGAGTCAAGGTATAGGAGGAGTTGGTTCTGGAGAGAATTTGCCATGGCTTCTAATTAATCATGCTGTCCAGCAAGTTTGTTTCGTTTTCTTCTGGTTTTGATTCAACACAGTTATTCAATAAGCGATGATAATGAGACTGATCCACTCAAGATAGCTCTGCTCCTGTTTCTTTCTTCAAACTTCACCAATCTAATCTCACGCACATCCTAGGTGTCAGTGTATATTATGAGGGAAAAAACTTATATAGATGAGTTGCTTGGGAGGGGAAGCAGTAAGCAAACAGAACCTCAAATTCAAGGGGATAAAGGAAGGAGGCCACCGATTTTTTCTTGGAAAGGTCCCTTAAGAAACTTACCACCATATTACGCCACGTTAGAACTAGGATTTAGGGTTTAGTTGTTGACTTTGTAAGGTTGGAAACTATAGCTAGAAATCCAAACTCAAAATCTCATTTTTTTCATCCCTAATTTGAGTAATCTGTGTTCAGCTGTCTCAAAGTCTAAAAGAAATTGGATTTTTCTACCTAACTTCAGCATGTTAACGATCTTGAAAGTCAATAAGCATCAAATTCCATATTTTTCACCATACAGTGCCTGCCATTACCGTTTCATTACAGTTCTATCAACATAACACCAAAGAAAAACAACATTTTCACAACTAGTAGAAACCATATGTAAAACGCACAGAGTCTCTCTAAGAGTACTAGACATTGCATGTTCCTCAGTTTCCTGTCTCTTGAAGTCTCTTCTCTCCTATTTCTTCACCACTAGCATAAGTAGAAGGAAACCCTTCAGCACCTGCAAACCCCAAAACACCAAAAAGCATCACAAAAACCAGTTAAGTCTTAATTTTCAGATTCTATCCCGAAAGCTGAATTTTCAAACCCAATTCAAGATAGTATTTAATTCTTACCAGCATTGGAGGAACTAAGTGGATGCTGCTGAGATGCCCTAGATTCTTCACTTTTGACAAACAAAGAACCAACAGCACCTTTGAGCTTATCAACCACACCCTTGGCAGGAATATGCACAGAGACCGAATCCGTTATTTCGTCAGAATTCTCTTCTTCTCCACTACCTAACCTTTTCTCCACCTCCTCTGAGTCTGTCACTTTTCCCATTGGCCTACCGTTCTTCCACATCCCTGTCTCAGTCTTTCCCTTGTTCAAAGTCTCCGAAATAACTTCAGAAAGCGCCCTATCTTCTTCTCCTGGCCTCAGCTTCTCTGCGAAATAGTCCTTCACTGACGCCCCTTTATCTTTCCCTTCAATCCTGCTTTCTGCTTCATTGCAGGTATTAGTGCTAGCATTTGTATTGCCATGGAGTTTTGACATTACAGTACTGCCTACACCAGCAACTTTTTCATACACTGGAGTGAGTTTCTCAGTCACAGTTGTTGCAATTTTCTTTCCATATTCAACTGTCGATGCTGGCTTCGCAGCATTTTGTCCTTGTCCTTCATGTGTCATTGTATGTTCTTTAATATTATTGTCTCTCTCTCCATATCCAAGATTGGAGGCCATGACATTTGTGGCAGCTTTTGCTTTGTCAACAATTGCAGAAGTGGCAGAGGAGATTTTTTCAGTGTAGCCACTCTGATTTGGTGGTTTATCACCGATGCCACCAAGTGTGTGCTCCTTGGATTTCAAGGTGACAAAAGACTTTGAACCTGATACAGGGTTCTCTTGGGAACTAATGGATATTGGGGGAGTTGGTTCTGCAGAAAATTGGTCATGGCTTCCGGTAGGAAGCAAGGAGAGCTGACCATCACGCGATCCAGTTGATAAGTTCTGTTTTTCTCCTCTTGATTCATCATAGATATTCATTTTGTCGAAAGAGTAAAGAATTGGCGTTATTCCTGCTTCTTTCCCACCTGAAAAGTGCAAGAATTAGACCCTTTGGAAGACAAAAATTAGCTCAATCATCAATACCAAAAAGCATTGATTGCATGCCTATATTGAACAGAACTTACCAGAACCAGTTGGATCAGTGACTTTAGTCTGATAATTCGAAGGAGCATGATCACCAAGTCTACCCTTTGGAGCATGAGGATCCTCCTCCAATCCTACTGGTATTTTCAAATTAACTTCAGGTTGCCCTCGAATCCTTTCTTGTTCATGAACAAAACCCTTAACAGGATAAGCATCTCTTCTTTGTTCAACTGTTGCTGGAGAAACATATGCAGGTGAATTAACTGGGGCATGGGGTACTTCTTTTATAGCAGTTGTCCTTCCAACAAGAACCTCTTGCCCAGGAAGAAAGCTCTTCATTGGATCAGTGCCTGTATGTTCCTTTTGCATTGTTGTTGGATTTCCATAAGATGTCCTAGGGTTACCTAGCCCCAGACCTTGTCCTTGCACAGAGTTCCTAATAGCAGCAGAATCGTAGGCTGCAGATTTGATTTTCAATTAAAACCATAAAAAGATTCCAAAAATTTATTGACACACGAATCTAAGCCTGTCTTTCTCAAGCAAGGCCATTACCAACTGTTGATCGACATTGAAGCAAGTAGCAACAAACCTGATGCGCCATGAACTTCTGGGTCCTCAACCATTTCTTCATCCTCATCATCATCTTCCTCATACAAGTCATGATCATCAGGCACATGACCCTCATGATAGTCATGGCCATGACCATGTAATTTGACTTTGTCCTTCAATTTCTTGGCTTTATCCATCACCTTCTTCAACACTGACTTCTTCTCATGCTGATATCCATCTTCACCCTCTACCACTAAAAATTAACACAAAAACATGAGCCACATTTACAAGAACAAAATTAGCCTACAAGTAATTAACCAAATATATTCAGCCTGCATGATCTTTACAAGAACATTGCAAGTTAAATAAGGTTCTTACCAGGATGCAGTCCAACATTGTTGGGGTCATGCTCATAGTCATGAACACCATGCGGGCGTGCCATTTGTGATTCCATGATGAAAACAGTAAATTGCCAAAGATTAGACAGTTACTTACTGAAAGAAAAGGATAACCATGCAGTAGTGGAAGAATTTGAATAATTTTATAGAGGGACAAGACAGTAACGTTGCCACATTTGCATGGAGGTGGCCTTGAAGGGCGATTGACACGTGTATAATAAGCTCCGTTTCCAGACACGTAATTGTAGGTGCTTGTACACGTGGTGGCAATGCCGGAGAGAGTGATGAGAGTGGATAAACTTTACCAAAGAGATATCAATTTGTATTGGCAGGCAGTGACTGAAGAAGGTGTGGATGCCTGTATGGTATGGACAGGGACAGGATCGGTACACGTAGAGTAGAGTGTTAGCTAATAATATCCGTACTCTTAAAACTCCACCCCGATAAGGTTCGGCTCCCGGATTAAAATGATCATTTTATTTTTTTAAAAAATTATTATTGATTTTATGGCTGGGGTTTTATCAGATTATATCAGGTTAATTTAATTTTTTAACTAAATCACATGAGTTTTTTTTGTTTGTATTTTTTCTTGAAAAAAATAGTGTCAAGTGAGTTGTAATATAAAGTTCATTGAGTCTGTCCTCCAGTAATACTATGCTATGATGGCCTGTGCCTTTGCTCCTGCTTCCCATTACTTGTGTTGTGGTAAAAACTAAAAACTCTAAACAAAGACCTGAAGTCTCAACAACATACAAAAAGAAGACGCCGTTGCCGGGGATCGAACCCGGGTCACCCGCGTGACAGGCGGGAATACTTACCACTATACTACAACGACATTGCTGGCACAAATCCAACACTATATTAATTTAAAAACATACATGCAGACTCGCTCCTCTTTTTTTTACCTTGCTGCTTCCGTTTTTGGTTTTGGGCTCCAAGCCTCAAACATATTACATGTTGATCTTTCAGGAATTAAGTTTTTTTTTTTTTTTATATATATATATGATTCTTATTTGGATTTTCTTTAGAATGAATTTGTATTTTAAATCGAGTGTCTAAATTTTTTAAAACTTGCTTCACTTTTCGGCAATTAGAAATACAATCCAGAAAGTTTCAATTAAGCATTTTGAATTATCTTTTATTTATATGATTAGCTACAAAAAAAAGTTATAAAAAGGAAGGTATGCTAGTCTTATATATAGCTATATGATTTTATTAATTTATTTTTGGGATCACATGGAACCAAAAATTAATAGGTTCTAATTTTGTTTATTACCACGATTATGAAAATTAAGTTTAATAGACTCATACTCAACTTATTTTAACTTATTTTAGGAGAGAGATAAAAGATGGTGGAAATGATTTTTTTCAAAAAAGCCAACCAAGTCAATTGATTTGGTTTAATTTTTATATTTTTAAAAACCATTAAATATACTTTAATTTTGATTTAAATCCGAATCAAATAATTCTTCTTAATTGTTTTTAACTAAGATCATGAAAAAATAAAAGAAAAAACTATTCAGTTCGATTAATTTGAAGTCAACTTTTACATATAATTCGATTAATTTACTCACCTCTTATATGGGCCGATGTTTAGTAGGAGGATAGCAAAGCCCATACATTCAATCCCGTGGGAGAATTTAAATACTCAGGCGCCAATTTCAATTTCAGCTTCGAAAAAGTAAGTAGTAGTCCGTTACCTCTCCTTCTCTCTCTGTATCGAAACAAAATGCGAACTCGATTTCTAAACACAGACTACTTTTCTTCTTCTCCGGTCGATACCCTAAGCTTCCTAAATCTTCCAGTCCCTCACTTAGCTCCTCCTACTCCTCCGGAGCAAGAACTGCATCGTCTCCTTCGCTTCTTCCATCCTCTTGAAACGCTCTCTCTCCCGATCGAAAGACCTCCTATCGATTCCGCTCTCTCCAAATTCATCTCCTCAGTGCTTCCTCATTTCATCGACTTTGATTTTCGTGATTTCTTACCTGATCGATTTCATCAGGTCTATTTCCAAAATATCGTGTTTGTTTTAGTTTTTTTCTTTGGTGTTTAATTTCTGTCGATTATGATGCGTTATCCTTAATTTATTTGATAACTTTCAAATTCGTGGATTTTTTTTCGAAACTGGAGCCTTTATATCTTAGATCATTTTTTCTTTGTTTTGTTTCTGTTTTTCTCCCTTAATATTTTTTTTCTGCTTCTATTTTTCGATCAGTATTTAGAAAAATTATATTAAGTTATAATTTTATTTTATTTTATTTCAGTTATAGTTTAATTTAATTTAATTTAAGTTCTTTTTTCTTAATTATTTTTTTCTCACTATGCTTCGATTAAGTTAAAAAACACCAGAGTTGGAAATGGAAGAGAGCTAAATTATCATTGTTTTGAATTAACAGCCTCTGTTTTTAGCCTTTTTTTAATTGATAATGTTAAATTTGGCTTATTTTGCGCTGTTTTTTTAAATGATTTCAAGGTGAAACAGTGATTTTAGATTATATTTGTATATATTCACAGTTGGTGTTCAATTTGCAGAAGGAGGAGGAGATAGAGAGAGGTTTTGGAACTGATTCAGCTCAAGAGGTTGAGTTTCGAAACGAGTGAAATTGGAATTATGTTTGAACTTTTTTTTTTAATTTTTTTTTTGAAATTAATTTGGTTTGATTTGTCTGATTTATAAAGGACATTTGGTCTTGCAGAAAGATAATGGGAATAATAAACATTCGGAGAGGCTTGAAGTTATACAATTGGAAGCACCAGAGATTGATACATTCATGGTAAAGATGAATATTTTAGAGAGTATATATGCGGGTATAGATACATTTTCCTTGTGCTCGTGCCAGGAGATTTTGTGCTTATGTGCTTTGTTTTGTGTGCTTTTGAAGGAGAATGTGTGCTTCTCTGACGAAGGGATGCAACTCCTCTCTGAAGTTTCTGAGATTGAGAATGATTTGGTAAGTGTCTGAGCCATGCTATATAACTCAGAGTCTTTGTTATGTAAAGTGATAAAGGGTAAGTGACTCCATGAGGATTGGAATATTTAAATCTTTGGACAATTCTTTTTCTTAAAATATTGTTTTGACTCTTTTGTGCCATTTTTCTTGTAATTTTGGGATATATATATAGTTTAAAAGATTTGGTTGGAAATATAAGAAGCATTTTATGGTGACTAGTTCAAATTCATCAAGTGATGGTCTCGTTGTTTCTTTTATCTGATCCATTCTGGAAAATGGTGTAATACAGTAATGAATATATGAAGACTATGATGTGCTGATTGCAGTCACCTTTTTCACTCATTTACCTTTGTTTGTTTGTTTGTTTTTTCAGAAGGAAATGAACAAATACTAATGAGTTGTTCATTCACTTCAGTTTTGGAAAGTTGGTTATAATTTTTTACTTAGTTATATGTACTACGATAACTTGCTTTTCATTGCTTACCCTTATTGTCCGATGTTTAGACAAAGATTTTGCTGCTCAAAGTTGTCTGGTCTAGACGTTTTTTACTTAGTTATATGTACTAGGATTCAGGTTTTTATGATTATGGCATTCATAAATCATCATGTGGTTTTATTTATTTGTTGATTTTTTCTACACTTGCAGGATCTGCTCAGGCCTGAGATTGAAATGCAATATCCTGACAAAGTTCAAGAATCAGTTTATTCTGTTGAAGATGTCACATTAGAGTTTGACATGGATGAAAAAGCTTGTGCGCTGGAATATGATGGTTCTGTTCAGGAGCAAGCACACTTTCATCATAACACATTCCCTCTTTTAGAAGTTGAAGAGATGAGTCTTCGAACTTTCACAAACCCATCCATGGAAGATGAGTTTCTTTTATTTCTTGAGCATGTTGAGTCCAAATGGGGTCAAGAAAATATCCTGCATATTGACGGGAACGAGCTATTGGGTTCGATGCACTTTGATATCTTAGAATTTCTTTCAAAGCATTGTCCAGAAAAGCAATGCCTTGAACCTCAGCTGGCTTCTCTAGATACATCCCTGGGAATGGACATTATAAGCATGGTGGAAATTCCACAGGGTCGTGAAGACTCTGCAGATTGTCTTTCACCAATGAACCCAGTTATTTTTCAGGAATTCAAATTCCTTGAGACGGATTCATCTCAATTTTACGAAGTCTTCTTTGAAATGCAATCAACAGATGAACCACAAACATGTGACTCGATGTTCAGAGAAGATATGAATTTTAAGAATTTTGATGAATTGATTGTTAGTTGTGAACTAACACTGGAAGATGACACATTCAAATCTCTGCCTATACCTATTTTTTCTGATCCTGACAAGATAAGTTCGATCTATGCCATTATGAAGGAAAAACTAGCTGAACTCAAGCCACAACCCCTATCTGCATCCCATGGGATTTATTTGGATTGGCATCTTTTGGAGGAGGATAATTACAACGGTAAAAATTCATCCATATATCAAAAAATGTTGGAGGAGTTGGATTCACACAACATTGATTTTGATAGGGAATCCTTTGATGGTGGAAAGTTGGTGATTGACCTTGTTTTCTCTGATAATGGTTTGAGTGGGGCACATATGGAAGAACATAAGGAACTGTTGAATGTGATTTCTGAAACTCCCAACAGTGGACTTGTGGAAGGTGCTTCAAGTGAGTCTTTGGATAGACGTCAAGAAACAGGAAATAGAGAAACATTAATTGGAGAAAATGCCAGGAAGGCTTCATTGTTGTTCAATTCTACGTCGCAATTCAATGATCTTGATTATTTCTTGAATCCTGGGAAAGCTACTGCTAGGGGAAAAAATGAATCTACAGTCAAGATTCCTGATACTAGGGCTTCATTTCCCAAGGTAAATTTCTTAAATAAGTCAAACAAATCTTCCAGTCTGGGCCTGTTGCCTTCTTACTATATGAAGAAATTTTCTTTTTTTCCTTAATCATTGCAGTAACAGTTTTTTGCTTTGAGTGTGAACAGAATTAAGGTAAATATAAGATTATTTATCTCCTGAGATTTATCATACTGACATTCTACTGAGATTTATCTCCTCCCATAAACTGCCTCTCTCTTCCTAATGATGTTTTTGCAAATTATATTTTCAATTACAATGTTAACTTATTATGCAAACATAATTCTACTACTAAATATCACTAACCTAGCATTACCTTCATCCTAGGGAAGCAAATCTCATTCAGTTCCTGGTATGAATGAGAATATCAACGACCAGAAATTGGAGGAACTGCTAAATCTTGCACCTATTGAGGACAAGTTTAATATGACATCTTCAGAAGCTGCAGATAAAGCTGAAGCTTGCAGCATCCCTTTGCAACTTCCTTATGCACCCTATGCAACAAAAACTGAGAAGACTCAAGGGGACATGATTTATTTCCCTGACATCGTCATTATTGTGAATACTCAAAATTTTGACAAGGAAATGATAGTATCCAGAAGAAGTACATACCAAAGAATTCTTGCGATGGAGAAAGAAGGAGCACAAGTTGTGGAGCGTGACTTGAATCTGCCTGTTGACGTGATTATTAGTTCTTCCATTTGCCTAGTGTGGTATGATTGTGGAAATATTGGAAAGAAAGCAACAGCTGCAGATGAAGCTTCTTCATGCTTGCCTCTGTGCATTGAGAATATTGCTGCAAATGTTTTGACATTGCTGAGTTTCGCTTTCAGTGGCTGCATTCTGGTAATTCCTGTATATTATGATGTTATAATTCACATATTTTCCTTTGTTTTGTTTCTACTCCAGTTCTATGTAGAGTAGTCCAGTCTTTAGAAGAATGAAACTTGTGCATTTTTCTGGAGTTCTTGTGATATGGTGAAGCAGCAATCCACTTATGAATGAAAAAGCTCTGGGTTGAATACAATACTATGCTGGATAGGGTCTTTCATATAATTGTTGAATTACTGAATCACTGTACGTGCAGGTTTTCTTCCAAGCAGTAGGAAACATTAACTTTTGTCGTAGCACAAAAATGTCTAAAAGGAACTCTGAAAGCATTTTCTCCAGCATATTCATAATTAATGGCATCTTAGTGGTGTACATTAAATTATGATCATTTTGATAGGTTAGCTTCATCAGATATTACTTTCTTGACATTAATTATGTGCATATGTTAAGCAATTTTTATCTTTTCTTGCAAGGGATTTTGGAAAAAATTTAAATCCGTTGGTGTATAAATTATATTGTGCATGTATTAGTATTTTACTTTGGCCAGTAATACAGTTGACTGATATATGAAGGTTTCTTCTTTAGGATATTCTTCTCAATTACCTCTCCTTCTTGAATAATTTTGGAACTTTGTTTCTTACCTTTCATATTACATTTTCTGCAGGTCTTTGAGGGAGAAACCAGATTCCTCTCTACTGTAATGGAATTCTCTGATGGACTCTACGCAGCTGCAGCAAGCCTGGGAATTGACCTACAGCTCTTTTCTTCCTATTCAGCTGAATTGACCGATGAAATTATATTAAACAGTATTTTGTATGCCACTAAGTCTTCCAGGGGCAGATATCCTAAAATGCCTGAATCAGAAACTCTTGCAGAATCCTTCCTTACCAAATTTCCATCAATTAATCCACTGACAGCACATGCAATTCTGTCTTCTGGAGGCATGCTTATTGAGTTTCTTGAATGGTCACATGAACGCAGGATCCTTGCAGTCCAACAGTATCATGTTCCAGTTGAAAGTGTTGCTCTGTTTAGTGCTTTGTGCAAATATGGTGAGCGGGAGGATTCTAGATCCATAATGACAGACTGTTCCTCCTCTGCATCTTCTTGTCCTGACTCAGATAAACTTCATCTTCATATTGATTCTGAAAGAAAACGAAGAAAATGCATAAATAGCCTTCAAAAAATTGACATTCAAGTGGATGACATGTGGAAATCTGAATCACTGAACCAATTCACTGATGGTATGCTGGATCCTGGAGTGTTTAAGCAATATGATTGTTGGACTTCAACAGATCCCGAGATGCTTGGTGAGTTGAAGCAACCTAGTTCATCTTTGAAAGATTTGTTTGGTCAAAAGCAGGTACCGGATATTGCTCCGGTGATGGATTTTCCTACTTCCATAAAACCACTTTATTCTGGAAACTTCAAAGATCCTCTGATTCGGGATGACAGAAGACAGCCCAGGTTACCACTGAACGATATATTTCTGGGTCAAAATCGGGCATCCGAAATAAATATCAAGAAGGAGTTGAAGTTAGACAGTGGCAATCCCTGTAAATCTAACGCTAACAACCTGCATGAATACTTTAGAGGTGAAGTCATAGACCTCACTGATGATCCCGTCTCGTTGGAGAAAGACGTTGCTTCTATTGCTAACTCTACATATTTCTCACCTTGGATGCCTGATACTGATATCGAACAAGATTCTGCAAGAAAGTCGAAAGCTGCAAGACGACTGTCATTTGGTAAGAATAGTCACCCTAATAATCCAACGGCCGCTGAGAAAAACTCTTGTCCAGATTTATGGACCCCTATAGAAAGTGATAGACAAAGGTTACCACAAAATCGTGGTGATCCAATTATAGATGATAAGCATGAAAAAGTGCCTGTAAAACCCAGGAAAAATCTCTTAGAGGAGGCTTTTACACTGAGAGCTGCAGGAAAATCCACTAGGTTTCCATTTGAAGAGGAGATATCACATTGCGGTGGAAGTGGAACACCACTTTCTAAAGCCATCCATTCTGCTCATCCACAACCAGGTTCACCCTGGACAATAGAGTTTCTTAACAGAGTAAGGGAAAAGAGCAGATTGCGGCAGCAGTCCCTTCCACCTGATACATGTACTCCAGATTTTTGGAATTCAGGAAATACATCAAAGGCTACTGAGAGAAGAAGCCTGTCTATTCTTGATTTTTTCAAGTACCAGGGAGGAAGCACTCCTAGAAAAGTATATGAGCAGAAGAAGCAGAAACAACCTATTCAATTGTCAAGTTCATCCCAGAAGGAAAGAACTTCCGCATCCCTAATTCCATCATGGACACCCAAGGATAAGAGATCAAAACAGGTATGGTATGTGAACCCTTTTGTATGAGGCATTTTTCCGTATTAAATTGTCATCATAATAAGAAGCTTCATCAAATGTAGACTTTATCCTTTGCAATGGATGGTGGAAACCAAACTAGGCTGGTCTGGAGTGATGGAAGTGCCCACCTTATGAGCAAAAAGCTCAGGAGAAATTGAAGGGAAAGAAAGGTATAGATGTTTGGGTTTATGTTGATAAAGTTATATTTTGGTCCTTAAACATCTGTACCAATGCTATGCTTTTCTTTAAATCCTGTAACAATGCCACCCTTTCCTGTGCTTTCTATAATATTGGAATATCATAACCTTTGCGTTCTGTAAAAAGCAATTAATTTTTTTCCTTAATGGACATAGCTATGATAGGTTAATTTCTTTCAACACGGTCAACATAGATATCATTGTCACATCCATGGTTGTATCATACACCAAAGTTCGACAAATTCACGAAACAAAGAATCTTAGATATAAGTGGATTTCTAAAACACGTTCAGTACAGGCAGAACTAACGTGAAAGGTATGAATGAAGTCATGAACATAAAACTGTTTCCATTGTTTAACCTAAAATTCTAGACAGTGATGTCTGCAATTTTTAAACTCATTGGAATATCTTAAAATTCTAATGCTTTTAATTTCTGCAATACAGCCACAATTCAGGTTAGGCACCAATACTTCAACTAGATTAGCTACATGAACATCACAAATAAGGAATACACAAAATCTGTATAAAGCAAAGGAGTGTGTAATTACTATATTTTTAAGGAAACATCTATCCCTTTCTGAACTCTGGACCTGCTTCTCGAGCACCTCTAGACTTCCATTTACAAGATGCATAAAGAATAGTCGAGCAACAATCTTGCTCATCAGAGGCTCGCTTTAGCAGCTGCATTACCAGTGCTTCATTTCTGTGTCTGATATCCGATATCTTAGAGAGCTAGAATGCTAGCTCCTCTTACCATTCTTGAGATTGCGTACAGTCATGACAAGCTGTTGCCTTTCACCTTCTACTTCTGCAAGTTTGAGGCTTATCTCTGAATATCTCTCTTGCATTTCTTTTAACTCAGTTTCCATACATTTGTTCCTTTCTTTTAGCTGTGCCGTTTCTGTCAACAGTTCAATCAGGTAACCCTCATCCATTGAGTGGAAAGTGCCAACTCTCAGTTCTTCCTTCGAGCAAGTTTTTGCTTCTCTGTCATAACAAATATTGAAGAATGAAACTAATTTCAGTGACAACTATGATCACGAACTAAAACATATCTGGATGCACAATGCATGCTTCGATTTATCTCCTTGTTGGAAATTAATTACTCAGAAAAAGGTGGTAGATATATGAGAAAGTACAATAATCATTATAAACAAGAACTTGAAATTGTACCTTTCAATACCCTTGCTTCCTGCAGTGTGCATCTCAGAATTCAGCAAGTCTTCCCCAATATTTCTTTTTTGGAAGTCATTGACATTTGCAGTATTAGTTGCAGCACATTTGATCTGCATTCTGTCATCCATTGGCACCGAGTTCTTTTCATCTGAAAATGTGAGTTTCTTCATGAAACTAGTATTTTCCTGTTCCTTCTTCTGCAGCTTACCTTTTAATTCGAGTACTTGTTGCTGAAGTTTTTCTTTCTCCTGTTCTTCTGCGGACAGGCTATTTTTTAGCTCAATCTGCAGATCTCTGAGGCTTTGAAGTTCCAATGAAAGGTTCTTGATCATTGCCTCCTTTTCATCCTTTAAGGACTTCAAATTGAATAATTCTTGCCTCGTGTTTTCTGCCTCGTTCTTTGTCAATGCAAATATTTCTTCTATTTCGTCTCTTTCACTTTTCTGTATTTCTGTTAGTATCTTTGTTTCTTCAGACGATGTCTTCAATTTTTCAGTTTCATCTCTTAATTTCACTTCTTTTTCCAGTTCAGAGATGTCATTCTTCTCTTTTCTTAGGGTCTCTATCTCACTTTTCAGCATTCGAACTTCCGCTAGAAAAGCCTCTTGCATTTCTCCTCCATGCTTCAGTTTGTTGGAAGCATCTTCTAGTTCCACTGACATCTGCTCCATATGTTTTGTTTTCAAATCTAGTTGCATTGACAATTCTTCCATTTTTACTCTGTTCTGGTCCGTCATCATTGCAAGCTCTTCGTTAGATTTCTTAAGATTCTCTTCTAGAACTCTATTCTGTATTCGGAGCTCGTTTGCTTCAAATACAGATTCCATTGTCAGCTTCTCATTCTCATCAACCTTTCCTGCCATTTCCACTGAAAGTTTTCTGAATTCCTCCTGTAGCTGCTCTGCTGTAACAGCATTTTTCCACCTTGTCTTCCTCAAGGCCTCTTCTGCACGGATAGCTCTCTGTTCCTGCTCAATTCTGGCATGTGTCATGGCATCGAGGTCATTTTCGTATCCTTGTGCCTGTTTTCCCAGTTCTTTCTCCAACCCTTTGACCTGACTTTCCAGTTCGTTGATGGAAAGCAAAGATTCTGAGAATTCTTTTGTCTGCGTCTTCAATTTTTCCTCTAATCTTTGTACCTGTGATTCAAGTTCTTTAATAGTAGCTGAACATTCTGAGGTTTTGTGTTCTTGTAGCTTGCCCTGCTCTAACTTGGAAGAGATATCATGGTTTTCTCTCTTTAGATCTTCACAGTCTTGTGTGAGTTGTTCGATATAATTCTCCAGCTTTTCTCTAGTTTCCCTGTAGACATCAATTTCATCAGATAGGTCTATCACCTTTTGCTTCAGTAGACATAATTCATTATCTTCCCTAGTCTTTTCTTCCAGTGCAAGCACTGCTTGTTGGTCTCTGTCCTCTTTCTTGCTGCATTTGCAATTTTCCTCCTGAACCTCATCAAGCTTGCTAGACAGAGAAGATATTTCCACATTTTTTTGATCCAGCATTTCATCAAGGTCTCCCACAGCAAGAATCAACTCAGCATTTGAATCTTGCGTTTTCTGGAGTTGCGACTTAAGATTGGTGTTCAATTCCTTTTGATGACTAAGTTCTCGCCTGACTTCTTCTAGCTGAACCCTAGAATCCTCATTCTCAGCTCGCAATTGATTCAGGGATTCTCCTTCATTTGAGCACTTGAGTTGTTCACATCCTGTTTTGAGTGCATCTCTCTCCTCTTCAAGTTCCTTAACATGTCTTGACAGATCCTGCCCCCTTCTGCTCTCCTTTGTAATCTGTTTCCGAAGAGACTGT
>Ga0307510_10001226_pt1 | contig 27803 bp, 28 predicted proteins | sample 12_EM_MG_FD_207224 | JGI IMG/M metagenome (GOLD analysis project Ga0307510, IMG submission 207224) | Populus trichocarpa ectomycorrhiza microbial communities from riparian zone in the Pacific Northwest, United States - 12_EM | ecosystem: Host-associated > Plants > Roots > Unclassified | place... | reverse complement strand
TCATTTGAGCGCAAGCACATTTTGAATATGTGTTGTTGCTAGAAAGGAATTCAAAAAATTGTGTTTGTCACGCATTTTGTCACTTTTATCACGTGACGTTCGTTGAAACTAAAACGACCCTACCTTAGCATAATTGGGACCGGTACTCTCACGTGTTGGTTAGATATAGTGTGTGTCTATTCATTGTTTACGCTCTTTTTGCCGCGGACGACAGCCACAAAAATCGCTGAAATATTGCGGCCGATCCTCGTACTGGAAGCGGACCTAACGAGGAATAAACGATGAGCCCCAGAGAGTGCTGCGAGAGGCGGAGACGCTCGCGGCCACGACAGTATAGGGTATCTACCATTTGTTCCCGCTTGACCTGGCGCCTTGCTTGGAACATGACCAGAATCTCTGCACGGAAGTCTGAGGCCGACGAGAACTCACGCAGAAATAACGCCGCCCCACCAGATAAGCGCTGCGGTATATCTAGCTGCGCGTCATATGCGACGATCTCGGAAGACGGTCAGGATATTCCGTTGGTCTTGACGGGTCAAAGGTCAATGCATTCAGTGGCCTAGCCTTTGATCACGCTCGTCGACGATGATCGGATACTATTCATGTGTGTGTGTAGTTGAGTTCGGACGTCCTAAATTATCAATTACCATTCATTGGTTTCAAGGCAAAGCAACTTACGTATATCTCCTGTGGGAGACGGAAGAAGAACGTATTGACGGTGAGACAAGTCCGGCTTGCAACGATACGTATCATAGCAGCTGCGCGTGTACGCAAGCGATATTTGGTACAATCCCGCGTGCAAAGACCCTGTAGAAATTACCCAGCGTTGGTGTGAGCACGATTTGGATGCACGCACTGAAACACCCGAGAGGCCCAGGTCACCGTTGTGCCGGATGAATTTGAGTTGAGGGGAAGAGGGTGTGTACCGCCAAACTCATCTTGCACGGGCATGTCCGATAAACTCGCACTAGGACCGGGAAAGACGTTTGTAGCGAGAGATGGGCACCAGTGGTTGCCAGCGCAACATTAATGGTCGCCGAACGTCGCACTGTGCACGGGATGAAGTTATGTTTGGACATCGGGGAAGACTGGCTCTGGAATTCTGCCAGTGTGAGCGTGCTCGTACTCACAGTTAAAGGTGCTGTTGCACCAGGAAAACCCAGTGTTTACTTTTTTGGACTTTTTGTGCCTTTTCATGCTTGTTTTGCTTAAAAAAGTAGATCTCAGAAAGTATTTCTGCTTGGAAAGAGGTATCCCTCCTACTTTTCAGTACTTTTTCAAATCAGTACTCTAATTTTTGGGTGATGCTGAACCAACAGTTTTGAAATAAACTGTTCTTAGAGAGCACTCTGCTAAGGTACTTTTTTCAGGTGTTCTACTTTTTGATTGGCCGCCCAAGCACTCTGGCAGGTTTTTCCTGATGCTGCAAGGACATCTCATCATCAACTGGCCGAGGCGTAAATTTCATTTTATTTTCAACACGGGCGCCACGTGTTATATCATGATATTAATAACATCAAGCAGCTCAGCAGTGCGGCATTTTAAATGCTACGGGAGCGGAGTTGAGCAGGCTCTGAGTTGCTGAGCTTGTCGAGCTGCTAACTCCGCTCGACTCAACGGTAAATCGAGTTATCTCCGTCTCCTCCACGTAGATCATTATGACTGACCGCTCCAGATTTAGGCTCTATTTCATCGGAAGGCAGCATCCGCGCCAGCGGTGTTCCTGTTTGAGTCTCACCAGATCTCACCCCTCACCGTTTCGGCGTTTGGAAACAAGAAGTGTCCCCTTTAAGCAACAAAATAGCGTGGAAACATGCTGAAGGGGAAAACGACGTGTTGAATGTTAACGCCACACTGAGGAAACACTAGGACTGAACTCGGATGCTTTTCTGGTTACGACCTGGCGCTCGGTCATAGACCCCATGGCACTGTTAACGGGGACGGTAGACCAAAAGCAGCGCACACCGACCCATCGTCCCAAGTGGCTGGAGAAACACCGTCTAGGCCATACATGCCGTCCTTGAGAATTCGAAGCTTCAGGATGTGTTAGAAATTGGGGTTCGAGGCGCCACTTCGGAGAAAATACAACGTTTCAAGTTGGGTGGTAATTACTTCCTATTTATTTTGTCCGGAAAATCAAATTCGCTAATCATCAAGGTTACAGCTTTGGAGGTTTTGTCGAGTTGAGTTGCCGTGCTGTATGCGTGAATGAGTGCGCGCGCCGGCTCTGGTATGTCTCCAGTAGTGGCACTTAGCTACGAGTTTCTCTGCCAGTTTTCGTCATAGCCGCGAGGGATATTTACCCACGAGTCTGTTCCATATAATACCGACCTCTCGCTCACTACCCCTTGGATCAAACATGCTTCTTTCCCTCATCACAGTAGCTGACTTCCTTGCGATCTTCGCATTTCTTTATCTCATCCTTGCTTTTCATAGCCACCGAACGCGAAGAGGACTCCCTTATCCCCCAGGCCCCCCTTATTGGCCTGTGATAGGAAACTTTCTCAATGTCCCCCAGCTATCACCCTGGGCTGGATACCTCGATATGTCCAAGAAACACGGTAGAGAATGGCTTTCTCGCGATACCTCACCTCTGAACTAGGATTCCCAGGGGATGTCATATGCCTTCGAGTATTTGGCCAAGTCATAGTAGTGCTGTGCTCGTTGACAGCGATTAAAGAATTGTTCGAAAGGCGAGGAGAACTATATGCAGATAGACCCCGTATGCCAATATTCGAGATGTGCGTTCAGGACCGCTCTTTAGTGCTCACTTGTCCCGAGTGCTGACAGTCTCATCATACCAGACTTGGAGTGGACTGGATATTACCCATCGCACGGAGAGGGGAACATTGGCGCAAGAATAGACGATTATTAGATGGCAGCCTCCGACCTGGTGCGACAGCCTCGTATCGGCGGATAATTGAAGAAAAGACACGAGTAGTGCTTGGACAGCTACTTTCAACTCCAAACGAATTTCGCTCCCATATCGACCTGTCAGTGGTATTATCTTCCAAGTCCAACAGGTCTTAACATATATGCAGTTTCCAAGGACGAATCATCATGTCCCTCACGTATGGCTATGACCTGAAAGAGAATGACAACATACTAGTACCCGTCCGAAAGACCGGAGATATTATGATACAGGTTGTCTTGCCTGGAGCAGCATTGGTAAATCACATCCCATTCCGTACGTAATAGTCTCTTTCACTCCCAAACGCATGTGACGACTATCCTTCACAGTACGACACATCCCATCATGGGTCCCGCTGTTTAAGTACGAGCCGACGGCCAAGATATGCAGGGAGCTGAGTCAGAGGATGATAAATGAGCCAATTGAATTCGTGAAAAATGCCATGGTCTGTTGTGACAGCATGCCTGGCATGCTCCCCGACTGATTGAGCTGTAGCGAGAGGGTACCGCTGTGGCGTCACTAGCAAGCCGACAGCTCGAGGAGGCAGAGAAACTGAGTGGCTCAGAGCGCCAAAGGGAAGAGAAAGCGATCAAGGAAACTCTAGGGTCTGTGTTTCAAGGTGCGTTGCATTTATTGTGAAGGAACGCAGCTAATATCAAGTACCAGCTGGCGCAGAGACAGTGCGTGCACTAGGCCACTCCCATGGCCTATGGCTGACTTCTACCATCTAGACCGTGTCTTCGATGTCGTCTCTGTTTATTGCCCTCGCCCTCTATCCAGAAGTACAGAAGCGGGCACAAGCAGAGCTCGATTCTGTCCTCTCGCGAGACAGGTTACCAACGTTTGATGACAAACCGCATCTTCCCTACACCGAAGCGATGTGCAAAGAACTGTTGAGATGGAGGGTGGTGACGCCGTTGGGTATAATCTCTCTTCCACATCGGCGCGAACCAAGGACTCATGACTCTTGCATAAAGGTGTTCCCCACTCCCCCGCAGAGGACGATATCTACAGAGGCTTCTTCATCCCAAAAGGTTTGATATACCACTCATATGCTGTGGGACTCTGAGCTGATTTGTCCACCTGTTAGGTTCACTTGTGTACGCCAATGCATGGTAGGCAGAGGGTCGTAAAAGTTGTTCCTACCAAGATCTTTCTGAAAAGATCTTCCAGGGCGGTGCTGCACAATCCAGAACTATATCCTGACCCAGAGACATTCAAGCCAGAACGATTCCTCAACGCAGACGGAACTTTCCGAGACGACCCCATAATTGCTCTTGCGTTTGGGGCTGGCAAGCGAATCTGCCCTGCGCGCCACTTGGTGGAAACGATACTTTTCATGTTTGCATCATCCGTCTTGTCCGTTTTCAATGTAACACAGGCAAAAGATGAAAACGGCCACGAAATCCCTATCAAGATTGAGAATTCGGTCGAAGGTCGGCTTACCATGTAAGTAGGCTTACTCTTCCGATAACGATACTGGAAACTAATTGATGGGATTGGTGGGAAGACACCCACCAAAGTTCGAATGTTCCATCACTCCGAGGGATAAACTCGCAGAGGATCTGATCAAAGCGGGTATCTTGGCTTGAGGCATCTCTCACTCTGCGTGCTACATTGTTCGAGACCCAGTGACTGGTAAGGTAGGGCTACTAGGGAACCCACTATGCGTAGAGTTGGCCAGAGACAGCATTCGAGAGACCATTTATAGAGGATATGTTACTATCATATAGAACCTATAATCAAGCAACTGATCGCGCGATAAGCCTGTCTGTGGGGTAACGATTAGAAACGATACGATGGGACCATGCGAGTCCCGAATGTAGCTTCCCAGGGCATGCGGTGGTGGTACTCTTTGGTATAAGTAACCGGCGACCGCGCCAGTGGTTGGTAGATGTCGAAAGTCACCCATACTGTTTAGCGATAGTCCCATCGATCTTGTTCCGTGTTGCGGTGATCAAAAATGTGAACTGGCCGAATTTCCTGTCGAGATTGAGGGTTTCGTTCAAGGATATGACCCGAGTACAGACTGTAAAACACTGGACCAGCAAGTACTCGAGGATTACAACATCCTCCCATAATGACATGGCAGGCAAAAGTCGCGGGGGAATCGAGGACTACTATATGACAGACTTTTCAAGCTACGCTGCGGTTTAGGGGATTTGAAAATGCACATTTTCAGTTCGTCCGACGGCGTAAACTACAATCGGCGCCACACCTAGAATGGCAGCAGCCGATTTCATTTTTGGCCCACTAGCGCTCATTTGAAACAACTTTACGGCTGCCATTCAAACATTCCGTCCTTTCGGTCCTACGGTAATGCGCCCAGGGATGTTACGGTGCACAACCGAGCCCGGAGAGGAATCGCCGTCAGAACAAGTCGGGCACTTACCAGGCCACCTAAAACTGTTGCGGGAAGGTTAGGCAGCTATCATCGGAAGATCCCAGATCGTATCCGGGTCGCCCGGACTACATCGGATTTAAAAGGGCCTTTAGGTGGGGGTGACGCAGCGGTGACTAGTTGCCGCAGGGCATGAACAGAAATAGTATATTCCATGGCGACTGGGCGTGAAAACTAGTCAAGCCTCGAATAGTAGAGTAGTCTGCACAAGACCTCCCTGTCGCGGTTTCAGTGCGATGTGTCCTATATACCTTGTATGCAGAGAAATTATAATGACTCGAGGGCCCTCATCATTTGAAGATGTAACACTCACGCAGTCGGACGACGGAAACCGATCTGATGGTGTTTTTTTTTTCCAAAGAACGATCCGGGAACGGCCCGGATATCGATCACCGTCACCGGACTCCCCAGCGCTCCTCTACCGTCGGCCACTGGTATTGTGTTGTAACCTGTAGTGCATTCTGGAGTAGGCTAGCCATCTGACCCATAGCGGCAGAGGAAACTCGGTCAATCGCGCTGGAAAGTTGGTGGAACAAGCCAAGTCTTTGCCGACGCGTAGACGTTTCGAAAGCAAGTTTCTGAAGCTTCAGTTTTGGCGGTTCGGTCCCTCTCAATGTGCTTCGTGGCCTATCCATAGAAAACCAACTCACGACGATGACCGCACTTGGTGGAGCAGATCGAGGAGACCAGTGTTCGTCTGACTAGTAGAGACTCAGATGCCCCTGTCGATAACCTACTAGTACTGTAGTACATCATGGCCCATGATGCACTATCAAATAAGACTTCGTTACCTGCCAGTCTGCATCATAGAAAGACTTGGACAATGAGCTGAGGGTATTGGCCATCATCACAAGAGGGACATTCCTACAGCTTTTTGAGTTCGTGGCCCACGAAGTGGGCAGCACGACCACTTGCGCGGTGATTACCGTTATTCCCACGGTGCTTACTCTGTGATAGATAACTAGGTGGTGGATGTGGAGAGTCCATGCACCAACCGGTTGTGCAAAGCATTGATGAGGTGGCTTCAAGTTATAGGGTGAGGTTCCTCGTCGCCCTGGTTGAGGTTTCAGTCGTGCTGATCATTCAGATGTTTCCCTCACACCTTGAATGATCGGGTCAATGGAGGCGTCACAATTCTTCAGCTTCATGGCCTTATTCGTTGTTCGCTGGGTGGTTTTTTCACCCCATGACTACTTTCTCAAACCCATCAAAGCGCTGCATTCCGAATCTCAGCTGGGGCCTAGTCCGTCCGTCCTGCGTCACGGGAGTCCCCTAGAACCATCCTTCTAAAAATTTCGCGCCATTGGAATCGGAAGCGAGTCTGCCCCAGGTCAATCCTACACGTGTTTCTTTTTGACTGGGGCTCTTCATCACCGTCCGTTCTGGTTGTCCTTGCTGTGTCACAGATGAGAAGCGAGCACTAACCGAAAGCAAATCCGGCATGAAACGGAGTAGAACCACCACGAAGGGGCGATTGGGCGATTCCTGTCGGGGGTCTTATCAAGATAATGACCGAAGGGGATTTTCCTGCCACCGGGCCTGTTTTTCACGATAGCGAAAAAGCTTTCTACAGCATCGATATCAACACACGAGATGAACTCGTAAGGGTCATGAATGAGGGTTCTTGCAGACTGTAGCGTACATTAAACCCAATGTGCCCAACGGCGATAATGTCGCGAGTGACCGGAATTTTATGAGACCACGGTGAATGTGGGAGTTATCCAGAAGCCAAGCCTGAGCCAGCAAAGCAAGAATAACTAGATAACTGACTGACCGGCTGTTATTACGTCATAAAATGAACAGAGACACGTATTCAACCACTACCACTACAGTTGTACTGTACTATTACTCCCCACAAAGCCACAACTTCTTTCTTCTCTCCCTGTATGTCGCGCACCAACACAAATAAATGCAGGATGATTATATCGCTTCCGACCCAAGTCCGAGTCGTTATGATGCTTCGCCTATTCGGACCACAATCGCCTCTCCCGGACTTCCCTTTAGCTATTTCCGCGACGGGGTGATCACGCGGCCAACGGGATCAATAAACGTACCACTCGCCAGCTCAATTGTCAGGAACCGAGATTTATAGATCGTTGAGCCAGAGGTGAATCAGGTGATATCTCGCCTACAAGGTTCTCATCGAACAAAGTCAATAGTATGGTGGCGCTGGAGTTTGACGTTGGCGTATCCCATTGGGCCTCGTGAACTACTTCACGTCATGTCGAACGCGTTAGTACAGCAGGTCGATCGCTCTTAAAGGACAACCAGTCTTACCAAAGCCCCATCCTCTTTTCCACTCCTTCTCTTAGTCAATAGGCGGGTGGGGCCATGCAATTTCCTAACATCACAACAATTGATCTTCTCGTGGTCTTCGTTTCCGTCTATACTGTCCTCGCTTTCCAGGACAACAAGAGGCGAAGAGGACTTCCTTATCCACCTGGCCCACGACCGTGGCCAATTATAGGCAATTTGCTCGATGTCCCAAGCCGTCATCCATGGGCTGCATATGCCGAAATGTCTAAAAAATACGGTACGGTTCACCTCTCTACTCAGTTCTACGGGACTAAGAGCAGGGGTCGCCAGGCGATGTCATGTCATTTCGGGTTCTCGGCCAGGTCGTAGTGGTATTGTCTTCGGCGTCTGCCATCAAGGATTTGCTCGAAAGGCGTGGGGAAACATTCTCAGATCGACCCTCATTTCCTCTCCACGAGATGTACGTTCTAACCCCAAGTCCTGTTCTCTCTATCCACCTGACAATCCCAAAATGCTAGATTGGGTGTGAATTGGCTCTTGCCTATTCTTCACAAGGGCGAAGAATGGAGCGACAGCCGCAAGTTGATAGATCGTGGCCTTCGACCCGCTGCACCGGCGTCTTACCGGAAGATGATGGAGGAAAAGACGCGCATGTTCCTCGGTCAACTCGTCGTAACTCCCAAAGAATTTCGTAATCATATCGAGCTGCGAGTGGCAACATCACCTCACAGACTCTTATAGCTGACTTTTGGTGATCATCCAGTCTTCAGGGTAGACTTATCATGGCCGTCACATACGGCTACGACTTAAGGGAGTACAATGACGACTTGATCAAAGCCCCCGTGGAAATTAACAAGATCCTGGCACAATCAGTCTTGCCTGGCGCAGTGCTTATAAATCATATTCCTTTCAGTGCGGGAACATGACATTCACTTCGCTTCATTCTGATGACTTAAGACAATATCCAGTAACGTACATCCATTCCTGGGTCCCTTTCCTCAGCTACGAGGAAATGGCGCGGAGATGTAGGCTCCTGAGTGAGATGATGATGAATGGGCCCATCGAATTCGTGAGGGACGCCATGGTGCGTAATATTTGACACTCCCTTACGTCTGCTTGAGTTGACGACGGGACCTGTAGCTAGAGGGTACTGCCGTACCATCGCTAGCGAGCGAGAATTTCCGGGACGTAGAGCATCTGAGTGGACAAGAACGGCTAAAGCAGGAAAACACCATTCAGCAAGCTCTGGGATCCCTGTTCAATGGTGAGCTTCTATCCTGTCCGCTGACAAGACGGATACCTCACACATGGTCGTGTCAGCTGGTTCGGACACAGTGAGCAGTCTCGTTGCATTTCCCCACCTTTGGCTCACGCACGCGACTCAGACCGTGTCTTCGATGGTGTCTCTATTCCTAGCACTGACAGAATACCCAGAGGTGCATAGGCGGGCACAGAGAGAACTGGACTCTGTCCTTGGAAGAGACAGGCTTCCGACGTTCGAAGACAGACCACGATTGCCATATATTGACGCGTTGTGCAAGGAGGTGCTAAGGTGGAGGATGGTAGTGCCCCTGGGTACGCATCGCCTATTCTTGTTTGGCACGGACCCGTAGTTTGACGAATGCCGTATTCTTAAGGTTTTCCTCACGCACCGAGTCAGGACGGCGTCTACGAGGGCTTCTTCATCCCAAAAGGTCTGGTTTTCTTCGTTCGCCGATCACCTCCATAATCACCTGACACGTCATTTATTCCCCCCTTACTCTGGTCAAGGCGCAACAATCATAGCAAACGCATGGTACGTGTGATCGCATCGCTGCCTGTCGAGGGACATATCATGCATCCTCTCTCACGAATTTCAAATTCTCAGGGGTGTCCTGCATGACCCAGAACTCTATCCAGACCCAGAAACATTCAACCCCGAGCGCTTCCTGCAGAGCACAACAACCACCTCCGCCACCGACGGGCCCAACGGAGCCGACGATGGCGACGGCCAAGACGGCACGACGCCTATCGGACGGCGTTGGCGCATCAACGACCCGTCGCTGATCCCACTCGCGTTTGGCGCGGGCAAGCGCATCTGTCCAGGGAGACACTTTGTCGACGCGACGCTCTTCATCCTCGCCGCGTCCGTGCTGGCCGTCTTTGACGTGTCCAAGCCCGAAGGCGAGGAGTCCGCGTCCGAAACGGACCCGAGGGTCAGCGGCCTCATCGCGTGAGTGGCCCCCCGCTTCTCCCTTTTCCTATCTTCCTATTCTTAGTACTGTATGCTGACGAAAACCGTTGCGCGGGTCGGTCGGACGAAAACCAAAAAAAGTTCTCCGGGGGTTTTTGGGTGTTCCATCACTCCTAGGGATAAGCTGGCGGAAGATTTGATAGCGGCGAATGTGATCATGGGTTGACGTATAATCAAATTCTGCTCTCTAGATAGGAACGTGTCTGTCTTGATGTACTGTGAACGATCTGTATCCTCCGAACACCGGTGCTTTTCGTTATTATCATGTACCAGAGGATGTGCTGTCAAGTGCAGACACAGCATCATCCGATTACAGTTCACCAGCACGATAACAACGCCGCGAAGCATGTATTCTCCTGATTGAGAACAAAAAATGTATTCGCAATTGAACTCCACTTGTAGGGTAAACTTTCTCGATAAACGAGGGTATTAGTACTCGCACACAAAACTGGCCTAGCATCAGTAAAAAGACAGTCCATTCCTCCTACAACAAACAACTCCCGAATCTGTCACATCCATCTTTCGCCGCTTGCACAGCCCATTGCACGTAAAGACAAAGAATTGAGAGGAAGAGGAAGAGAGCATATATAAATACGTCACAACAAACGCGTTGCGTGCAGCCTTACGGCATCCTCAAGGTATGGTGATGATTCCCCGCGGATCGAGGTGATGAAAAATGGGAGGGTTCAGAATAAATGCACAAAGTTGCTCGGGAATATATGCCTGCCTGGCACGCGCCGATTCTCGTCGAGTAGCTCGCCGCTCCACCACCCGTCTTCGGGCGTGGCGGTGACAGCGATGATATCGTTCGCCTGGAAATCAAACTCTTCCGGAATCGTCGCGGTGTAATCATAAAGTGCCCGTACTACGAAGCACGAAACAACACAAGACGATCAGCGAAAAAAAAGAAAGGAGGGAAGGAAAAGAAAAAAGAACGCACCGTAGAATAGCACGCCCCGTCCGTCCTCCGTGTACTGGCGTGTTGGCGGTTCTGAGATGGGTTGCGGCTGAGGTTGTGTGAGCGCCATCGGTTGCGGCGACGGGCTCCTGTTCACCGGACCGGGACTGAGCGACCTGTTATAGCCCCCGCCTCCGTAAGCGACCTGCTGATGCTGATGTTGTGGATACTGCTGTCGTGGCTGCTGGTGTGGTTGCGCGTATGCCTGGTGCGTCTGCGTCGGAGAGTAATAATCCCCATTGTTTGAGCCAGTCGCTGCGTGCTGCGGAGGCTGTCTCGGTTGTTGCTGAGGTGGCTGTGGTGGCTGTTGCATGCCGTAAACGGGCTGCGACGTATGATATGCCTGCGATGGAGGCGCGTTCGCATATGGGTGCGGAGCTTGCACGTAGGAAGGCGAGTGGTGCGGAGGCTGTTGTGTGGGTGGTGGTGGAACATACTGCTGCGGTGGTGGTGCGGGGGCCGGAGTTTGCCAAGAAGTGGGCGGCATGTATGTATTGTTGCCGATAGCTATTTGGCGTTGTTGCGCAGGCCGTGCGGCGGCGCCACCAAGGGCTTGCAGCTGTTGTTGGGGCTGGGCTGCAGGTTGCTGATATTGCGCTGGTGCAGGAGGTGGGGGTTGCATCGGCGGGGGCGCTTGTGCCTGTTGTAATTGCCTTGCTTGAACCACGGGTTGCTGTTGCTGCTGGTGTTGGCGATAGACGTCTGCCATCGCGTCCATAGCAACATTTCCATGAGGATCAAGGGCGATTCCCACGCTGTTTGGTGTCGTTGCTCGATACTGTCCTTGCCCTGCGCCTTGGTCAAGGCGGCTAACACTACCACCACGAGCTGGCGCGGGTGGAACGGGGGAGGTAGATCGAGAAGCGGGATGGTTGATAGATGGGCTACGAGAACGGCCATTGGCACCGATGCCAGGGTGGCCATCCCTGCTGACTGGACGCTCCAGGAGATTCCCCTGAGGCTGTCCTTGACCCTGTGGTAGTGGGGCAAGAGCAGGCTGCTGACCATTGAAGCTAGCGCGACGACTGTTGGAGCTGCTCCGACGTTCACCAGGGAAGCTCTGGTGGTATGAATCAATGACAGCATCAACAACGGGGGCCGGTGCTGGTGCTGGGGGTTGCATGAAGTTAGCAGTCGGTGGCACAGGCGAGGTTGAGCGCGAGGGAGGAGCCTGCGCAGCAGGATGAACACCGACGACGAACTCTGCTGAGTTGCGGTAGTCCACATTCCTGTTCGGAGAGACAGGTGCAGGTGGTGTGAGCGCCTTATTGGGTGGAACGGGGGAAGGGCCACTGGTTGTAGAGGGGTCTGGAGCTGTCACCCTGCGCGTTCCACTACGTCCAACATTGGCACCCGGCCCAGTGCGCAGATTCGTCAGCGCTTGCACCATAGGATCTGTCTCATCGCCGACATGAGAAGACGTGGCAGGTCCACGAGGGCCGGATTGCTGTGAATTGCCGCCAACAAGCTCATTCTGGGTCGACGATGTCATGGGGCCATTGCCAATTGGGTGTCGCGAGTTTGCCGTCGGCGAGGAACTGGGGGAGATTCCATTGATAGGGCCATTACTGTTACCATTCGCTGTAGGGGCTTGACGTCGTGTGCTTGCCCTCGAGAGGTTGGCGCCGCGAGCGGGCAGGTTCTCATTAGGATGAGGAGGGCGATTACCAGAACCAACGCCAGCCGTGTTGACCAACGGTTCGTCATCGGGCTGAGGCTGTACATTGGAAAGTCGATTCACGCGTTGCGAGGTGCGGGAAAATTGAGCGGGGCGGCTGGTGACTTTTGATGCGGAGGATGTAAGAGGAACGCCATCTGCGGAGGAGTAGTTGACGAATTGTGGTGGATCTGCCATGGCATTTCCTGTCCCGTAATCCCGAACAAAATTCTCCTGGTCCTTCTCTGGTTCGAATGACTCAAGGGAGAGACGGAGGCGTTCGCAAGACTAGAGACGATGATCACCGAGGATCACCATCTGATGAGTGGCCGTGGGAACACAGAGTATCCAAAGACATACCTCGTCATCGGAAACACAGACAACGGAAACGGCATTCGCATAAACCCAGACATTATCCTTTGTGAAATCCATGCGCTCTTCCTCAAGGTCTTGACAGCTGTCGCAGAATTGCTTCCACTCTTGCTCCCACTTGGCGATGGTATCGTGCAGAGCACGCGCAAAGTTGGCATACTCACGCTCATTGGTATGGACTGTCTGTTGTGCACGTTCGAGTTTGGTAGAGATGCGTTCGAGATCCTTGCCCTGGACAAGGGTACTCTGGGCTGTGTAAGCGTTGATGCGGAGACAATCCTGCTCGTATTTCTCGCGGGCCTTGTTGACGTGAGCTTCTTGGGCCTGCTTCGTCTTGAACTGCTTCTCGATTGCAGCTTGATAGACCTTACGATGTTGGGCCTGGCGAGCAACAAAGGCGGTGACGGTATTTTCGAGTTCATTTCGAATCTGGTGCGCAAGCTGGATGTGGAAGGTGGACTGCTTTTCTGTCTCTTGTCGCAGTGTATCGAGCGAGTTTCGGAATTCACTTGACGGGGGAAGTTAATAGGGCCTAAGATTATCGGGGCCAGACCAGACAGAGACACACCCTATCTCGTCCCTTCCCAGGGCCAGCTTCGCGAGCTTTGCGAGTCTTTTTGCGTATTCCTCCTCGATAATGGCTCTAAAGGACGAAATAAGTATGGTTGTTTTGTAAGCGGGTCAAAGCGAGGCACCTCTCCTTCCAAAAATTACGAAGTTCTTCCATGGTCCTAGCGGCACCACGCATTCTCGCGAATAATACGTCAACACCGGCGTCATTTGAACCCCAGAAGGCATTACAGAAGTCAAGGGAGCGAGGAGTAGGATCCGGGGAGCCACCTCTGGCATATTTTGAGAGGGATGTTGTGGACGCCTGTCGTCTAGCGGACATGGCTGATGGTAGGGCAAAGTGTGACCGCCGCCGCCGCCGCCCTTCCAACACTCTCTCCAAATCACGGCAACAACCGGTCTCTCATTCATGACTAATCACTCCAACCCTGCACACAAGGCACGTGTCTTCCCTCGTCGCGATCTCTCCCCCTCCTCGGACGAACCCACCCGTGACGCGATCATCCTCGGGTCTTGCACGATCACCGGTAGCATACGAGATCTTGTACACCGCTGGGTGTCCATCAGACCATATGATATCACCTGCACGATTGATGTCCGTGAACGTGAACGACACACGTGTGAGCGGAACGAACACACCACCAGAATTTTTTGGTCTTGACCAAGAAACCCTTCTCAATACTTGGCGAGGACATGGTGTCACCAAGAACTATCAATACCATGGATATGATTCAGCTGACAACGCTCGCAAGGCGTCGGCACGTGATTGAACAGCATGTAGCTACAGGACACACGAATCGATACTGTACATCATTTAGGGGAGAAAACACATAGACTAATGTAACATATATCAGTCATACGGAAAGGGTGATGGTGTTTTTTTGGTTTAGGCTGTAGTTTCACCTCGCGCTTCCTGGGCTTTCTCAGACGCAGTTGAACGGCCACCCACATAATCAGATGCCTTTCCAGACTGAAGACCGAGAGCGCCGTATTCTACGCTCCGCAGCGCAGCGAGGAAAGCGAAGAGGAAGAGGGGCCCAGCGAAAACGTCAAGGATGCCATAGAATATCATCTCGTGGTCTACCGTGATAACGTTGCCGCCCTCTGAGACGCCCCAACAGATGGGGTAAAGTAGCCAAATGACCGTAATGTAGCCGGCACCGCGACCGTAGAACTTCTTGTGTGCCAGGAGGCGCGACCTGAGCCCACCAAAGAGCAGCGAATAGCTAGAGATTGAGAGTGGGTCACCAATAAATGGCAGGGACGAGCATATAAGAACTCACACAACGTAGAAGAGTGTCAAAAGTCCAAAAACAAAGAAACCCCACTTGTACGATGTCGGGGTGAGTGCGCCGACGAGTCCAGTGACTACCGTGACGATGATCATGAATATGGTGAGGAAGAGATCAGACAGTGGAAGGCCGGTCGTCAGTAGTAACATGAGAAGGATGAGCGGTGCGTTGATAAACCACTGTATATATCGCACATACTATGTTCAAAGCCTGATTAGAACGAAAATGGCATAGCTGAAAGGGAAAAAACGTACAAAGATGCTCCGCGTTGACCCGCTCCGAAACTCGGTCCTGACGGGCGTCTGTCCCAAATTGGATGCCATGGCGAAGTATGCGACCGTAGAAACTGTGAGGATAGCTACGGTCATATGATGGAACGCTCGTGCTCCGCGCAGTTGCTATGGTTAGAAGGTCACTGTGAGAAACATGTCAGGTCAAACACGGGAACAGACTTACAAATTTTGACCACGCGAGGGCCAACAAAGTCGAGATACCCATGATTGCAGTCACAACCCACAACCAGTCGGAAGCCCCAACCGAAAGACGGCGATCTGCAGAGGTCGGATTGGCGTGGACAGGGTTAACCATTGTGTATTCAAAGATAGGGTCTGAGTGTGAGAGCAGGTAGGGTGGGGCGTACGCTGGTCGTCCCCTTTATATATGCCACGAGGCGTTATGTGTAGGCTGAGATGGGGTTGTGAGTCATCTAGACCATCGGCCTGCCTCCCGACTACTTCAGTTTTGGGAGGTGTGAACCGATAGGAGGCACCTGATTCACTAATTGGAGTAAAGCTGAAGGACTAGGTCCACTTCCCTGCTTCCCGGAACTTGAAACCGCTTGTGGTAAGGCTTGTTTTTGTTCCGTGGCGGCTGCTGAGGCGTCATAGATTTACGGGGTCAGGCAAAAGTGAAGCGATGATAGGTGGGCTGAATCTGGACAAGACCGTCCGGCGGAGTTCCTAGGAGAGAACTCAAAAATGCTGATATCATTTCCTGTGCGAAGATGATACATGAACGTGCTGAGGCGCCCAGCCTTACCAATGACCTATGCTCACCTTAATAACACTGCACTCACGAGGACGGTCACATGTGCGTTACCCCGCAGGATGCCGGAATGTGGGATGAGGGATGCACGGACGGCTGACTCGGAGGTGGACACATGGAAGCTTGTTACTGTCATATGGGGTAGTTCTAATTGTGCACGGTACAACGATGTCCCATAGGGTCTGCCAGAGAAGGTAAGCCTGCGGTTGGGTTGGGGTGGAATCGAATGACGCAGAGACATATTCCGGCCGTTCAAGCCGGGGAGTTGGCTGTAAAGCTGTAACCAAATAATCGATAATCAAGGCGGGTCGATCAGGCGAAAGACAAGATAACGAGCCAGATGGCTGGGGAGTGAGTAAGAGGGTGCCCCCAGGGCAGGGTGTGATCTGCTTGCCGTTTGAACTCAGAGAAAGGTGAGTGCGTCATTGGGAGCACAGGGCGAGGTATGGATAGTGTGATTGATAGTTTGGGCTGGGCTTAGGGTCGAAGGGTTTCCCGAAGTAAAAAGCCGAAGAGGTTGGCACCTGATCGATGCTGATGACGTCATGACGGTCACATGGCGGTGGTATGGATTCTTCTCCTTCCTAATCTTAATCCCTATCATGATGCATGATGGGCTCTTCCAGGTTCAGGTTTCTGGTCAGATTTATCGTTGGAGGCAGAATTTTACATGTATTGTGAGTGCCTTATTGAGTTGATGCCATGTATGTGTTCGCCCGAGCCTCATGAGACCTTGGGTGGCAGTGTACGAGGTGGTGCGATTTCCTACTTCGATGAGCATTTACAATTCTGAGTCACAGTTATAGATCGCACTCTTCTGGAGTATCTCAGGCCTCAGCCCGCAAGGGCATCAATTAATTGCAGCCTGAAAGCGTACGGATCGATCCATGAATTAACTACAAGAGGCTGCTAATCGTGATCCTGGTGTTTGCGTGGTTGCATAGAAAGCTCGGAAACCATGCCCCAGCTCAGCTGGTTGTACAACGAGTTCCAGAATCCTACGTCGGTGCACATCTAGACTACACATGCCACACAATGGTACGAAATGGTGGACAAGTTCAGTCTTATGCCCCACCTTACCCATTCGCCTTCCTCACGAGACTTTGCTCCTATGGCCACACAACAGGATTGCCTCCAAGTCCCGAAGTCCAATTCAGAGTGCTCATTATTTGACAAGCAAATGCAGGACATCCCATTGGGCACTGGCATACCCACAGACAAGTGGACTGTCTATTGTGTTGCACACTCTCTGCAAGATGGATGTCTTTCCAAAATACATACATTCTGCAGAGAGTGTGACACAACAGGCAGCCCAGGTGTGCCAGTGGTCAATGGGATGTTGCAAACCCATGTATTCTTGTCCCTAGTGGCGCCAGAACAAGATCAAATGACAACCTATACATCCACCCAGACCATTTGATACACTCACTGTTTCCGTTGACCATTGTGTTCGTGTCACTCGTCTTGACGGACGGGAAATGGCCATTAAGAAATGAGGGAGCATCGATGGCAATTCAGCAAAAAGGTGGGCATTAAATGATCCCATTTACGAGTTTATTTCCCGAATAATGGAATAAATAATGAAGATGAGATTGGGAGGATAATTCGAACTTGAGAGTTGGGCGAGATCTCCAAAAACCTTGGGGTTCACTTTATTCAGCTCTAGCTGTGTGGTAAGATCAACAATAGCAATTCCCGAGCTGAAGTTTCGGAGTATGCCCCATTGCACAGCGAAGGTGGCTCGTCGAGTACGAGCGGGCGATGCCGTTCCTAGCAGTATCGCAGTACACAGATGGAATGACATTTGTGCTTGGTACTGGCTAGATAGATAAGTACAAATTCTCGAAGGAAATCGCAGAGGAAGGACGAACGCAGGTCGATTGAAGAAAACCTAGCAGGGCCCTAGAGCGTGGAAAGGTAATCAACACTGACCGCTGACATTTATTGGAATATACTGGGGAGAGTGGAGAAGGCTCACTGTTGCTGATACCGGCGGGGATGGGATCGGGGAAGTGCAATTGGAGACTTGCGCCAAACATCTCTCCCATTGTGGCCAAGGACTTTGGGTCGATACCCTATGACGTTCTTATTCATCAGTAGTGCCCGTATGGGCATACCATGACATCGGCCATGGGATGTCGGTGAGGTATCTGGTTCTGAACGTGCAGATGCATGGCCCGCGGGGACACATGACCTAGTGGCACGCGTTGGCCCATTCCGAGTCATCATGTACCGTCGGGCTCGCTGGGCACTCCCAGTCAACATTTATAACACCGTGTTGTGCAGTCGTTCTCAAATCACTGCAGGAAGGCTTGTTGGACAACGTCGAAGAATGGTATTAGCGACGAGAGTCATGTAATGAGAAATACGACTGTATGTTGACCCGTAAGCGACGCGCCCGATGAGCCATGAAACGTGCGCTGCTAAAATTGCCCTATTCTCTGCTGCATCTTCTCCTTCACCGTCTGGTACGCGTTCATGATTGTCTGCTCGTTAATCACAATCTCCGTCGTGTCCGCCCTCGGACGGCTCACCCGGGACGCGATTGTCGTCGGGTCGGTCTCGACAATGATCCTGCTCGCAAGCGCCAATCTCCATCAGTACGCGCCAGGTCAAAAAGAGGATGAAAAGTCGGCGCAACAATGACCGAACGGGAGCACGCACCCATCATCTATCGTCTCATCCAGACAGAGAATGACGCAGTCCAAGTTCTCCAATACCGCTCGCTTCTCCACCTGGTTTCGCAACAGCAAGTGTACCGCATCCATGAATGCGGTCAGCGCCGAGTAAAGCATAAGCTCGTTCTCCTGCGGCCCTCCAAGCATGTAGAAAACGAGGTCAAGCGAGTGCTTGTAGACCGCTAGGTGTCCATCGTACAATATGATATCGCCTACGCGATCAAGGTCCATGAATGACACATGTGTGAACGGAAGGAAGCAGGTCGAACGCACCACCAGGTTTTTTTGTCTTGGCGAACAAACCCTTCTCGAACGCTCTCTGTTCCTTCAGGTTCTGTAGTCCCTTGTTGAGATCAGGCTCCCCCAACTGGGTCCGAGCCTTGGAGGAATAATACTTGGCGAGGACGCGATGTCCATCGGTATCCAGAACGACAAACGCGTTGACGGAATATAGTGACAGATTCATTTGGGGGTTTTCTGCGCCCTTGCCGGGACAAACGGTGAAGTGGAGAATCAATCGAGAACGAGAGCTGCAAGTCGATGGCACGTGATCGAACGGGATGCCACTTAGTGTGCGATCACGCCTCCCTCTCTTATGCCAGTGGATTCATGGAAGCGTACGCCGTCATCATCCTTTCATGACAGTGTCGCGGCATCCTAGCTGGGTCGGGGAAGAGCACTCTTCTGTAAGTATGCCCTGAATATACCCTCTATTTGTGTTCATACCTGTCACCCAGCTCCTCCATCATTCAGGCCCTCGACGAAAAGCGGGGACACCCTTTCGCCTTCCGGCATGCACAGGCCAACTGATGCTGCACTTATCCAATGTCTCAAAGACATACTTGAATGCCGAAAACCACCTGCCACTTTCATCATCATAGATGCTCTTGATGAGTGTCCAAGGATTTCCGGCTTGCAGACTGCTCGAGAAAAAGGTTTCCAGCTCGTAGAGATGCTGGTCAATTTGCTTCCAAATCTATGCGTTTGTGTTGCCAGTCGGCCCGAGGTCGATATCCGGTACGTTCTGGAGCCGTTGACATCCCTTCAGGTGTCCCTCCACGACGAAAGCGGGCAATGGAATCATATTCTTCATTTTCATTACCAAAGTCGTCCACACGGACCCAAGGATGGGTAAATGACGGAAAGAAGACAAAGAACTAGTCACCAAAACTCTTTCAGACAAATCGGATGGGATGTAAGGCTCGGCCATAATGAGGTGTCGCGCTCATTGCTTACTGAGTCTCGCAGGTTCAGATGGGCATTCTGTCAACTTGATGCTCTGCATCACAGTTTTCCCGCGAGCATCCGAGGTGCTCTCAACGAATTGCAGAAGGGTTTGGATGAAACCTACGAAAAGACGTTGCTTAGCATCGACGAAGTAAAGGGGCAATATGCTCAACGTCTCTTCCAACGTCTCACTGTGGCCATTCGCCCACTTTGCCTGGACGAGCTTGCAGAAGTCCTCGCGATTCGGTTCAACTCAGATTCCCTTCCCAGCTATAACCTCCAATGGCGTTCCGGAGACGCAGAAGAAGCTGTTTTTTCTGCGTCTTCCAGTTTAATTACCCTTTCTTTCCGATGTCAATGGGGCCGAGGTTGTTCAATATTCTCATTTCTCCGTCAAGAAATTCTTGACTTCGAATCGCCTCAAGATGAATGCCAGTCTTTCACATTTTCGTATTCTTCCCGGTACCGCTCACACTATCATGGGGAAAGCATGTCTCGGCGTCCTCCTCAGTCTTGACCATAGCATCGACAAAATGATCAACGAGAAATCACCTCTTGCTCTATACGCGCTCGACACTGCGTCAAACACGTCCAAGTCGAGGACGCATCATCGCACATTCAAGACGCCTTGATACGCCTCTTTGACCCAGATAGACCGGGCGTCGGGGAACGGGCACCTCGAGATCGTGCGCTTGTTAATCGAATGTGGCGCGGATGTCTCTTCCCGGGACAACAAGGGGTGGACCCTATTCCACTCAGCATTGAAAAGCGGGCATCTCTGCGCCGCAAAGTCACTGCTAGAATGTGGCGTCAATGTTGACGTTCGTAACGGAAACCAAGAGACAGCATTAGACCTCGCATCTGGTAGCGGGGAGATCGGTGTCGTTCGCTTCCTGATTAAGCAAGGCGCCAACGTCCACGCCGAGGACAACAAGGGCTGGAACCCCTTGCACGTCGCGTCACAAAACGGGCACCTTAACATCGTACGACTCTTGGTCCAGAGTCACATCGACATCGATGTCCAGAACGGCCCAAAAAGACCCCGTTGGCCTTAGTGTCAAGCAAGCGGAAGGTCGAAGTCGAGCGCTTCCTCATCGATAAAGGCGCCGACAAGAATGCGAGGGACGATCAGAACTGGGCTCCATTACACTTTGCCTCACGACTCGGATATGTCGACATGGTGCGGCTGTTACTGGATCGCGGCGTCGACCCGAACATCAACAAGGACGACCGTTGTTGGAGTTCACTACACCTCGCATCGCGAACGATCACCTTGGGGTGGTCCAATTACTTGTCCAGCGTGGCGCCACAGTCAACTTACCCAACGAAAAGCAACAGACACCACTTGACCGAGCAGCGAGCAAAGGGAAAATAAAGGTCGTTCGCTTCCTAATTGAAAACAAGGCGAATGTGTACGCCACCGACACCGACAGTAGCGGCTGTACCCAGTTACACGCGGCATCGCAAAACGGGCACCCTAACGTCGTAAACCTATTGCTCATGCGGATGTCTACGCTGTCAACAACGCCAAAGAAACTCCCGAAAAGCTGGCACTGGAGTGACGAGGCCGAGGTTGCGCACTTCCTAGCAGGGTACAAGGCGGACCCAAATGCTCGAATAAATTCGCGCTCGACCACACTGGAGACAGCTCACCGTGTCTAGGACGAGGAAAAGACTTCGCTATACTCTGCCTCGAAAAGAGGGGAAGGTCGACGTGGTGAACTCGTTATTCGACCACGGCGCAGACGTCAATGCCAAAAACGCGTCTCATAAGACGTCGGCGGTCCTCGATAGGGGCGCTGAGGCGGCGTGTCGACGTCACGCGGGTGCTGATCGAACACGGCGCAAACATGAGCGCAAGGAAGCAGGTCCATTGGACCCCGATGCATCTTTCAGCACGCAACGGTTACTCGACCACGGCGCAGACGCAAATCTGGTGAATGACGATGGCCGGAGCCCTTATCAACTGGCAGTTGGTAAAGGTCCTCGAGTGATCACGGATGTACTCCGGGAGCCTGATTATCAGAGAAAATGTACTTTGATAATTCCAATAGGCTAGTGATAATTTGTGTTCGTATTTCGTACCACCCTACTACTGTACATGGGAATTGATACATTGCATGTACGGAAACATACATACGCATAGTACAGTGATACAGAGAGGAAAAAATTAGTACAGTCTGATTTTATAGAAGAGGAAATTCTTCATTTGTTTAGGCCGTGCTGGGTTCACCTCCAACTTGAGCCTCAGGCGCAGGCGCTTGCTCAGGCCGGGGCTTCTCAGGACGCGTCGGTTCACCGGCGGACCGTGACTGAGGAGGAGCGGCCGCATAATTGGATGCCTTTCCGGATTGAAGGGCGAGAGCATTGTAGTCAGCAGTCTCCAGCGCGGCGAGGAAAGAGAAGAGAAAGATGGGGCCAGCGAAAAGGTCGAGGATGCCATAAAACACCATCTCGTGATCTACGTTGATAGCATTTCCACCCTCTGACAGGCCCCAGCAGACGGGGTAAAGTAACCAAAGGATCACAGTGTAACCGGCAGCAGGGCCGTAAAACTTCTTGTGCGACGTAAGGCGCGTCTTGACCCCACCAACGAGTAGAGAATAGCTTTGAATAGACAGTCAGGAACGGAAAAATCACATGCATAAGAAACTCACACGACGTAGAAAAGGGTCAAAACTCCAAACACAAAGAAGCCCCACTTGTACGATGTCGGGGTGAGCGCACCACAGAGTCCAGTGATTACCGTGGCGATGATCATGAATATGGTGAGGAAGATATCGGACAGGGGAAGGCCGGTCGTCAACGTTAACATGAGGACGATGAGCGGTGCGTTGATAAACCACTGTATGTATCGCACGTACTAAATTCAAATCCCGATTAGAAAGAAAAATAGGAGTGAGTCGTCGAATGGAAAGAAACGCACGAAGATGCTGCGCGTTCGCCCGGGCCCGAACTCGGTTCTAACAGGCGTCTGTCCCAAATTGGACGCCATGGCGAAATATGATATCGTAGCCACTGTGAGAATGATTAAGGCCATATAATGGAACGCCCGTGCTCCGCGTCGTTGCTGGTGGTAGTCGGCCCTCTGGTAAGAAGCGTGCCAGGTGAGGCAAGGAAACAGACCTACAGTTTTGGAAAATGCGAGGGCAAAGAAAGCCGAAAACCCCATGATCACAGTCACAACCCACAACCAGTCGGATCCCCCGACGGTGAGGCGGCGATCTGCAAAGGTTCGATTGACGTGCACAGGATTAACCATTGGGTATTTGGAATAGGGTCTGAGTGCGAGAGTGCGACGGGTAAGTGTTTCGTACGCCTTTATATATGCCAAGGGGGCGTCATGTGTTGGCTGAGACGGGGATAAGCATCTAGACCATCGGCCTACTGTTACCTACCACGAAGATAGGGGGCTGGGGAGACTCCGCATAGTTTCGGAAGCCGTTTGCGGTAAAGTAACTTCCATTCCGTCCCTTCCGTGGCTGCTGCCGAGGCGTATGACGGGGTCAAGCAAAAGAGGGTCGCGGCGTGTTACGATAACAGGAGAGTTGCCGATGCGGCCCGCACTGGTCTTAAACCGACGGTCACACCTGTATCGTTAGGATAGAGAAAATAAGTACGCCAAAGGTAGCACGGTCCGAACGAATCCACGCGCAGGTGATGGAGAAATCACGAGAAATATTGTCATATGGCGCAGTTGGAGAATTCAAGTTGTGCGGGGCACATTGATGGCCCATCGTCAGGGGTTAAAGTAAGCGTGCGGAATCGAAATGACACAGATTCCGCTGTCCAAGCCGAAGAGTGGCTAGGAACATTTTACGATCATTTTACGCGTGGATGTTGGTGGGTTTAAACTTTAGAGGGACTTCGGTATCATGGTCGAAGAGTTTCCAGTAATAAAAGACATAAACCTATAAAATGACGTGGACATCCTAATCGCGGCAAGTACAAGCACCCTATCCGAGGCGGTCCGAGATGTCTTGCCTGAACAATGACCGGGAAGTATCCGATTTCGTTCTCTCGTCCCTCAAAAGTCTGCACAGAGAAGACTCGGATCGATGAACAACTATGATACCGCTGGGCGACGTACCGTGCATCGATGCGTGCGTCCTCTCCCTCGATCCCAATGGCAGCCTGCGGTGTCTTCGCCTCGAGAACCTATACACAGAGGAGAGGTGCCAGAGAGTGGGTCAGAGCGGCACAGTTGATGATCTGGCCAACGGAACTCACGTAGTGATTATCGCAATGCGGGCAGTACTCGTCGCTCTCCTCATAAACAGTCATGTCCTTACGGAACGCCTTCTTGCACTTCTTACACATAAAAGTCATTTCGGTTGTCCGCGTAAGCGGGTGCGTCTGTGTTTCCGCGTGACATTCGGAGCAGTCGAACCACTGCTTGCAGCAAGGGGCACGGATGGAGACTTGGGCGTTTAAGATGTGCTTGCTTTTTAGACGGGAAGTCAAGGACCGGCATCAGTTTCCAAATGCGATGCCCATTCCGTGACACTTACCACATGTTTTGGGGAGAGGAATACTTTTGTTTTTTGAGCTCGAGGGTATTGATTGGACCGCAGCCGCGACACTGGCACGTGAGCCAGGACAAGCGATGGCTGGGTGATCCCGTGAGTCCGATTACTACTTCTGGCGGACACGGCAAGCTGAAATTCGTATGGCGTGAGCTCGAGCTGGACAGGTTGACTTCCCGTCACAAGTTAGAAGCTCAGTTCATACTTTATGGTATTCTTTTCTTCATCCCATTGGTTTTCGTCATGACGTTCGGAATCCTTGTGGATAGGATAATGTCATGGTGGCTGCAGCCTCACTGATATCTGTAATTAGGTACAGAAGGCTATCTCTTATTTCGTGGACCAGCTACAGACCGTCTTCGGGGAGGCCCGGTGAGGTCCTATTCGGTGGTGTCCTCCTACCCTGCCGAAGCTGGCTCCGATGGATTTCGGTCGTCTGCCCCGAATGTCTTGTGGCTGAAGAGGGCGCTTTTCTACCTTTGGATTATGGTGTCGTGCCCAGTGAACGGAGCAATATCGGTGATCCGAGATATCTATTCGCCGTGATATGTGTTGTGCTAACGCAGGACGTGGCAGGGACCGACCACGTGGTGGCTTTTAGAAAGGGTTAAAAATCAAACCAAATCGATGCCCAGAATCTCCCTCTTTATTTTATCGTATTTCTGAATTTCGGACAGCCCATATCCTGGAGCCTGATTGTGGATGATGGACAGCACAGTAAGTGATCTAGAACTCTCTGTCAAAGTCTCTTACAGCGTGGTATATATACAGGAAAATGAGAAGAGGAAGCCAGATCTTGTTATTCAAAATCAAGCGATATCGCCCCAGAGTACCAACCCACAAGCCCTCACGGTATGACTACCGTGATGGAACCAACGAAAGAGGAGTAAGAAGAAATACATGACACGACTTCTAATCCTGCCCACCGATTTGCCATTCAAGGCCGATCCCCTCAGAATTACGCCCTCCGTTTGGATTTCTTCTTGGACGAACTCTGCAGTATTCTGCTCAAGTTAAGTATCTCCGCAAAGCGCTGCCCGACATCCTCTCCAGTTCGTAGACATTGATCCAGCTTCACGCTGAAGTCCTTGAATAGCTGCTCTGTCACCTGTCGTCTCGATGCCGCCTGATCCTCTGTCGTATCTCGGCAAGCCTTCGTGACCGTTTCGACATGGCGGCGGTGGGAATCCTTGCGTCCAAAATAGACTCCGCATCTATTGCAGAAGAACAGGACACATGGGTGTTCTTCGCTCGTGTCGCAATGTTTCTCGAAGTTGTCCCAGCTGCTTAATCGCGTGTTGGGACACAGCTTGCACTTGATGTCCTCGACAGCTTGGCGTTCTAGGTCGACCTGGGTTGTTTGGAGCAGGAGGTGCTGCCTCTCTGTCAGCCACGTAGGAATTCCGAAGAGTTCTTCCCCGCCCGGCCTATCGCTTTCCGCATCGTGTTGTCCGATCTGCTGGGGTATTTCGCTGCCTACGCCACCCTGCATCCCTACCAGCTCGCTCCCCTCAACCCCCGATGCCGCAGGGACTCCAATCAACTCCTGTGAGACGCTATGTCCCAGCAAAGTCGGATGGTAAACCTCCTGCGATGTGGATCCCGTGAGCTTCGCTCTGCACTCCACCTCCTTGGATTTATCATTTTCGACTCGTTGGGTCCTGGTGGCAGGGGAAGGTCTCTCAGTTGTCCTAGCTGCTGCCCCCATGGTCCCAACGGCGCCCTGCTTGACCCTCTTCCGCATGTTCGGCTCAGATCTATCGCCGTTACCACTATCAGCCTTTGCGACGCCGTCACTGTGTATCACCTACTTTTCCCCCTTCCGCTTACCGAGGGTCACCGCAGGCATTTCAGCTTCGGTTGAAGGAAGTACTGCCCAGGAGTTAGCAACCTCTATTGCCTTGTGGCCGGGCTGGAGATGATTGGCATTCCTGAACCGGGCTCCGTCATGCCCGTAGCCACTAGGGTAAGAAGATTGAGACGAGTTCCGCTGAGCAAGGAATAGCACGCACGGCATCCTCCCGTCCCAATTTGCGTTATCAAGGGGAATGTTGCTGTTTTCCAGCCCAAAGAAATTACCATTCTCCGCAAACGAGATGGGTGACGTCCAAGTTGCTGCTTGTGGCTCAAAGGTTATGGCCAAGTTGGGCCAGATCGGCCTGGCACTACTGATCTGGCTTTGTGATAGGATCGGCATCTGGAATTCCTGAGCTGAAACTCCGGAGCCTGCACCATTACCGCCCATAGCAAATGCGGCTGACTCGTCGGTATACCAGCAGGCAATGCCATCCCCGGGGGTATCGCAGTATGTAAATGGTGTGCTATTCGTGCATGCTACTGGCTAGATGAGTACAAAGTGCCGAAGCAGGTTGTAAGGGGAGGACGAACATAGGTCAAGTGAAGGATACCCGACAGGGCCCTAGAGCGTGGCAAGGTGAACAATGCTGCCCGCTGACGATTAATGGAAATGGACTCACTAACTGGAGCGAGTAGGAATAACCCGTACAAGGCTCGCCGTTGCTGACACCGGCGAGAATGGGATCAGGGGAAAGCGATTGGAGATCTGCATCAGACATCTCTCCCGCTGCGGCCATGAAAACTGGGTCAATACCCTATGACGTTTTTCGTGTGAGATTTCTCATGTTCCGAACGTGAATATACTCACAACGTTGACTTGAAAACCAGTTTGGGAGGTCCCGAATCCGCTGAACGAAAATGGGCCGTCCGGGTCTGAAGGTAAGTTAGCGCCGGCCATCCTTTGTTGTTCGTAGCCTGTGTGAGCCACAAGTTGACCCCACATGGGCCCTGGAGTGTCAGGGAACGGCGTGGAAGGGCCAGGACCAGTATCCGAACGACTTGGAAAATGGGTCATGGGTGATGTACAGAGGATGTTGTGGTGATATTTTATGTGGGCTGCGAAATTCGAGCTGGAAATGTGGAGGACTTTATCGAAATCTAACAATGGGTTTACAGGGTTTGTTTTTTCTTGTGAGTATCCAACACAACCACACATGACTTTCATTATGCCACAATTTTATCGAACAGGTTGGTGGCACGCCATTCATCTCTTGGGACTCAAATATTGTGGAGAAGCCGGCTATAAGAGGTCTGTGGTCGTCAAATGACACTCTGATAGTATGTACCTTTCTGCCGGAGAAAGGACGAATATAGTGTAGCCAAAGAAATTGGATCAGAGAAGGCATACCTTATTTCGGGGATTATGTGGGTACATGTTGCAAAGACAGGGTACCTTGGTCCTCGGGGGATTTAGTTGTTTCCTTGCTTCGTTGCAACGTTGGTTCCGCCTTGGGTGGTATGGTAAGGAACAGGGGAGGGAAGTTTTGAAAACATGGACACAGTGCCTAGCCTAACATTTATAACGAGAGGTAGATGCGCATTCACATCATCAAATGAAGATCATTTAGGAGTTCTACAACAGAGATTAAAGGGTATATTGTCAGTATTGCACAGGGAGGAGAGACGACAGTGCGAAAAAAAAACCCCCCAAAGGAGTGTACACGGATTGCCAGAAAAGCACACAGAATGCGAGAACATCAGGAAAGTGCCCCCATGATAATTTGGGTTCGTTAGCGATAATTAATAATATTTTACAAGTAAATTATATTATCGCTCGCTAGCTTGCCGCCAGTAGCCAACTTCAGATTATTGATAAATTAT
>Ga0307510_10001225_pt1 | contig 27810 bp, 33 predicted proteins | sample 12_EM_MG_FD_207224 | JGI IMG/M metagenome (GOLD analysis project Ga0307510, IMG submission 207224) | Populus trichocarpa ectomycorrhiza microbial communities from riparian zone in the Pacific Northwest, United States - 12_EM | ecosystem: Host-associated > Plants > Roots > Unclassified | place... | reverse complement strand
ACGACACCGACAACGATCATGACCCGTAAGTAATTCAACTTTGTCCACAGGGGCGGTTCTCATCACCTTTCTCTGCTGATCAGGTGGAAATCAGAGAGACCAGGATCGCCTTAAGGCACAAAAGAAGGCGGACGCGCACAAGTCTAGACCAAAGGAGAGCAACACCACTCTGGCGAAGCGCAAGGAAAGGTAGGTGATGCGCGATTCACCTGTGTCCTATGTCCTATGGCGATGACCACCTCCGTGGCTGTAGTGATGCAGAAGCTCTCAGGGCTAAACAGAAGGTACGCCCTGATCGTTCTCTCATCAAAGGATATCGGTCTGATATATATAACCCAGAAAAAAGAGGAGCAGAGGGCCGCCGCGGCAGCAGCTGGGGGAACACCTGGGACAACGGCGGGGACATCAACGGGTGGCAAAGGCAAAAAATAACCCTCGGATCGCCGGATTGACGCAGTAACTGGGCCGATCCGGTAGTTATCGATGGGAGCATCGTCGTTACCTAGACAAACTGTGACTTGTCACGACGCTGTAGCCTATTCCAGTTGGTAGATTCGATTCGTTATATTTGCGGCGCCCACACGTTACCTCTACTAGCCCCAATAATTGTCCCGCCTAAAGCTATCTACACATCCTTATATTGGGTTGGCACGCCTTAAGGAATTAGAGTTCAGGATAGGAGGAGAGTAGACGCTGTGGAGCCACAGCCATGTTCCCTCTCGAATCATGCGCGCGATACACCACCAGCTGCGAGGTTAGGGATCCAAGAAGGAAAGACTGACTCGGCGTGCCAAAATGTCAACGCAACCAGGGCACAGACCCAGACTCGATTACCGAAGCTCTTACTGTAATGGGCGTGCGTGTACCGTACTGTGCACATGCTGAAAACGTCTCTCCGGGAATTTAACTCCGCGGACGAGCAGTGTCCGACACGTTTAACGGGCGGTACTCAGGCGTTGAGGTGATCGGGTTGCCGGGCTTTTTCTTCTCCACCCTGCTGTGAGGCCTCGAAAGTGATGGTGTAACACGAGGACGATCACGTCAAAAACCAGGGACATTAAGTGTCAGTCGTTTTGAAACGTGAGACTATACCCAAAACGAAACAGCGCCCTCAATGCGATGAAGGGTTGGCGCGTCGGCTCGGCAGCCTAGAACTATTAGGGCGCGGGGCAACAAATTGCGGAGCGGGTGTGCGTCAGTGGCACGTTCACTCGCCCACGCCGACGCCGCCCAACCAAGAAGTAGAGTTACGACTGGACTGGACTGCGCATCCCGTCCCGCCGAGTCACGATCACAAAGTGGATAACTGCAGCCGGGCTGTCCTCGGAAAAACCGATGGCTCGTCTCCGACGCGAGGAAACCCGAAGCGCAGCCCCTGTATAGGCTGATAAGGCCACCCGATCTGGCCCGATCTGCGCCATTCCGACCACCCCGTGGGAAACTTCAGGACCGAAAAGTAAAAGTACGTATTCGTCGAACCGGTTTAAAGGGTTTCTCCCTAAATTGATGGTAGGTGGAGGGGTTGAGTGGGGGAGAGTGGGTGATATGACGCCCCCATCTCGTTTTTGTGGTTCGCGTCGCAGATTCCACCACACAAACCCCCTGACGACGTATACAACGGCCGGGACTGCCAGCAGAGTAATTTCAACGACACGGATACGTTAACTTTATGACATGATGGGGACATCCCCACGCCCTCCCACGTTACCCTTCTATTCTGATCTTCGAAAGCCATGGAGGGGGGGGAGTGACTCCTCGCGGCACGTCAATTAAGGCTCCTCAAGGGGGCAAAGGGGAAAAACTGCGGGTGGGAGATCTTCCCGGTTTCCCTCGTGCCTAAAAGGGGGAGTGAGTGAGATGGCCCTGGGAACGCAGGTGTCAAACCTTCCTATGAGACACAACGCGTTCTACACGGCGTTCCAAAGAACGCCTCGCAAATGGGCGCCGAAGGAAGCAAGAATACGCCGCCTTGTACGGTAATATATCATACACACATACATAGCATTGTAAATACACTTGCGCTCAGCGACTCGGCGCAATCAGCCTGACAGACTGGGGAAGTGTGGCTGAGCCGTCTCGCTGGAACTTGGGTGTTCTTCGGAATCATAACAATGGAGGCCCGGCAATGGAAAAAGGAAGTATAAAAAAAAAATTAAGCAAGGGAATCTGACACTCTGGCTCGTTTCGTCACAAGGAAAGTTGGTTGCTCACTCGTTTGCCCAGCCACAACAAATTGAGGAAAGTGATGGGATGGGAAGGCTCTGTGACAGGCGAACGAATCGGCGGACGAATTCGGTAGAGACCCCATTAAGCGCGTGCGCATCAGGGTCCAAGGTCGCCGAGGGGGTGAAAAAAAAAACATTATTATCGGATCTGTCAATCTCACTTCGTTTTGCGGCGTCGTTCTTTTCCTTCTCCTCTTCTCGTGAGGGGGGAAGGCCAACGAGCGTGGTCCTTGGAAGGGGCTGGTTTTGGCAATGGGACTGCTTCGAGTCCCTTTTGGCCTTGGTGCCCTAATCTGGATCCCTCGCGGATGCCACCCGGCTCCCACGATCAAGCTAGGACCCGCACAAAGTAGGCTGAGTGATCTCGCCATTGGGCGGCACCTTGACCCTTCCTCCGTCTCCCACGCAGATGCCCCATGTGGAAAAGAAGCAACCCAAGTTCTAGAAGGCACGCAAGCTGGGGTGCCATAGAGGGGCGCCGATACCATGAGGACACTAATGCCGATAGGTGGGAGTGCGTGGCATCACGTCACATTAGGGCGTAGGACCTGACAGGCAGACAGCACACACCATCCCTCGGCTACTTAGCGCCGTGAATGTCTCCATGGTATTCCATAAGACAGGGGCCTTTGTTTTTTCACAAGGCACGGGCCGTGACCCCTAGGTTCACACAGCTCTTGAGCGTTGCGTGCTTAATTAAGGTGTAGGGACCCATTGAAATGAACACACGCCCGGGGATTGATTAGAAAGCCTGTGACGTGATAGAAGGGTCATATGATGGCCACGATTCGGAGATGGTCATGATAGCGAGGTTGGGCCTGCCAGGTACGGGACTGTATGGAAGGACCTGACGAGTTTGGAAAGGACCTGCCCAACGAGGAAGGGGCATCGCAATGTTATCATGTTATCCCTTGTGTGGACCCCGACTCTGAATGCACGTCAAGGTTTGAGCCTTTTCATATAACGGTATCTGGTTATTTATGGCAAGGCGCTGTCCGTCCCTAAGAAACCTTCGCCGCCGCTCCATTTTCCAAACGCCTTCTCCGGCTAGGCGTCTGGAATGACCTATCATCCCACGTGTTCGGACGCCAACTAGCATCATGAGACAATGGTGGGGGGTAGAGTGGCGGTGGCGGGAGTGGATATAGCTGTTGTGACTGCGCCGGTGCCTGCTCTGGAGATGAAAGCCTTGAGCGGAAGAGGGAAAGCAGAGAATTGACAAAAATTGTCAGGAATGCCAGCGAGGCTAACGTAAACGCCTGGAGATGGGTGAAAACGAATTGGTCATTACGTTTAAGCGCTCCTCCTGCGGACAGGAGACGTGTCACGAGAATAGAATGGGCGACTAACCAGGGTTTTCCAGCTAATAGGCTCTACGAACCCATTGATGACCTCAGCAATCAGCTCAGCCCCCACCTTGGCGCGTCCGACAACCGTCGGATCTCGATTCATGCATGTCTCCCATGCACCGCACTGTCGAAGCATGGCTGGGACGGGATTAGAGCCGCACAAGTTCGCCTTATATTGGGCTGCACAGTTTGATATCTCCTGTACAATGTCTAAACATGTTGATCCTCAATAAATTCTGCGCGCATCAAAACGACTAGGCAGGTTTCTTACCCATTGAGTACTCTGATACGCGTTGCTCTACGTCCCGTTGCACCGTCAAGATGAATTGCACCAACAGATAAAGGAACAGAAGGACCAGAGCCGAATTAAAGAAGAATTGGAGGTACCTATCAATGCATAGCCCTGAACATGCAGCCGCGTCCAGCAGGAAAGGTGCGACTTACCCCAGAAGGACATAGGGCGTATCTGTTTTGAGAGGTGCAGGCGACGGCATGTTCAAGGTGTAATGGTGTGAGAGCTTCCGTACATGGGGTTGACGTGACTTGAAACGTTCATCGTCGCTTCCATCGTCACTGCCCGAAGACTCGCCGCTATTCTCCTCGACGGCGTGCGCGAGTGCTCTGCTTCTGGCCTTCTGCCGAGACTTATACACTCTTCGGGCTCCGCCCAGTGCCATGGGGCGGCGGCCATCGTTGCCCGCTTCCTGAGGCTTTGGAGGGCTCGGCTCTGCCATATCTACATCCTTAATATCCTCCTGAGGGAAGGCCTTCTCTGGAGAGAAGTTCGCCGGCGGTGCCCAGGCGTGTACGTGGGGTGCTTTCGGGGGTGGTGACTGGAAGATAAACGGAACGCTTGGATTGGTTCCGAAAGTGGGGACCGAAGATGGCGTCAAAGGTGGATTCATGTCAGTATGCGTGCCTGTATGGCGCCAAGGAGGGGGGATTTGGGGGCGAGGGGGGAGGGGAGGGGTTTCAGTCAGTTCCGTGCGTGTACCGTGAAGCATACTCACGTTTCAAAGGCGTGGCCTGTGTTTTCCAAACTGGAACGAAGTCCACACTTGGACGTGAAGTGAACTGGAAATCCATGGGTGCCTCGGTCGACCGTTCTGATTCTGGGCGTTGGGCCATGGTGTGTCGCGGGCTGGCTGTCAGACAGGCTGGCAAACACGCGTCGCAAAAGAAGGATGTAATTTGATTGAACACCACTTCATGGCCAAATGAACGACGGGTCATCACACACCTTTTCACCACGAGGTAGGGTTTCCTGTCGTGATGGTCGAAAGCTGAAATCTAAGAAAGCCGGAGTGGTGCTTTGGAACCAACCAACGTTTCGTGATCGAAAGGCAAAAGTCACAAACTTGCCAACGCGATCGTCACGTGGTGCTTGAAAGCAAGGACGGGAAACACGCGCCACGCCACCACAGGATAGGCTCAAGGTCTCATGTTGCGCTCTTCTTCAGCTTTTTCGAGAGCTCTAGGCCGCCCAGCGTTTTCAACACGCGTGTCCCTTCGAAATCATCTGCACACACGCGCCCCGCAAGTTCCCTTCTCTCTGTCTCACTGGTCCGCACCTACTGGAGATGGTCTAGTCCCGATCGTCGTCGAACAAACGGTGCGTATGTACCTCTGCACTTGGTCACACAGCAGGCTCATTTCTGCATGCTCCACGCAGGGAAGAGGCGAACGCTCCTATGACATATTCTCCCGCCTCCTTCGAGAGCGCGTCATCATGCTTTACGGGCCTGTCCGTCCCTACGCACCCCACCTATGCTTTGCCCTTTCCCTCTCGGCTAAAATCTTTTTCGGTGTTTAGATTCGGGATACGGACGCAGCGCTGATCGTTGCGCAACTTCTCTTCCTCGAAGCTGAAGAGACATCAAAACCCATTCACTTGTACATCAATTCTCCCGGTGGTAGCGTCACGGCGGGTTTGGCCATCTATGATACAGTGTGTGCCCCCACCCAGTTTTGATAACCGCGCAGTGCGAACACCCCCCCTTTTTTTCTTAATTCTGTTGCGTTGATAGATGCAGGTCAGACACCTTCCCACACTCTTGCTGGCATCATTCTGACCATCACTCATCGCCGCGCGTATAGTACGTTTCGTCGCCGATACACACTTATTGCGTAGGCCAAGCAGCGTCCATGGGTTCTCTTCTTCTCGCCGCCGGTCCGTCCGTCATCTCTATACTTGGCCTGGGGCGCTGGTGAAGGGAACTTATGCATGCGATCATCCGCACAGGAGAAAAGGGGAAAAGGCATTGCCTTCCCAACGCCAGCATCATGATCCATCGTGAGCCAAACTTTCCCTAACGCCGCTCTGTCCACAACCGAACGTTATTGGTGCCATCATCATCACAGAACCATCCGGGGGCGCGTCCGGACAGGCTTCTGATATTGCCATTCACGCCAAGGAAATTCTACGCATCCGTAAGCTCCTCACGGGAATCTACCAACGGCATTGCGCACAGGTCGGGGAACCGGAGCTAGAGGGTTTGCACCGCTTCGGTACGCGTTATCGGCGTTTGTGTGGATGGCTTTGTCTAACTTAAAATATTTTGCCTTCTCTGTTCCGACAGAGACGGCACTGGAGCGTGATTATTTCATGACGGGTTCGTGCCTTCTTCCGTGGTCGCCGAGGCGCCCAACTGAATCTCTCGCCCGCAGCCCAGGAAGCTCTGCAGTTTGGTATTGTAGACGGCATATTGGAAAGGAGACCAAAGTTCGACGGCGAAAGTCCCTAATACAGAGAGAAAAATCCTTAAATAACTTCCTGATATCGTCCAGTTCGTTAAGAAAACAGTGGCGAATCAATGCATACAATGGGCGCTACATATTCGTAGCCACGCCCATGTATTATCCCCAAGGATCCCTCCCATTTGAGCGTCCTACAGCAGCAGATGGCCCTCTAAATGGATATGCAGAATTCGGTTCCCTGCCAATTTCGCTCGGTATCCTCCCCATCGGTGGCCCGTAGTCCGGGAAGCTTGTCAACTTTGGCTTACGATTGCAACAACAACAGCCTATATCGGAGATACTGCTGTCAACGGCTGTTTGGACACCAAAAAACTGAGCACAGCTTACTGATGATACCCCAAAGTACGGTGATAATAAACAAGGCCGCTGCGACCGTGATCGGGACTGAGATCTGCAAGTTTGCCACATACCAGGCCTGCGTGAAAATTTGCCCGAGCCCGGGGGGAGGCGCGAAAATCAGTGAGTGATCGCCTCAGGTCCCGCTGGAGAAAATGAGAAAACGGGGCGTTACCTTCGCAGTATCGAGAAGACTGCCGCTTTCGCATGTTCCATTTTGGCATGTGCCGCCGTAACCTGTCAGAAAGGAGAATGGGGTTTTCGCCTCAGGAGAAGGGACGCAACACAAAAAAGAAAAATAACGTAAGACTGACCGCAGGAAGAACCATCGATGAGTAATGTGTCCAACACCACACACTGATTTGGTGTTGTAGGGTCCTGGCACGAGACCTTGCACGTTTGATCATTCCGACTCGGGCACGCGGTTTGAAGATTCATCGATGCTCCCAATTGTTGGCATTGCACTTAATGAGGCGGCATGCCGTCACCTCCCGTCAGATGCTTCCGAAAAAAAAAAAAAAAGATCCCTTCGCTCACAGGATTCAGAAGTGCACTGCCCCGAAGCACAAGCCAAGCCATTGGAACCACAGCTCTTCCCATTCGGCTCATAGATATCTGGGGGGCAGGCAGACGAGTTCCCAGTACACACCTCTGCCGTGTCGCAAGTCGGGTCTTGGGCTGCTCGACAGACCTGTGTCGCCGGTGCGAACTGACATTGCGCTGTGCAACACGGCGAGCTGTCAGGGTCACACACGGCATTACCGCGGAATTTGCAAGTGTCGGGGTCGCAACACGTCGAGTTGGAGCCTTTGCCTGGATCACAGTCCTCTCCACTTTCCACGATGCCATTTCCACACATCTGGAGCGTGATTATCTGGCGACTCGGGTCCGGATCAACGAGACAGCTGGTATCCACTCTGCCGCTAGTTGTGGTCTTCATCAGCGAACCTGGCAGAGGTTTCAGTAAGGGCGGAGCTGGAGAGGTGAAAATACGAGTGCGTACAGATGTTCCCCATCGAACATTGGGAGAAGTTCATCTCCCCGCTCATCGCAACTGGGCTCATCAAATACTTGCCACTAGCATCACAGGTGCTGGTGGTCAGCGGACAACAAGCACTTGTACTGTTGCATCCATCTGCACACTGTGGACCCTATGTGTCAACAATCGTGGACCTGGAGTGGTTCGATACGATACGTACGTCGTGCTAAAAAAAAAAAGTCCGCCGCAATGCGTGCATTCGTCAGAGGAAACATCCTTATCAAGAGGAAATGTAGACGCACGATGGCCCCAAAGTTGTGACCCATTTCATGAGAGATAATTTGCCATTCCGTCAACCCTGCTGTCGACACCCCTGTGCCCGAGACAAAGGAGGAACCGGAGCTTGTTGCGTTGACCTGGCACACTGTTCCAAGCCATGCGATCCCAACTTCGGAACCAGTGGGGCAGTCGCTCATCAAGTGCCAAAGTCCAGCACCATCATCACCTTTCTCACCACGCCATTGAGAGAAGAGTGAGAGTCGGGTGTCCAAGTCGACATTCGGAGTGCTGCAGTTGACGTTCCAGGGGACATCAGGGTTTGCCACTGTCGGGCATCTGATAATGGTGTCGTGTGAGGGAGGTTGTAATCCCGCAATAATGGGGTTCGGCTTACGTAGTGTTCTGAATCTGAAGCTCGACGATCCCGAGGCTGACGTTGAACGTTTGCTAGTGACCGTGAGGACTGGGTGACGAGGCAAAGGAAATATCTCATTCTCTTACTTTGTATAAAACACTCGCGGTGTTCCATATGGTCAGGATCTGCTGCGTTGCATTGGATTGTGATCCATAATGGTTGACGTACTCGCAGTCGGCTGCGACACCCATATAGATCTGAACAGTGTGAGGGCCGCGGTCGAAATCCCAAAACGAGTATAAGGGTATCCCATCCCTGACGTACCACTTTCTGCTCCTTGGCGCAGCCGTCCGTTGATCCGATGGTGTCCGCGAAACTGTAAAGAAGGTCATCGATATAAGAAGCCCCAACAGACGAGACACCACCCCGCAATGATATCGCTTACTTCGTAGTCGATCCGGATCCAGCTATGTCATCCCTCTTCCTCAAGAGCTCCCCCAGCTGCCCAGCACCACCCAAGAGCCCGAATGCGCCGTACCAAGAGCTGGAGCTTGACGGGCGTCTCAGCACCGGATTCGATAATGGGTCCGAGTTCCACGGCAAGGCGTCAAGGGCACATCGTGCGGGCTCAGTGTCGATGTCGATGTCGGGCTCGAGATCAGAAGGCGTCCACGACCGCCGCTGCTCGCGCGCCGCACGTTCCTCGGACGGATCCATGACGTCCGAATCGCGCCAGATCACAAGGGCCCCGTCAAACTCGACAAGGCCGCCGCTACCGTTGCCACTCTGCTGCGCAGAGGGCGTGTGTGGGTCCGGGTGTGGGTCGAGGGCGCCGCGGTTGCGAAGGTAGCTGTCGCGCGTTGCGACGTGGTGCGTGACGCCACGAACGGAGAACGCGCCCTCAAAGACGGGCGGGCGACCTGTGAGCGCGTCGCCCTGGTCGTGCACGGTGATGCGTGCCCAGCCTAGGGAGTCGCCGGGCTTGTGGGGAGGAGCGCGGGCGGCATCGGTGCGCATGCGCTCTGCGGAGGAGTGTTCCGGGACGACCTCGCCCCAGTACGCTCGGACGGAGGACGGGAGGAGGGGTTCCGTGTGCGAGACGACGCTCTGGCCGGCCGAGTTGGTGTCATAGTAGACTATGCGCGCAGATGGGTGTACGAGGTGATCGTTTGGGCGGAGGTGGAGGTAAAAGGTCTCGCCAAAGGCGGAGAGGGTCAGTCGGAAGGAGTCAGTATGGTGTAAGGCGGTTGAATCTGGGGATATTCCACGGGCGTAATGTGCTGTTGAAGGATGCTGGGTTCGGGGGTAGATTTCGATAGCTAAGGTACTCGGGTGGTGTATTCGTTTCAGTGGACGTTGTGCTCTCGAAGCTAGAAGTAAACAGCGAAAGTCAACCCACTGGATAGGGCAACGACAAAAAAAGGACTGTTGCCGTGGGGCTTTCTTTACCTGCTGTGAAGGTCGTGAAGCAGATTATGAGAAAGACCGTGACCAGCACATTTGAATAACGAAAGAGAGAAAATCGGGGCAGCATCAGTATAACAACAGAGAAAGAAAAACCCGACTTAGAAAGAAAAGAAAGGGTTGATGGCAAAGGGGGGAGGGTAGGCACGGCCGACCCACCTTGAACGTGGAATAATGGGGGTTGCGCCCATCAGAGTGAGCGCGATATACGAGCGCTAAGTGATGCAGTGCAGTGCGACCCGCAGCAAGGGGGGGTTTCACGGCGTTGCTCACAACGCCCTCTTGGCCGCTTGGCAATTTTCTTGGAACAACAAATCACCCATCGATCAGATCAAGGATCCTAACCTGCCCAATACTTGAATTGCGATGAAGCCAACAAAGCTCAACTCTACGCAACGCAATGGTATAGTAATGTACAACAGCGGCCAATAGCAAGATTCACGAGAACGAAAGAAGAGAGCAACATCCTGCGGTGTCTAATTGTCTCGCGGACGTCCCACATCTCCGTCATCACGCATCACGCGCAAAGCGGCCGTTTTTGCGCCCTCGTCCACCCTTCTTACCTTTCCCGCCCCGACCGCCCTTTCCACCGTTACCGGCCGCCGCACTCGAGGCTGCAGGAGCAGCAGCAGATGAAGCCGCAGCAGCGGAAGAGGCCGCAGGGGGCGCAGCAGATGAAGCAGCAGCAGCGGAAGAGGCTGCAGGGGGAGTGTTACCTGCACCGTTGCCAGCTCCAGCTCCAGCTCCGTTTCCAGCTCCAGCGCCGTTGCCAGCGAAGGGGTTGTTGTTCCCGGCACCACCGACGGTGAACTAGGCACAATTTAGAACGAAAACAAAGCAATTTGAAAGTGTGCTACTCACGTAAACGCAGTCATCAAGGGAACCGTGTTGGGCAACAGCAACAAGACAGGGCGTATGGTTCGCATCAGTGTTCATTGAGCAGACGCGATATGTACCAGCAGGGAGACCAGCCGAAACACTCTCGGTAAGGACACCACCTTGTGCGGCACCGTTCACCCCCTTGAAAAACGCAAAGACATTGGGATCTAACGGTGTCGTCGACGTGAAGGAGCCAACATCCTGAACGGTGAAATGTGTATGGCCGATGATGGTACCTTGGCCGTTGACTTGCTGAGGAGCGGCGTAGTAGTTGGCCTGGGCGTTGACGAAATTGCCGGTTTCAAGGTTGTTGATCGCCATTTTGATATCGAAAGCCGTGTTGGCAGGGAAGTCCTGACCGTTTATGGGTGACACAAACTTCGATGATGGCATGTTGGTCGTTGCGGCGATGACACCCATAGGTGCGGGGTTGCAAGAACCTGTCTTGATCTGCTGACCATTCGTGATGGGCTTGTTACCAACGGTAAGGCAGAAATTGATGAAGTTATTGGTCGAGGTGAGGGAAGCAACCTGACCAGCGGTAGGTGTCTCTTGGCCGTCCGATGCGAAACCGGGAGCAATGACTTTCGGATCGAGAGCTAATCGGAGAGGAATCAAAATCTGCGCCATCGCTGAGGAAAAGCGGAATAATACGCACTCAACGATGTTTGCGGATCTCCATTGTTGTTATTGCCAGCTCCGGCACCAGCACCAGCTCCGGCTCCGGCACCTGCACCTGCACCAGCGAGAACAGTGGAATTGTTGGCAGCCGCGGCGCTGCTGCTGGCAGCAGCAGCTACACTAGAGCTGGTAGCAGTAGCGCCTTTGCCCTGGTTACCGCCTTTGCCGACTTTACCACCCTTGCCCCTCTGGCCGAGGGCCTCGCCGGCAAGCAAAGGAACGAGAAGAACAAAAGTTGTGAACACAGTCGAGAACTTCATTGCGTTGTGTGGTGCGTAGAAAAAAAAAGAAAGATGTAAAAAGAGAGGAAACGAAAGGCTTCACAGAAGTCACGAATGGGCAAGGTAGACGGAGGACCCTGGACCTATAGAGAAGATCAGTAAGTGGAGGGCCTAGACCAGAGTGCGATGGGAGCTCACAGGGGGGAGGGAGCAGCGCTGCTGCTACTGAGTCGGAGAAATGAAGGAAAGTGGGTGGAGACTGGGGGAAAGTGGAGAAGCGGAGGCTTATAAGTGTACTGAGATGAGCATGTCGGGAGTCGCTAGGGAAACCGGATTAGGCTCGTGCGTTGTATTTCTTCCCATCGCGATTTAAAAAAAAAGCGAATTTAAAATCAGATCATGGCCCCCGGGAAAGCAACTGTTACTTGTTGCCGTGTGTTAAATTTAGCACGGGCAGATCAGAGGGACGGCAGTTCATCTGCATAGAAACCGAGTAGGGCACACGCACCTTTTCCTTTGACAGCGCACATAAATGACGCCAGGCTGTCAACCTCCTTGACAACTTGACCCTCAAAATGTCGTTGTGCGATGTTGGCCAACACACTCTGCACCTCTGCGACATCAGCCAACACTGGCGTACGTACCCTGCCCTCTTCTTCCAACAATCGCGAACTGCGACGACGATTTTGTTCCCTCGGCTCGCGGCGCGGTCGATTAGCGACCGTCATTACGGCAGGCGGACTTGCCCCACGTGACGAGGCCCAATTCGGTTCTAATAGTGAGGGCGGCGCCGGAGGATCATGCGCACTTAGCGGTGATGGATGCACCGCAGGAATGAGGTCGTATTGAGCGAGATACCGGTGCAATGCTTCGGCCGGCAAGGTTGAAAAATCCATCTGTTAGGGGGGACGATGATCAGATTCTGGATCATAAAAAAAAAAGAGTACGGCACCAAATGTCGCCCCTTGCTGAGTTGACAGATGGTGGTGATTCGGCGGGATTTGTGCCCCTTGGGGACACACTGCCCTCATGTGCAACACACGAGAGCACAACACTTACCACAGGTAGTTCGTCATTCTGCCTTTCTTGCGGCTTCTCCACCCTACGCCCGAGTTGTGAAGTGGTTTGCAACGTGGGCTCCACCACCTTTTTTCTCTTGTTGCGCGGTTCACCTTCTATTCGCTCCATCGCTTGTCTCTTGACCGAGGTGACCGGCGTGGTATTGCTGGAGAACCACGCCTGATCATTTGGTTGTTTCCGCGCTACGAGCGGCCTCGTTGATCTCGGGGAACTAGGAATCGATGTGGGGACGGGCATGGACATGGTGGTCAACTTGTAGAGTCACATTACCGATCCACCCATCGTGGGAGATAGAGTAACACCCAATTAACCCCTGCCGAGAGATAACATATCATATCATATCTGCAGTCTGTACTTGTATTGCTGCACGGTGAATGCTGTACTTTTGAAAAAAAGCACAGTATGCGATGGAGTGGTGTACATAATCACATCGGACGAATCAGTTTGAAACATCCGTCCATCGCGGTCTGCCTTGGTCATTTCTCGGCCTAACATCGTTCATAAGTACGACCGCTCTGCCCGACCACCGGTGCTCATCCTCTCTCTTTCTATTTCACGCATCATGTCGACCTTTGGTACTCTGTTCCGTGTCACCACCTATGGCGAGAGTCATTGTGCCTCTGTAGGCGCGATCATCGATGGCTGTCCTCCCGTAAGTGCATCAGTCGCTGTCTCACGATCTATTTTGATCTCAAATGATCACCAGGGGCTGCAACTTTCTGCCCAAGATGTCCAGACTCAGCTCAGTCGTCGCAGGCCAGGTCAAAGCAACTTGACCACACCGGTCGGACACAACCTTGTCTTTTAATTCACGACGTCTAATTCATTTTGGGATAAAAATAGCGCGATGAGAAGGACCTTGTGTACCTTCAATCAGGTATCGAACTCGGTGTGACCCTCGGCACTCCCATTGGCCTTCTCGTCAAAAACGAAGATCAGCGCCCGAAGGATTACTCAGAAACAGATTTGTACCCACGCCCGAGCCATGCCGACTACACTTACCTCCAAAAGTACGGTATCAAAGCAAGCAGCGGGGGTGGGAGGAGCAGCGCCCGCGAGACGATTGGTCAGCCATTCACCGCTTTATTCCCCAGTTACGGGCCTAGTCTTATTTTGTTGGTTGCTTAGGCCGCGTTGCCGCCGGAGCCATAGCTGAGAAGTACCTCAAACAAGCTCACGGCATCGAGATCGTCGCTTTTGTCTCGTCCGTTGGAAAGGTCCGCCTGCCCTCGTCCATCACATCTCCCTCCAAGGGGGACGAAGACGACGATGAAATCGAGGATGCACTCTCGCCCGAGTTTCGCAACTTGCTCGCAACGGTGACACGAGAGGAGGTGGATAAATTCCCGACCCGCTGCCCGCATCCTGAAACATCAGAACGCATGATCAAGGTACGTATCACGTTCTTTATTTCCTCACTTTTCGGGTTACATTATGTGAACGTCCTTTCGTTGTCACGCACATTAGCGCATCATCCGGGCCAAAGATGCCCAGGACTCGATTGGCGGTGTGGTCACTTGCGTCATTCGCAATGTCCCTGCTGGCCTTGGCGAACCCGTCTTTGACAAGTTCGAAGCCAAGCTCGGTCACGCAATGCTCTCCATCCCAGCGACCAAGGCTTTCGAAATTGGCTCGGGCTTCCGCGGAACGGAGGTCCCTGGGAGCAAGCACAATGACACCTTCGTAAGCAAGGAGGACGGTAATCTCGGTACGACAACCAATTGGAGCGGTGGGGTACAAGGTGGGATAACCAATGGCGAGGACATCTACTTCCGGTAAATAGTGCATCTCCGGCTTCATTCCGGACAGGACAAGGGGATTGACAACTTTTTATCCAGGATTGGTTTCAAATCCCCTGCGACCATCTCTCAGTCGCAGGAAACAGCCCAGTATGATGGAACACCAGGCACGCTGGCCGCCCGAGGCCGGCATGATCCCTGTGTTGTTCCCCGCGCCGTACCCATTGTGGAGGCTATGGCAGCGCTTGTCGTCATGGATGAATTACTCATACAGAACGCGAGAAAGACCGCTTCATCACTTCTCCCACCGATTACTACGTTGCCACCGACGATGATGCTTCCGACCCGGAAATAGGGGCCAATCATCAAAATTCGTGTCTGTGATCCTGCGGATTCAATTTATGTATATGTGATAGAGGTATCCTGCACGTTCAAGTGATACTGGTTACATCAATGGAAAGATACAAATACATCAGTATAATATAACAACAACCTGTGTGAGGGGATGGAACACGGTGGGCTTGCCTGACCGGACTGGTGGGAATACGACATGAATGTGCAGCGTACGGTATGGGTATCTGTTTCAATCATTCACCAGCATCTGACCCATCGGAACAACAGCAACACAACGTTGATTCGATCTGCCACTTCCACCACTGAACGATCATAAGCTGGGAGCCCCCGTGCGAGAAGCAACAGTCACCCACATGTCGATTCAACGCTCTCCACGGCCATTCTCCGAATGCAGAGTCGTCCTCACCGTGCGATTGGTCTCTGACCCCATTAGCACGATGACCGTTCACGGCGACCCCGTACCGAGCTGCACCGTACGTAACGGGCACACCCGCGCCGACGAGCGGCGCGTACTCGCAGTCCCTCGCCCGTAGCCGAGACATGGCCGCGACGGCCCTGCGCCTCTGCAGTGCTTGCGTGGCGAGGCGGGACACGCGCTCGGTGAGCGGCGCGCGCGGCATCGTGTCGCGGGAGCGGAAATGCAGCGGCGCAGAGATCGAGGAGGACGGCGAGTCAGAGTCGGACGAGTCGCCGAGTGCGTGTGGCGTCGACCCATGCGAGCGGCGAAGACCGCTCGTGATGCGCACTCGCGAGTGGAAGTGTACGTGGGCGGGGACGAACGGACTCGGCGCTGACGTGGGCTGCGGTTGTTGTGGTTGTACCTGTGATTGTGGTGGTCGCTGTTGCTGTTGCTGCTGTTGCTGTTGCTGTGCGGGAGGAGAGGTGGCGCTACGTTCGCGTTCGCAGTCAGACTCGGTGTCGCCGGTGCCGTACTCTTGTTCGTCGTCACCATAATGATCGTAGACATCCTCATCGAGCCAGTGTTGTGGCTGGGTCGTGAATGACGCGGGAGCGGGCGCGGTCGCAATTTTGGTGTAGGAGACTTGGGGATCAGAAGGCGGATGGGGACGGGTGGTGTTGCCGCCGTCGACCTCGGCCAGGGCTTGTGCCATGCGGCAATAGCGGGGGGGAAAGACGGGCGCACTTGGGAAAAATGTGGCCTGGAGAGCGGTGCACCGGTGAGCGCATTTCAAGTGGTGTATTGGGTGTCTCGTGTGCACACGGGATGGACTCGCTCCAGGCAAGGGACTGTTGACCCGGACCTTATCAGTGAACGTAAACTTCTTCAGTTTTGAATGTTACAAGCCAACGAGCCGCTCATTCCTCGTTCTTTTCCGACAACACGTGTTGACCCCCGTTCCCATCGTCGATATGACATTCTCGTTACCCGTCGAAATCCTGGAATATATCCTCGATTTGGCTGGCGCCTTTCCAGATGTCACCAACACACTGTCCCCCCAATATCCAATTTACCCCGAGCATGCCCTCCCGCTGCCAGACATAAAACTATCCACCCGATCTCTATGCTCCCTCTCCCTCGTCTGCAGACAATGGAACACGATCTGTACCCCGAGACTGTACCGATGTCTGGCCATCATCGATTCCACCCGCGTGAGTGCGTTATTACGCACCCTAGAACAATCGCAAGCAACGCCGGTCGTCCTCGGTAGGACCTCACCCCTCGGATCCCTCACACGCCACTTGATAGTCGCGCTATCCGATTCCCCCGCGCCTGAGAACGAGACCGACCGTTTCGAGCATAGAGTCGTGCGGCGTTTCGGACACCTTGGCCGATTGGCCCGTTGCCTCCCTCGTCTCCAAATCCTCTCCATCTCGATATTCATCCGCGAGATGTGGGGCCTTCCCCCGCCGTATTATGGCAAGGATTTCGCGGCCACGGTCACCCAAATTTGTGCGACGTCTCTGCGCAAGCTATACCTGCACCACTATCCCTTCGTCCTCTTCAGCCGTCCAGAACTTCGCAAGTTGCTCGAGGCCGCCCCCAATCTCGTGGCCATCACCGGCGCTGCCGTTGGCAGCCTGATGGGCTGCCCGGCCGCCCTCCCATACCTCCCAAAGCTTAAGTATTTAGTTGTCAATAGTGAAGTGGATCAATGTAACTGTGCTGGGCACAAGGTCCACCCAACACCCTCCCTTGATTATGTCGATATTCGACCCAGTCTATTTTCAAACCTTTGGATGCACCTACTATCTACGCAGGGCGCAAAACTCACATCTGTCTTCCTCGACCTCCGCTTGGTGGTGGACTCTGAAGGCTGTTCCCATTGCTTGTCGATGCTCACCAATTTCTGCCACAATCTTTCATACCTCGAGATATGCGTCGATAGCTGGGGATCTTTCCCCCGCCTCGATCCGCTCCCACCCGTCGAACATCTCGGCATTAGGGTCCAGGCCGGCAACATCGCCGTGGCTTCCATATGCGAAAGCCTCGCAACCATTTCGTCGTCCTCTCTCAAGGTCATCCATCTTAAGGATGCACAGGTGATCGAATGGCTGGCATCCCCCCTCTCGGACAACGTAGAGAGCGCCTGGAGTCCTTTGGTCGATCGCACGTTCTGCGTTGTGGACTGTCACGGACAAGAATTGGGCCCTCCGGAGCGCTCATCCTGTGCTCCCAAGCGCGCTGACCCACGATCCTTCCCGGCAGCTACTCGTTTCCGCACAGAAAACTGACTACCCCGAACGGCACAGAAGGACCCTAAGAAATACATGGCCGTTGTGTCATCACTAGCTTTGTTGTTGCTTGCTTTTCGTATTCCCAGCTTTCTTCCAACGGAATCTACTCATGAACCACATTCCATTTCATATCAAGATCAAACCCAATTACCCAATCACTTCTTACTTACCACTTAGCAGACTCATCTCCATCGCTTTGCTCACTATAGATCACCTTCTACTCCCGTCTCTGTAGCCTTCAGTACTTGTGAAATGTAACGCTTGTTGAATACCCCTCTCCGAGTCCTCGGCTCCAGGATGACTTGACATCGTTGAAAACCATTGTTTTCGTGGTACGTGGGTGTTGGTCTCTTGTATATGAGTTCCATTCGGGCCATTTCACTGGACCTCGATATAAAGTCTGAGACCGTACGCCCTACCTTACCGTGAATAACAAAACAACCACTGTGCCAATACTAGTTGCGCTATCGATACACTCATCACATCAAACCATCTGCTGCTAGTAGTCACGTCTCCGAAACTCGGATGGTCAGGCTCGAGAGACACTGCTGGATGTCATACCTTGCCCCGACCAACAAAGTCGAGTGCCAGGAGGACCTCTTGGTCTGGATTTCTGAATTGATGTCCCACTACTCGACTCAGGCTGAGTTCATCAATCTGCTTCGTTTCACAATTTAGGGAGTATTCGTAACCCTCATATGACCACTTCGTTCGAGTCATCACACTTCTTCGGAAACCATCTATCGCCAAAACCTGCAAATTTTGTGCACATGCTCAGATTCCAGCTTTTCGGTATTGGCAGGGGTCAGTAAGCACCTTTTCATAGCTTCGATTATCTAGATCACTGCCCTCCATTGGCGTTTCTGTTAGAGATCGATCTTAAGCTTAAGCGCTGAAACGCGCTGTAGTCTCGGAATCGACTGCTTTCAGTTCCCCATCGCCCGACTCGACCGACGCCACATCTGACACCACATGACAGCGAGCGCGAGCGCAACTTGAAGCTTGGAGTTTATGCCACACAAGCTCCATTTTTCATGTTACCCCTCACCCTCGTTTCCAGGAACCTTTCTCTCAGCGCTAAAGCCAAATAGTTTAGATTGTAAATAGCTACCAACCGAACTATATAAATCCGCGCGCAGCACTGTGAGCATTCAGGCCCTGAGGGTTTCCCGGGCACGCCAAGCTTGCCAAGAGTGCCACTGGTTTTACGTCTGCGTTTTTCGGTTTTCGTCGTCTCCGTCTCGCTCGGCATCGTTCAAGCGGCTCACGCGGTGTCATATCTCATTCCTCTCTTTCTCCCCATCCCCCTCGCGCCTTCGCCTTCCCCTCGGGAACGCAGATCCGCTTTGGAACAGACCTCCTCCGAACTCACTAGTAGCGTGGACCTTCCACCTGCGACAGATCTATGCACAAGTTATACATATGTCGAGAAAGTAGTACTGACCTCAGTCTCGAAGAGAGACTGAGACTTTCTGTATATTAGAACTACAGTTTATAAGCGTTTTTTTATGATGCCAACCGAACTGTTGAGCAACAGAAAACAGCGATAGTGTAATTACAACATCTGGGCAGACGAGGGCGGCCAATGGTTTGTAGAGCTGACTCGGAAGGGCACGGCGCACGCTTCAATCTAAGTCTTGCCTACAACTGTCTCGTCGCCAGCCAATTTCCCAACGGGTTGGGTGCAATGTAGGACATCTATTGCAACTAGTGAAAGTAAAAATGAATGGAATTGCAGCGAGCGCAGGAAAGGAGCGAGCGAGAGGACTATGCAACGACGCAGACACAAAGTACTCAGTATGGCACAGGAAAGTGCACAAGAACCGAGGTAGCAGCAAAGTTAACTACTGGGTATGAGAATAAACGGGGCGATCGGTCGGGTACATGAAACACAGGTGTCAATGGATGCAAAACCGAGGGGGTAAGTACATGAGACAGCCCATTCAATGGGCTGTCGAGGGTAAATGATGCGCTTGTATGCACTATACTGTAAGTCCATATGGTAAGGTCCAATTATATCTAATCTATCGAAACAATAACGTCGGGGGCGATGGCCATTTCCGCGACGATAGCCTCGTTCGCGCCAATCAGGTCTTATTCGCTTGTTGTAGAGGCAGAGGCTCTAAACCAAGCTGACCCGGTGCGGGTTAGCACCCATTCTATTATATGTTAATTGCTGACAGCTGCAAGACACCTGCTCGACCGCTATCTGGTCGTCGTTTTCATCTCCATCCACAACGTTCATAAACATCAACGCCGCAAACCCAAGGAGAGCGAACTGCAGCCCCAGGTAATGCGTCATCCCCACGCCAACCCCGGCACCCCCCCAAGTCGCGCCGGACACGCGACCGGAACCGTTACTGTACTGAATGAACAGGTTGATCTTCCCGGTCCATGCGTGCGGCATTTGCTTGATCATTAGACTGGAGGTGACCGTGCTGGCGAGGTTGAATCCGAGTGCAACGAAGAACCAAGCTGCGAACAGGCCGCCGAGCGTCGCATGGCCCATGCCAGTGACGGGGATCGCGACGAGCAAGCCGATCAGGCCCAGCGCACAGCCGGCCGCAAGGACGTACCGGGCTTTCACGAAACGCGCGAGCACCGCGTTGGCGAACATGAACGGGAACGTGCACACGCCGCCGAGCGCGATCAGGTTCCCCGCGACGAAGGGCGACGCGCCGAACGTCTGCGCTGCGAAGATGGGGATGTTTGCTTCCCAGGCGCTCAGCACGAAGAGGCACGTCATCGCGAACCAGCACATCGTGGCCGTGGCGGCCCACTGTCGCACGGAGATCTTCACTTCTGGCGGCGCGTCGTTTTGAGGTGAAGTGGTGTATTGTGGGAGCTCAACGGCGGCTGAGCTCGGGGTGGTTGGTTCCGTCTCCGCTCCTGCTCTCGTCTCTGCGTCCGCCACCATCTCGCCGCATGGGGGCCGGGGGAGGTTCTCCTTATTCGGTGTTAGCACATGCGATCCATCGCACTGGCACCGCGGAACATCCTCGAACAAGACCGCTATCACGACCCAAAAGACAAGCCAGACGGCTGCCATGATCCACCCGGGGCTCGTGTACCCATTGAAGACGACATTCCCGAATCCGACCTTGTAAAGTAGGCCGCCTATGAACGGGCCGACTGTGAAGCCGATGCTCTGGCCAACGACGAGCCACCCGGTCAAGGTCGTCCGGTGGCGCGCGCCAACGATGCGCGGATCGGAGCAGTAACGCGTGATGTACATGGACTGTGCAAATGCCACGCCTGTCACGATCCGGCTGATTAGGATGAGGTAGAGGAAGTGGGCTCCGTAAGCCAAGGCATAAATGATGTTCCCGACCATTGCGGTCGCGCAGCAGAGGTGCAGCGCGAATTTGTATGCCCCTTCACACACAGTTTTCAGCCCGTTAATCATGCACACATGACGGAGATGGAGAGGGTAGGAAACGGGGAGATAAGAAACGGGTAGGACTGCGTACCTCCATCCCGCCTGACGAGCGGTACCAGTGTCATCCCGGAAATGAAGGCCGGGATACCGATCACAAGTCCGGAAAACGTCGGGCTGCCTCCGAGGTACTCGGTATATTCATCGCCAGAAGAGACGATGATGATGAATGTCGTCTGTGTGACGGAGCAATTGTTAGAGAGTGGTATTGGTTGGGTACTATCGCAAGCGATGTGTACGCACTTGTAGGAGCATATTAGCACACATCATGATCGCCAACGACCGCATCTTGGGAAGCCTAAGCTCGCGCTCATCGTCATCTAGCTCCTCTGTAAGCGGAGCCCTTTGCCTGCTCTGCTCACCGAGTCCGATGGCAGCAATCTGCGTGCCCGGTACTATCGATAAGTGAGTGCTCAGGCTGCTGGACGACGGATTCTGCGGACAGATGCATGGCTCTGTCCGTGGAGGGGCTGCTGTGATATCGTTACCAGTGAAGTTCAGAATAGTCGGAACTAAACGAGAAATCATTGCATACGATGTGCAGGACGAGTGCTATTTCTGACTCAAAGCAAAGTGATTTATAGCACGCGGCCGTCAGTCATTTCACAATGGGGAAATAAGGACATGCTGTGCATATGAACGTATAACGACATTAGGGGCCTAGATGAGTCGATTTCTCCCCGCGCCTGGTGGCTGAATGATGGCCAAAGGGTAACACGGGCTTCACTGGCAATATCACCCTGTTGATCCCGGTCTCGCCCCCTTCAGAGGGCGATTTCCCCTTTTAGCGGGTTCGGCAAGGTTCAGAAGACAAAAACCTCACCTAGCTGGAGGTTAATAAGGATGTACAGCTCACCGCGGAAAATGTATGCCCCCTCGCCGTTCGCGGCGTTAGGTGGCGCGGCACCTACTCTCTCGGAACCGACCTCTCTCCAAAGACAACCATGCAGTGATAGTGTCCTTTGATGGTGTAGTCATTATTGGTACCTGCCATGGGGATATGGCCAGTAGCACGATGCAGTCGGCAATGTGAACCAGGTTCGATCTTGGTGAGTGCAAAGTCCTATCGCCAAGGAAGTACATATTCTTGTACACTCTTCGGGCTCGGTAACACGGCGTCTAGTACGCCACCGCCGAACACTTTTGATAATGACAGCCAGTCCTTGACAACCCGCCTTCATCCCCGTGGAATTGTTTCGTCCGTCGTGGTAGAATCGATGTTAATCGCAACAGTAGTTTTCACAAAAAAACATATGCCCAACCGAGGTCGGAAGGATCCAAGACGGTGGCAACACAACCGAGTGGGAAGTATCCTCGTAGTTACCCACTGGCAGCCCATCTAGTACGACGCGGTGACTATCTCAGTGCATAGGTTCCTAGTCTGACGAATCCTGTGGAGTATCGCCAACGGCTGGGCGTAAATAGACAGGGACATTCGGAGGCGGGAGAGATACTATTGTTGCGCTCGTTGATGGTCAGGTGGTCAGGTTGACCTGTCAGTGGTCAGGCACGTGTCACAGTGAATGTTTCATTCTCCATTCAATGGTGCCCAATGATGGGGAAAATCCCTTTGTGCTTGCTGCCATTTAGCCTGGAACGAGCCCATGAACTGTGGGTTTTGCATCAGCTCATCCTTATGTAGATTGGGATATGCTTTGATGTTAGAGTCCGAGTCTGTACCGGTGGCGACTTGATACAAGAATAGGTGCACATACATCAGCGCGCAGGTGATATTGCACACCGTGACTGTTTACATCAACTGTTTGCATCAGCCAGGGCTTGAGCAATAATTGTGCAGCGGGCTTCAGTGGCCTCGAGTTCAACCTCTTTCTAAGAAAGATGAACTGTGTGGCTAGTGACAAATACACAAATGCAACTGCACGGAGAATGCAGGCAGGTCAGCTGGAGAAGGGTCCCTTCCGTCATACTGGCAGACAACTTTCGACCCCGCACGACCTCTGATAAGTGCTGACACATGGAAGACATCTACTCGACTACTATCCGGTCTTCGCCTTCATCTCCTTCCACAACGTCATAAACATCAACGCCCCAATCCCTAGGAAAGCGATCTGCTGCCCAGGTAACACATCATCCCAACGTCAACCCCAGCACCTCCCCAAGTCGCACCAGATACGCAACCGGAACCGTTACTGTACTGAATGAACAGGCTGATATTCCCATCCCAATCATGCGGCATCTGTTTGGACAATAGACTGAGGGTGACCGTGCTGGCGGGGTCGAGGTTGAATCCGAGCGCGACTAAGAACCAAGACGCGAACAGGCCACCGAGCTTCGTGTGGCCCATGCCGGCAACGGGGGTCGCGGCGAGCAAGCCAAGCAGGCCCAGCGTGCAACTAGCCGAGAGGATGTCCGGTCTTGCACGCGCCACCGAGCGCGATCAAGTTTCCCGCGACGAACGAAGGGCGACGAGCCAAATATGCGCTTCGCGAAGATGGGGATGTTTGCTTCCCAGACGCCGAACACGAAGAGCACACCATGGCTATGACGGCCCGCTGTCGCACGGAGTTATCCACTTCTGGCGGCACGTCGTTTTCAGGTGAAGTGGTGTCTTGTGTCGACCCAACGGGGGCTGGGCTCGGGGTGGTTGGTTTCATCACTGCTCCTGCTCCAGTCTCTGCCTCCACCACACTCACATCCTCGAAAAAGGCCGTAACCACAACCCGAAAGACGAGCCAGACGGCCATCCTGATCCAACTGGGCCTCGTGTAGCCGTTGAAGATGGCATTCCCGAATCTGACTCTGTACAGTAGGCCGCCTGCAAATGGGCCAACTATGAAGCCGGTACCCTAGCAACGACGAGCCACCCGGCCAAAGTCATCCGGCGGCGCACACCAACGATGCGCGGATCGGAGCTCTCTCTCGTCGTCACCTAGCTCCTCCGTGAGTAGAGCCCTTGGCGTGCTCTGCTCGCCGAGTTCGAGGGCAGCACTCTGCGCGCCCGGTGCTATCAACGGCTATCAACGAGTGAGTGCTACTGGTTGACGGATTCTGCGGACGGATGCATGACTCTACTCGTGGAGGGGCTGCTGTGATATGGTTACCAGTGAAGTTCAGAACAGTCGGAACTAGATGAGAAGTCACTGGATATGAGGTGCAGGATGAGTGCCATTTCTGACTCAGAGCAGAGTGATTTGAAGCCACGGCCGTAAGTCACTTCATGGGGAAATGAAGACGCGCTGTGCATATGAACGTATATCAGCATTATGGAGCGCAGATGAGGAGATTTCTCCGTGCGCCTGCCGGCTGAATGGTAACCAAAGGGTAACACGGGCTTCACTCAGGCTGGTAACATCACCTCCGTTGATTCCGGTCTCAGCCCCTTCCAGAGGGCGATTCCCCCCTTTTAGAGACGACAAGGTTCAGAAACTCACCTCCCTGGATGTTAACAAGGATGTACCGCTCACCGTGGAAAATGTATGCGCCCGCGCAGTTCGCAGAGTTTAGTTGGTAGCACGGCGCCTACTCCCGAAACCGGCCTCACAGAGACAGCCATGCAGTGATAGTGTTCTTCAGCCCATCGACGACGTAGTTATTATTGGCACCTGTCATAGGGAGTGTGGCCAGTGACACGATACATGAACCAGATTCGATCTTTGATGAGTGCAAAGTCCCTATCACAAAGGAAGCACATTTCTTATTGGTTTCGGTAACGCGGCGTCTATGCCACAGCCAAGACCCACATTTGATAATGATGGCTAGTCCTCGACGATACGTTTTGAACCCCGTGGAATTGTTCCGTCCATCGTGGTAAAATCGGTGTTAATCGCGACGGCAGGTTTCACAAAAAGCATATGCCCGGCCGGATCCAAGACGCTGGCAACACAATCCAGTCACACGGCACCTTGAATACGGCATCTTTCCTGCTATACGGTTTTCTGAACGAGATGAATTCAAAAGACTGAAAGTCTTCCATTTTCCAAGTGGTAGAAATGTCACAATTGTACTTTCTAGTACCGTGACTGATATTAGCACTTTCTGACACTGACCTGTCATGGACAACCCTGTGGATCCGACCTGCGTCTCCGAACACGCTGGGTTGGATTTCATTCCTCCGAGGTCATTTTGTTCTACTTCACCTTATGGAATGTTCCGGATTATAGGGACATGATGACAATGCAAGAAAGGTGAAAAGCACGCGTGCTATATCCCAAGACATCTCTACAACTGTCTCGTTGCCAGCCAATTGCTCAACTGGTGGAATGCGGTGCGGTGTGGCATTTCTGAGGGTGTCATCACACGCACCAATCGGGTCTTGTTCTGGTGGCTTATTCCAAGGTATGGGTCAGCTGGGGAAGTGTCCCTTCCACTATGTGGTAAGTGCTTACACTCGGAAGACATCTACTCGAACACTATCCAGTCTTCGCCTTCATCTCCTTCCACAACGTCATAAACATCAACGCCCCAATCCCAAGGAGAGCGATCTGAAGCCCCAGGTAACGCGTCATCCCCACGTCAACCCCGGCACCCCCCCAAATTGCACCAGACACGCGACCGGAATTGTTACTATACTGAATGAACATGCTGATCTTCCCGTTCCACTCATGCGGCATCTGCTTGGACAACAGACTGATGGTGACCGTGCTGGCGAGGTTGAATCCGAGCGCGACGAAGAACCAAGACGCGAACAGGCCACCGAGCGTCGCGTGGCCCATGCCGGTGACGGGGATCGCGACGAGCAAGCCGATCAGGCCCAGCGCACAGCCGGCCGCGGGGATGTACCGGTCTTGCACGCGACGCGCAAGCACCACGTTGACGAACATGAACGGGAACGTGCATGCGCCACCGAGCGCGATCAAGTTACCGGCGACGAAAGGCGACGCGCCAAACTTGCGCGCTGCAAAGATTGGGATGTTTGCTTCCCAGGCGCCCAGCACGAAGAAGCACGTCATCGCAAACCAGCACATCGTGGCCGTGATAGCCCACTGTCGCGCGGAGATATTCACTTCTGGCGGCACGTCGTTTTCAGGTGAAGTGGTGTCTTGTGCCGACTCAACGGGGGCTGAGCTCAGGGTGGTTGCTCCCGTCTCTGCCTCCACCACCACCTCGCTGCGTGGGGGCGGTGGAAGGATCCTCTTCTTCGGTATTAGCACATGCGGTCTATCGTGCCGCGGAACATCCTCGAACAAGACCGCTATCACGACCCAAAAGATGAGCCAGACGGCTGCCATGACCCACCCGGGGCTCGTGTACCCATTGCAAATTGCATTCCCGAATCCGACCTTGTACAGTAGGCCACCTGCAAACGGGCCGACTGTGAAGCCGATACTCTGGCCAACGACGAGCCACCCGGCCAAGGTCGTCCGGCGGCGCACGCCAACGATGCGTGGATCAGAGCAGTAACGCTTGATGTACATAAACTGCGCGAAGGACACCCCCGTCACGATCCGGCTGATTAGGATGAGGTAGAGGAAGTGGGCTCGGTAAGCCAGGGCATAAAGGATGTTCCCGACCATTGCTGTCGCGCAGCAGAGGTGCAACGCGAATTTGTACGCTCCTTGACACACAGTTTCCAGCTCGTTAATTTGTGCACATATGACGGGAAGGCGAGGGTAAGGAACGGGTGAGACTGCGTACCTTCATCCCGCCTGACGAGCGGTACCAGCGTCATGCCGGAAACGACAGCAGGAATACCTATCACAAGTCCGGAAAACGTCGCGCTGCCACCGAGGTACTCGACATATTTGCTGCCTGAAGACACGATGATGAAGGCTGTCGTCTGTGTGGTGGGTCAAATCGTTAGAGAGTGATGGTGATAACGTGCCATCAATATGTACGTACTTGTAGGAGCATATTAGCACAGATCATAACCACCAACGACCGCATCTTGGGAAGCTTGAGCTCGTGCTCGTCGACATCTGGCTCCTCTGTGAGTAGAGCCCTTTGCCTGCTCTGCTCACCAAGTTCTATGGCAGCACTCTGCGTACCCGGTACTATCGACGAGTGAGTACTGCTGGACGACGGATTCTGAGGACGGGTGCATGGCTCTGTCCGTGGAAGGGCTGCTGTGATGTGGTTACCAGTGAAGTTCAGGACAGTTGGAACTAAATGAGAAGTCATTGAATATGAGGCGCGGGATAAGTGCCACTTCTGACTCAAAGTACTCTCAAAGCAGAGTGATTTATAGCCCGCGGCCATCGGTCACTTCATCATGGGGAAATGAGGAGCATATGAACGTATATCAACACTAGGGAGCGCAGATGAGGTGATTTCTCCCCGCGGCTGGCGGCTGGTTGGTGGCTGAATGATTGTCATAGGGTACCACGGGCTTCACTGGTAGTATCACCTCCGTTAGTTCCGGTCTCCGCCCCTTCAGAGAGCGATTTTCCCCTTTTAGCAAGTTCGACAAGGTTCAGAAGAGAAAGCTGGAGGTTAATAAGGATGTACCGTTCACCGTGGAAATGTATGCTTCCGCGCCGTTCGCAGGGTTATGTAGCACGGCGCCTACTAGTACACTCTCGAAACCGGCCTCTCTTAGAGACAGTCATGCAGTGGGAGCGTTCTTCGGCCCATCGTCGATGTAGTCGCTATTGGCACCTGTCATGTGGAGTATGGCAAGTGGCACGATGTGGCCGACAATACGATCTAGATTCAATCGATGTTACCCGCGACACCAGTTTTCAGACCACGAGGAACTCATGCACGGAGACGGTCACCGCGTCGTAGATGAGCTGGGTAACTACGAGGATACAACTTCCCCCCCCACTCGATTGTGTTGCTAGCGTCTTGGATCCTTCCAACTTGGATCGGACATGTGTTTTTTGTGGACGAATCTTGTAGAAGGTCGTCAACGGGTGCAAATAGACAAAGAGACTAGGAGGCCGGGAAGCAAACTTTTTTTTTTGGAAAGCGCTTTATTCACAGTAGTTAATCTTCTTTAATGTACTAACTACCGTAACTAAGTGTCAAATAGTGGGAGATTTACCATCAGCCCTATTTGACGCGCTGAGGCCGGGCCGGA
>Ga0307510_10001224_pt1 | contig 27812 bp, 26 predicted proteins | sample 12_EM_MG_FD_207224 | JGI IMG/M metagenome (GOLD analysis project Ga0307510, IMG submission 207224) | Populus trichocarpa ectomycorrhiza microbial communities from riparian zone in the Pacific Northwest, United States - 12_EM | ecosystem: Host-associated > Plants > Roots > Unclassified | place... | reverse complement strand
GCATCGGCAAGCCGGAGGATATCGCCGCCGCCTGCGCCTATCTCGCCTCGGAAGAAGCAAGCTACATCACCGGCCAGACGATCAGCACCAATGGCGGCCGCTATATGGGGTCGCACTGATACCATGCCGCTGGCCGGCAAGATCGCGATCGTCACCGGCGCGGCGGGTGGCATGGGCGAAGCTGCCGCCTTGCTGTTCGCGCGCGCAGGGGCGAGCGTGGCGGCGGTCGACCTCGACGAGGCCCGCGTCGCCCCGATCGTCGAAGCCATCCACGCGGAAGGCGGCACGGCCATCGCGATCGGCGCGGATGTCAGCAACAGCGCCGACGTGCGGCGCATCGTGGCCCGCACCGTGGCGGAACTCGGGCGACCGACCGTGCTGTTCAACAATGCCGGGATCGATCCCGAGAACAAACGCTCGATCCTCGATATTTCCGAAGACGCTTTCGATCGCTGCCTGGAGGTCAACCTCAAGGGCGTGTGGTTGATGATCAAACATGTCGCGCCCGAGATGATCGCGGCCGGCGGCGGATCGATCGTCAACACCGCGTCGATCGCGGCGCACATGGTCTGTGGCACCGCAGGCTATAGCGCATCCAAGGCGGGCGTCGTCGCGCTGACGCGGGTCGCGGCGGTCGAACTCGGCAAACACAATATCCGGGTCAACGCGCTGTGCCCGGGCGCGACCGAGACGCCGATGGCCAAGCACCAGCGCGCGGAGATGATCGCCAGGGGTCTGCCCACCTCGAACGAATTGATCGGCCGGATGGGCGTGCTCGGCCGCATGGCGGAACCCGAAGAGATGGCGAAGATGGCGCTGTTCCTGGCCAGCGACGAATCGAGTTTCGCGACCGGCGGCACCTTCAACAACGATGCCGGGTGGAGCGTGATGAGCGGCATCTCGGTGCAGGCACTGGCGACATGAGTGGACTCACCGCGCGACCTTGCACCGCCCCTGCGGCCCCCTATGCTCAGGCGATGACCGCCAAACGCCGCATCGGCCCCGACACGTCCGAAACCTATGCGCTGATCCTCGACGCCGCCGAACAGGTCATCCGCGACGAAGGCTATGCCGCCGCGAGCAGCCGGCGCATCGCGGCACAGGCAGGACTCAAGCCCTCGCTGGTGCACTATTACTTCCCGACCACCGACGACGTGTTCCTCGCCGTGTTCAAGCGCGGTGCGGCGCAGAGCGATGCGATGATCGAGCAGGCGCTGACCAGCGACGATCCGATCCGCGCGCTGTGGCGCTTCTTCGCCGATACCAGCCGCAATGCGCTGGCGCTGGAATTCGTGGCGCTGGCCAACCACCGCAAGGCGATCGGCGCGGAAATCGTCAAGCACAGCGATGCGATGCGCGCCCGGCAAGCCGCGCTGATCGAACAATTGCTCGGCCAGCGCTTCGGCGACGGGGCGACCCCGGCGGGGTTCAGCCTCGTCCTCGCCGGCATCGGCCGTGCGCTGGCGATGGAAGGCGAACTCGGCATCACCGCCGGCCATGACGAGGCACGCGCCTTCGTCGAGGCCTGGCTCGACCGGCTCGTACCGGCTGCAATTGACACCAAGAGCTGAATCTGCTGAACACATGTTCAGCATCATCGTTTCCGGAGAGGAACATCCCATGGCCACTGTTGCACAGGACCGGCCGCTGACCGTCGTCAGCGAAGAGATCAAGCCGACGATCGGCACGCGCATCCTCAACACCAGGGAGGAGCTGCTCGATGGCCAGCTTGGTCCGGAACTGAAGGAATTGCTGCAGCAGCGCGGCGTGCTGGTGTTCCCGAAGATCAACTTCAATGACGACGAGCAGATCGCCTTCACCAAGACGATGGGCAATTTCGCGCCGGAGATGCAGGACGGCACCGATCACAAGATCCACAAGATCACGCTCGACGTGAAGGAAAACCCGCAAAGCGCGGAGTATCTCAAGGGCTCGCTCTACTGGCATATCGACGGCACGATGAACGACACGCCGATCCTGGCGTCGTTGCTCTCTTGCAAGGTACCGGCGACCTGGGGCGGCAACACCGGCTTCTGCAACACCTATGCCGCCTATGAAGCGCTGTCCGACGAGGACAAGGCCGAATATGAGACCATGCGCGTCATCCATTCGGTCTGGGCGACCGTCTTCTATTATGAACCCGAGCCCAGCCTCGCCAAAATAAACGGCATGCAGCGGATCGGCGAAAACGAACTGCCGCTGGTGTGGAACCATCGTTCGGGCCGCAAGTCGCTGGTGCTCGGCTGCACCGCGCAGCGCGTACTCGATCAGACGCCGATGAAGAGTGCCCAGATCCTCGTCGGCCTGCGCGAATGGGCGACGCGCGAGGAATTCAGCTACAGCCACGAATGGAGCGTCGGCGACTTGGTCATCTGGGATAATACCGGCACGATGCACCGCGCCGAGAAATACGATCCCGATTGCAACCGCATGATGCATCGCACCAAGCTGCAAGGCGAAGAGCCGTTCGAATAAACCGGACCAGAGTAGTGATCGCGCCCGTCACCCGGGAGGGTGGCGGGCGTTTTCATGTGCGGCGTGCGGCTACCGCTCCGCCGGTTTCGGCAAGCTCAGCAATGCTGCACTGCTGCCGACCATGAAGGCGATCGTCAGCCACAGGAACGGCACATAGCTGCCATAGGCATCGAACACCGCCGCCGCGGCCAGTGGGCCGGTCGCCGTGCCGATCGACAGCGCGGTGAGCAATCCGCCATACAACCCGCCAAAGCTCTTCAGCCCGAAATGCCGCGTCGTCAGATAAACGATCACATCCACCTCCGCGCCCAGCGTCAGGCCGACAAACGCCGCCGCCACCGCTTGCCCCAGCCCGCTGCCTCCGACCGTCAGCAACAACAGGCAGCCGACCACCGGAAGCAGGAACACTGCCGCGCCGACCCGCGACGCACGGAAGCGATCGAGCAGCAGCCCGGTCGCCAGCCGCCCGACGATCGAGAAGACCCCGACCAGCGAGACGATCCCCGCCGCCGCGAGCGGCGTGGCGCCACGATCGGTGAGGATCGGCACGAAATGTACCACCAGTGCGATGATGGTGAAGGTGAACAACAGGCTGGCGAGCATCAGGCGCAGGTAAATCGTCGAGCGCAGCCCCTCGCTCAGGCTTACTCCGCTCAATATCGGCCGATCGGCTTTCGCGATCGCCGCCCGGGTGCGCGATGCATCATGCGCGCCGCGAAAGAACAGGAAGACCACCGGAAAGGCAATCACCGTCCAGATGCCGCCCTGTACTGCCACCGCCTTCTGCCAGCCATATATTCCGATCAGCCACGTGCCGAGCAGCGGGAACACGACGACCGCGACCGACGCGCCGCACAGCGTGATGGCAAACGCCAGCCCACGCGACGCTTCGAACCGGGTCGCCACCGCACTCGTCCACACGGTTGCCTGTACCGGCAGCGTGGCGAAGGCGAGCAGACCCCAGAGTGCGTACCAGTTGAGCGTGCCGCCGGTCGCCGTGCCCAGCAGCTCGAACGCCGCGGTGGTCAACAGGATGCCGGCCAGCGCGAAGCGGCGCGGGCCGTATCTGTCCACCAGCAACCCGATCGGCAGGCTGAAAATCGCCTGCACCAGGGTCGAGATCGTCAGCCCGATCGTCACCTGCGTGCGCGACCAGCCGAAAGACTGGCCGATCGGGGCGATATAGGGTCCGAGGCCGTAGATGTGGATGACGCTGGTGGCGTAGCCCAGCGCCGCCGCGATCGGCAGCATCGGATATTGCCGCCATTCGGCGCGCGCGCTCTTTTCGGTCATCTTCCGCTACCGGCGATCACGTGGTCGAACGCGGCGCGCCGACCCCCATGAACCTGGCCAGATTATAGTGCAGGCTCGCCACCGAGCGTTCCATGTACGGGTTGGGTTGCGTGCCGCGAAAGCCGACATTCTTCATGCCCTGCTGCACCGCCGCCATGTTGGCGAAGTCCTGTTGCAGCACCGGCGGCCAATCCTCGGCCGCAGTATATTCCCACTCCGTTTCGGGTGCCTCGCCCTGCGGGTATAGTTCATACACCGCGGCTTCGAAGATGCATTTGTCGGGATCGCCGCCGAACGGCTTCGCGCCGTAGCACAACATGTTGTTGACCGCGTGGCCGATCTGGAAATTGGGAAATACCTGCCATGCGGTGCCCGCCTTGGCGGTATGGGCAGGCTCGACCGTCGGCCAGATCACACCGCGTGCCGCGTCCGCCGCGCGCGCCGACTGTATCCAGTGACGTGAGACCTCCATCGCCGGGGTATCCTCGGGCAGTTCGTCGACCAGCCTATTGGCCGCCTCGACCAGCGTGCGCGTGGTGTTGGTATTGGCATTGGCCCAGGTGAAATTCTGCATCTCGGCGGTGGTGACGCGAGGGTCGGCTCCCGTGCCGACGCGCAGCTTGCCCGAATCCTCCTCCATGCCCTTGGGCGCTTCATAGCCGATATTGGTGTGCAGCCCGTGGGTGTGTGCCCAGCCGCGAAACTGGCCGAAATCGTTGAATTCGGGATGCGTGCTGAACACGTGATAGGTCTCGGCAAAGGCCTCCATCGCAACCTTCCAGTTGCAATCGAAGATGATCCACTTGCGCCACCGCGGCCGCATATTCTGCAGGCCATAGGGATCAAGCATCGCGGGCACCGGCGCGAGATATTCCGCCAGCGGCACGGCATCGGGATCGAGATTGACCCAGATCCACCCGCCCCAGCTGTCGACATGCACTTTGCCCAGGCTGGTGCGCTCCTCGGTAAGTGCGCCCTGCCAGTCGTCCTGATGCTGGATATAGGTGCAGCGCCCTTCCAGGTTGAAGGTCCAGGCGTGGTAGCCGCAGATGAAGTTCGCCTTGGTGCCGCGCGCATTGTGCTGGCCCGGCGGCACGTCGATCAGGCGACGCCCGCGATGCGGACAGACATTGTGATAGGCGCGAAGCTCGGTCTCGCTGGTGCGGACGATGATGACGCCATCAGGGCCGATATCGTAGGTGATGAAATTGCCGATCTCGGGCACGTCCTCGAGCCTGCCGGCCTGCAACCACGTCTTGCGCCACAAGCGGTCCTGCTCGGCGGCGGCATAGTCCTTCGAGATATAGGCATCGGGCGCGATGGTGACCGGCGCCGCCAGGTCCTCGGTCTCGGCGACCTTCGTCATCTCGTTCATCGCGCGCCTCGTTCGCTGAAAGCGACGACATAGCACCGCGATGGCGCAACCCGTATCGCTACCGCGATTTCCACTCCGGCGGGCGCTTCTCGGCGAAGGAGCGCGGGCCCTCCTGCGCATCCTCGCTACGATAGGTGAATTCGTGCGCGGCACGCGCGGCCTGCAGCGCGGCGGCGCGGCCCATCTCGGTCGCGAGCATCACGGTTTCGCGGCCCGCTTTGACCGAAAGCGGTGCGCCCTCGAGGATTTCACCCGCCAGTTCGAGCGCTGTCGCCATCAACGCCTCCGGTTCTGCCAGGCGATTGACCAGCCCGATTTCATAGGCGCGCTGCGCGGTGATCGGTTTGCCGGTGAGGATGATCTCCATCATGATCCGTTGCGGGATCATGTGGATCAGCGGCGCTGCCCAGGGCGAGCCGCGCCCGACCTTGACCTCGGTGATGGCGAATTTCGCCGAGGTGCTGGCGACGCACAAGTCGCACGCCTGCGCGATCATCCAGCCGCCGGCAAAGGCCACGCCGTTGACGGCGGCAATCGTCGGCTTGGTAAGTTCGATACTGTCGCCGGGCACCGGGAACATGTCACGCGGCGGCACCTGCAAGCCGCGCTCGACCATCTCCTTCAGGTCGCCGCCGGCGCAAAAGGCCTTGTCGCCCGCCCCGGTCAGGATCGCGACGCGCAGCGCAGGGTCACGCTCGAACCGATCCCATGCGGCGAATAGCCCATCGCGAATGTCCTTGCCCAGCGCATTGCGCTGATCTGGCCGGTTGAGCGTGATGATCGCGATGCCGTCGTTACGGGCGTCGAACAGGATTGCGTCGCTCATCAGAAACCTCTTTGCTGGATGACATGAGCCGCGCGGTCCAGTTCCTCGCGGAAATCGGGATGCGCTATCGCGATCAGGCGGCGCGTGCGTTCGGCGAGCGTCTGGCCCTTCAGTTCGGCCGCGCCGAATTCGGTGACGATCACATCGACCTCGCTGCGCCCGGTCGTCACCGGGCCCGACAATGCCGGCACGATCTTGCTCAGCGTACCGGCTTTCGCCGTCGCCGACAGGGCGATGATCGACCGGCCGCCGGGCGAACGTGCCCCGGCGCGCACGAAATCGACCTGGCCGCCCGTGCCGCCCATATAGGCGGAACCCGATTGCTCGGCATTGACCTGGCCCGTCAGGTCGACCTCCAGGGCGGAGTTGATCGTCACCAGCCGCGAAATTCGGCCGAGCACGGCCGCATCATGCGTATAGCTTGTCGGCGTCATGCGGATCGCGGCGTTGCGGTGCGCCCAGTCGTAAAGCCGCTTGGTGCCGATCAGCGCGCCGTTGATCGACACGCCGGCATCGATCTCCTTGCGGGCATTGGTGATCACCCCCGCCTCGACCAGATCGACCAACCCGTCACCGAGCATGCCCGAATGCACCCCCAGATCCTTGCGATCGCCGAGCAGCCGCAGCAGCGCATCGGGCACCGCGCCGACCCCGGTCTGGATCACCGATCCGTCACCGATATAGGCCGCGCAGGCGCGCGCGATCGCCTCGTCGGTGTCGGTGACCTTGCCCCCGGCGACCTCCACCGGCGCGCGCGACACCGACACCGCCACGTCGATCGCCGACGCCGCGATGGTTTCGCCGGGCGTCCAGGGCACCATCTCGTTGACCTCGGCGATCACGACACGCGCCTTGTCCACCGCGGCGCGGACATAGTCGCTGATCAGCCCACAGCTATGATTGCCATCGGCATCGGCCGGGCTGACCTGGATCATCGCCACGTCACAGCCGATCGGGCCGGCCGTAATCAACGGGCCGACCTGGCTGACATGCACCGGGATCACCTGCAGCTTGCCTGCCCTGGTCATGCTCCTGAGCGCACCGATCGCGCCCATGCTAGACAGCGCGAAGCTGTCGGCCGTCTCGGGCGTGAACAGGCCGGAAAAGCTCGTCGCGATGAACGCCGACAGATCGCCGATCCCTGCCCCTTGCGCGATCAGCGCCTCGACCAGCGTGGTCGGCTCGCCACAGGCCTGGCCGAAAACGATCCGGTCGCCGCGCCGCAGATGCTGTGCGAGGTCGATCGTCATGCGCGCCCGACTTGGCGCAGCAATTGCTCCGCGCGCGACAGATAGGGCCGGTCGAGCATGCCACCCTTGTAGCCGATCGCGCCGACGCCGGGATTAGCGGCAAAGATATCGACGATCGCCTGGGCCTCGGCGATCTCCTCTTCGGTGGGCGTGAAGGCGGCGTTGATGACATCGATCTGCGCCGGGTGGATCGCCAGCATCCCGCGATAGCCATCACGCCGCACCTTTTCCGCGCGCGCCTTCAGCGTGTCGAGATCGCGAAAGTCGCCCTGGATCGTCTCGATCGCGGTGACGCCCGCCGTTGCGGCACCGAGCAGGCACATGCTGCGCGCCAGCTCATAGGTGAAGCCATAGCTGCCATCGGGATTGCGGTTGGAACTCGCGCCGATCGAATCGGCAAGATCCTCCGCCCCCCAGGTCAGCGCGACGACGCGCGGCGCACCCTTGTAATCGCCGGTGTGGAACATCGCCTCCGCCGTTTCGGTGACGAGCACGATCACCGGGGTCGAACCGACCTCGATGCCGTGCGCCGCCTCGAACGCCGACAAATAATGGTCGAGCAGCTCGACATCCTGCCGTCCATAGACCTTGGGCAGCATGATCCCGCCGGGATGCGCCGGCATGATCGCCGCGAGATCGGTCAGTGTATATGGCCCGTCGAGCGGATTGACGCGGACCCAGATGCGGGCGCGATGCGCTTCGTTCGCTGCGAGGAAATCATGCACCACCTGCCGTGCGAGCGGCTTGTTCTCGGTCGCAACCGCGTCTTCGAGATCGAGCAGCACGATATCGGCCGTACCCTCGACCGCCTTGGTCATCTTGCGCTCGCTGTCACCCGGCGCGAACAGCCAGGAACGCATCTTGAGCGGCGGCACATCGGGCATCGGCAACGTCTTCCTCATGGCTGGCAATCGCAAACGGCGTCAGTAACTCTTCGGCAACTCCAGCACCTTTTCGGCGATGAAGTTCAGGATCATGTGCGGGCTGACCGGCGCGGTGCGCGGGATCAGCACCTCGCGCAGCAGCCGCTCGACATGATATTCCTGCGCATAGCCCATGCCGCCCAGCGTCAGCATCGCGGTGTGACATGCCTCGAAGGCGAATTCGGCTGCGAGATACTTGCCGGCATTGGCCTCCACGCCGCAGTCCTCGCCCTTGTCGAACTTGGTCGCTGCCTGCATCACCATCAGATTAGCGGCTTCCAGCTGCGCCCAGCATTTGGCGAGCGGGTGCTGGATGCCCTGGTTCATCCCGATCGGCCGATCGAACACGATGCGCTCACGGGCATAGCGGGCCGCGCGCTTGATCGCGTTGCGGCCGATGCCGACCGCCTCTGCCGCGAGCAGGATGCGTTCGGGGTTGAGCCCTTTCAGGATGATCTTGAAGCCCTGCCCTTCCTCACCGATCAAATCTTCCTCGGGAATGAACAGGTCGGTGATGAACAGCATGTTCGACCCCACGGCATGACGGCCCATCTTAGGGATCAGCTGGTGTGAAATCTTTTCGCGGTCGAGCTTCGTGTAGAACAGTGACAGCCCATGGGTCTTGTTGCTGACCGCATCGAGCGGCGTGGTGCGCGCGAGCAGCATCATCCTGTCGGCGACGTGCGCGTTGGTGATCCAGATTTTCTCGCCGTTGACGCGGTATCCGCCCTCGACCCGCTCGGCCCGGGTCTTCAACTTGGTCGTGTCGAGCCCGGTATTGGGCTCGGTCACCGCAAAGCACATCTTTTCCGCGCCCGACAGGATCGGCGGGATCATGCGCTGCTTTTGTTCGGGCGTGCCGAACAGCTCGATCGGCTCCATGCTGAACACCGGGCCATGGATGGTCGAAGCCGCCGTCATCCCGCCGCCCGCCTCGGCCACCGCCTGCATCATGATCGCGGCCTCGGTGATGCCGAGCCCCGCGCCGCCATAGGCCTCGGGCATCGCCACGCCGAGCCACCCGGCGTCCGCCATCGATTTGTGGAAGTCCGCCGGATAGACACCCTCGCGGTCGCGCTCCAGCCAGTAATCGTCGGAGAATTGGGCACAATGTTTCAGCACCGCATCGCGGATATTCTGCTGGTCTTCGGTGAAGGCGAAATCCACGGGCTTCGACCTTGTATGGCGAGGAAAAAGGAGCCCCGCGGCTAGCAGTCGCCCGACCCTGCCACAACGCGGCGCCGAAGACATATCGCTCCAGCGAATGGATTCGGCCGTTGCATTGCCCTAGCCGGATGCCGTCCAGAAGGAGCGTTACATGGAGAGCAAGGCGGGCCACGGCCCCCTGTCCGGCATCAAGGTCATCGACCTGACGAGCGTCGTGTTCGGGCCTTATGCCACGCAGATCATGGCCGATATGGGCGCCGATGTGATCAAGGTCGAACCCCCGGCGGGCGACGACGCACGCTACATCTCGGTCGGGCCGGCGCATGGGCTGGCCGGCGTGTTCGTCAACGTCAATCGCGGCAAGCGCAGCATCGTGCTCGATCTGCGCAGCGACGAGGGCAAGGCGGCGCTGCGCGAGCTGATCGTCGATGCGGATGTGTTCATCCATTCGATGCGCGCCAAGGCGATCGCGAAACTCGGCTTCGACTATGCCGCAGTTGCGGCGATCAACCCGTCGATCATCTATACGAATTGCTACGGCTATGGCCGCAACGGGCCCGAGCGCGACCAGCCCGCCTATGACGACACGATCCAGGGCGAATGCGGGCTGGCGGCGGTGCAGCAGATGCTGACCGGCGAGGCGAGCTATGTCGGCACGATCGTCGCCGACAAGGTTGCCGGGCTGACCGCCTTGTACGCGACGACCATGGCGCTGTTTCACCGCGAGCGCACCGGCGAGGGTCAGGAAGTGGAGATCGGCATGTTCGAGACCATGGCCTCGTTCATGCTGGTCGAACATGCCAATGGCGCGATGTTCGAGCCAAAACTCGGCCCCGCCGTCTACCCGCGCGTCGTCGCGCCCGGCCGGCGGCCGTACCAAACCAGCGACGGTTACATTTCGGCGCTGGTCTATAACGACCGGCACTGGAATGCCTTTGTCGACGCGGTGCAACCCGCCTGGGCCGGCCCCGACATGGCGACGCTGGCGCAGCGCGCGAAGCAGATCGACCGCATGTACGGCCTGCTCGGCGAGACGTTCCTCACCCGGACGACGCAGCAATGGTTGGACCTGTTGCGCGCGATCGGCGTTCCGGCCGCCCCGCTACGCACCCCGGACGAATTGTTCGACAATGTCCATTTGAACGCCGTCGGCTTCTTCGAGACGGTCGACAGCCCACAGGGCCCGGTGCGGTTTCCGGGCATTCCGACGACTTTCTCAAAAACGCCCGGCAGGGTCGCCGGCCCCGCACCGCTGCTGGGTGCCGATACCGACGCGATACTGGCCGAACTCAAGACAGGAGCACGACAGGATGGGTGAGCTTACCGGCAAGGTCGCGGTCGTCACCGGCGCCAGCCGCGGGATCGGCAAGGGCGTGGCGATCGCGCTCGCCGAAGCCGGGGCGACGGTCTACGTCACCGGCCGAACGGTCAGCGTGGGCGGGCACGCTCTGCCCGGCACCGTGGGCGAGACGGCGGCGGAATGCGACCGGCGCGGCGGAAAGGGGATCGCCGTCCAGGTCGATCACGCCGACGACGACCAGGTCGCCGCCTTGTTCGAACAGGTCGCGCGCGAACAGGGCCGGCTCGACATCCTCGTCAACAACGCCTTTGCGCTGCCCGAGGATCTGACCGAGCCCGGCAGCTTCTGGGAAAAGCCGCTGTCCAACTGGGAAATGGTCGATGTCGGCGTGCGGTCGAACTTCGTCGCGGCATGGCATGCGGCGAAGATCATGACGCCGCAGAAATCGGGCCTGATCGTCGCCATTTCGGGTTATGTCGGCGTCACCTATACCTATGGTGTCGTGTTCGGCACCTGCAAGGCCGCGGTCGACCGCATGGCGCGCGACATGGCGATCGAGCTGCTGCCACATCAGGTCGCCTCGATCTCGCTGTGGCAGGGCCTGACCTTTACCGAACGCGCCGAGCGCAACATCGCCAACAACCCGGCGATGAAGGCGAGCATCGTGACCAACCCGTTGATCGGCTGCTCGCCCGAATTTCCCGGTCGCGTGATCGTCGCGCTGGCCAGCGACGAGAAAATGATGCGGCATTCGGGCGGCACCTTCATCACCGCCGAGTTGGCGCAGCAATATGGCGTCACCGATCTCGACGGAAAGATCATCCCGTCACTGCGCGAACAACGCGGATCGCCGATCTGGCGCCCCATTCAGGAGACCGTGTGATGACCGACAACAATGCCCGCCTCGGTGAATTGCTCGATCGCCAGGACATTCTCGATGCGCTCACCCGCTTCGCCCGCGGTATGGACCGGTTCGATCGCGACGCCTTCCTGTCCGCCTTCCACCCCGACGCCGAGATCGCCGCCGGTCCCTTCGTCGGCCAGCCCGTGGCGCTCTACGACTGGGCCCGCGAACTGCACGATCATGGCCAGTCGGCGACACATCATGTGCTGCTCAACCATAGCTGCGATCTCGACGGCGACACCGCGCACACCGAGACCTATTATCTGTTCGCCGCGCGCAATCGCGACGACAGCAACTGGCTCGCAGGCGGGCGCTATATCGACCGCTTCGAACGCCGCGACGGGGAGTGGAAGGTCGCGGTGCGCAGCACGGTGATCGAATATTCGGGCCTGCTGCCGACGATGCCGATCCCGTTCGGCGACATCGCCGGCATCGACCTCAACGGCATTGCCGCGCGGGGCGAAACCGATCTGTCCTATCGCCGCCCGCTGACCAATTTGCGGCCGCCCAACGTCCCGAGTTGATTGGCGTCGGCCTCAGCCGAAGAATATCTCGCTCATGTCGCCATGCGCCGCGCCGATCGGCTTGCCGCGAAGGAACGGCATGCCCATCAGCCCCTGCGACCAGTCGACCGACACGCCGAGATCGCGCGTCCAGTCATAGACCATCGTGCGCTTGGCGATGCGCCAGCTGCCGTCGCGCTGCTCCAGCTGGTCGAGATAGCGCCCGACCAGGATCACATCATGCTCGGCCTCGCCGAGGTTGATGCGGTGATAGGCGGTGACATGGGTTTCGACCGTCGCCGACCCGCCGCGCAGCTGGATCAGGCTCTGCCCCAGCGTGTGCAGCGTGACCGGAATGCTGTCCGCACCGGGCACGACCCACGCCAGATAGTCGTCGAACGATCCGACGAAAATGCCGAAATTGACGCCTGCGTCCGGCCAGAAACAGTTGGCGATGATCGCCGCGTCGCGCCGGTCCTCGCCACGTGCGAGTGCGACGATACAATGGCGGATGTGGTGGTGGGCGACGATCTCGGCCATCGCGTCGGTATCGGTCATCGGCATGCTCCTCGCCCTGCTGCGCAGCGACGATAGGGTCGCGGCGGGTCGATCTCCAATCAGGTTCGGCGCATCGGGGCGGCGATATCGCGGGGGCGTTCGACTGTTCGCTTGTCTGGGTCGGCGGGGCACTTATCATCCGCGCAAAGCTGAAACGAGAGGTGCGCAATGGGTATCATGGACACGGAGCGGCCGGTGCCGTTCACGATCGAGAATCCCGAGCGGATCCCGACACCGCGTTATTTCGATGCGGAATTCTATGCGCTGGAGACAGAACGGCTCTGGCCGCATGTCTGGCAGATGGCCTGCCGGCTGGAGCAGATTGCCGAGATCGGCGACTGGGTCGAATATACCAACCTCGGCAAGTCGGTGATCGTCGTGCGTACGAAGGACGGCGTGAAGGCGTTCCACAATGCCTGCCGCCACCGCGGCGTGCCGTTCGTGGGCGAAGGCGGCCATGGCAATTGCAAGACGCCGGGCTTCATCTGCCCCTTCCATGGCTGGCGCTGGAACCTCGAGGGCAAAAATACCTTCGTCTATGGCCGGCACATGTTCAGCGAGGATCAGCTCGATCCCGCCGACCTTGCCCTCAGGGCGTGCCGGGTCGAGACCTGGGGCGGTTGCGCGTTCATCAACTTCGATGACGACGCCCCGTCGTTCCGCGACACGATCGGCCCGGTCGCCGATCGGCTCGAGGCACATGGCGTCGGCAATCTGCGCGCCGAATGGTGGTATCAAACGGTGCTGCCGGCCAATTGGAAGGTCGCGATGGAAGCCTTTATGGAGGGCTATCACGTGATGCGCACGCATCCGCAGCTGCAACAGGCGGCGCCGATGCTCTACAATGCGATGTACGGCATGGACACCGGCGGGATCGGCGTGCCGATCAACCCGAACCTCAGCGTGCGCGACAATATCAAGGCGCAGATCAAGCATCTCGGGCTGCTCAGCGAAGGCATGTCTGGCATGGTCCACGAGAAGGAAGTCGAGATCGCGCGGCAACTGGCCGATGTCGAGCTGCCCGAGGATCCGCAACAGGCGGTGATGATGTGGTACGGCATCCTCAACCACCAGATCACCGAGCAATTGCGCGCGCGCGGCGAAAACGTGCCGGACCTCAACGCCGTCGCGGTCTCCGATCCGATCAACGCGGTCGAGTTCCTGTTCCCCAACACGTTCCTGCTGCCGATGTTCTCCAGCGTATCGGCCTACCGTATTCGCCCGCTCGGCCCGGAAAGCTGCATGTTCGAATTATGGTCGCTGACGCATGTCGCGGAAGGGGTCGAGCACGAGACGGTGATGGAACCCAAGGTCCTGCCCTATGACAGCCAGGATTTTCCGCCGATCCCGCGCCAGGATTATGCCAACATCCCGATCCAGCAAAAGGGACTGCACGCTATCGGCTTCGATTTCATGCGCCTGTCCAAGGACATCGAGGGGCTGATCAGCAACTATAACCGGATCATCGACGGCCATTTAAAGGGTGTCGCACCCGACAAGCTGGCGGCGGCCACGAACCTGCTCGGCGGAAATTTCGACGGCAAGATCCTCGACCTGGGGTTCTGAGGGCGGTGCCGTGCGTGGGGATCACGTCATCCCCACGCCGCCTCCGCCGCCGCAAGCGCCTGCCCGCCGCGCCCGTCGAGGTCCGAGGCCAGTGCCTTCAGGCGGTAGGTCCACAGATGCAGCGGATGCTCCAGCGTCATCCCCATCGCACCGAGGAATTGATGGAAGTCGTACACGCAGGTCCGCACGCTTTCCTGTGCGTGCAGCGCCGCCAGCGCGGCGTCACCCGGATCGAGCGTGGCTGCCGCCTTCATCGCAAGCCAATATAACCCGTTGGTCCGCACCTGCGCCTCGGCCAGTCGGTGCCGCAGTGCCTGGAAGGTGGCAAGTGGTCGGCCGAACTGCTGCCGGTCGGTGACATAGGCCGTGACGCTGCCCAGCGCGGCGGCCAGCAACCCTGCCGCTTCCGCGGCGATCGCGATGCGCCAGCGTGTCTTCACGTCATCCGGCGAAACGTCGTGCGCGGTGCCCGCGACGGTCGCCGGATCGACCAGCAACCGGCCCATCGGATAGGCGAACAGGGTTTCCTCACTGCGCACCTGATCGGCTTGCGCGACGAAGCTGGTCACCCGGTCCTGCCCCACCACGATCACCGTAGCGCCGGCGGCAAGGAAGCGGATCGGGCGCGATGCTCTTCCTGCCTCGACCAGACAGACCGGTCGCGCCCTCTCCGGCCCGAACAGCGGGCGCACCAGCGCGCTCGCTGCCGCTTCGACTGCGAAGGGCAGCCGCGCCAGTCGTTCGACCACCAGCGCGGCGGTTACCACCCCGAGATCGGGATCGAAGGCGACATCGAGAAAGCCGTTCTCGGCCAGTTCGCGATCAAGCGTTTCGCTGACCAAAGCGAGCGACGTGTCGTGCAGCGTTGGGCTCGCATAGGATTTGGCGAGCGAATCGAGCGCGTCGAGGATCGCGATCTGATCGGCTGTGAGAGCCAGGTCCATCAGCGGGGCTCCCGCGGCAGCTTCAGCACGTCGCTCGCGATGATGTTGAGCTGGATTTCCGCTGCGCCCGCCGCAATCCCGGCAACGATGCCGCGCTGGTGGTGCATCTTCAGATAGGGGTGGGCATCGGCCAGCGCGTCGGGCAGATATTCGACCACAAACTCCGCCACGCGCCGCTCCGCCATGATCGTGGCAAAGCGCGCCGAGGAGGATTCGGCGCCGACCGCTTCACCACGGGCGCGTGCCGACACGATCGCGTAGCTCGCCATCCGCGCCGCCTCGCACAGCGCGAGGCACTGCGCGGCCTCGATCCTGATCGCCTCGCCGACCCAGTCACCCTGCCCCCTCAGCAGCTCCACCGCCCGGTCGAGCGCGGCGCGCGCGAGCGCATAGCGCGGGATGCCGAGCCGCTCGTTGGTCAGCGAATAGGCGATGATCGACCATGCCTCGCCTTCCTCGCCGAGCCGCGCGCCGACCGGCACGACCATGTCGTCGAAGAACACCTCATGGATGTCGCCCTCGCCGATCAGCGAGGGGATTTGCCGAACGGTGATGCCCGGCGTATCCATCGGCACGAGCAGGATCGAGATGCCGCGCTTGCGGTCGTCGCTGGTGCGGCACACCAGGAAGCAGGTGTCGGCAAGGCCGGCATAGCTGGTCCAGATCTTCTGGCCCGTGACACGATAATTGTCGCCATCGAGGACCGCGCGCGTACGCAGCGACGCGAGGTCGGACCCCGCCCCCGGCTCCGAGAAACCCTGGCACCACAGCGCCCGCCCCTCGACGATCGGCGGAAGATATTGTTCGCGTTGCGCGGGCGAACCGTAGCGGATCAGCGTCGGGCCAATCCAGTTGACGTTCATATATTGTCCGCCGCGCGGCTCACCTGCGACCCACATTTCCTCGGCGAGGATCGTCTGGTGCCATGGATCGAGCCCGTCGCCGCCAATTTCCTTCGGCCAGTGCGGCGTCAGCATCCCCTCGCGCGCCAGCGTGCCGCAGAAATCGCGCGCATATTCGGTCAGCGCCGGCGACGCCGGACCATGCTGCGAAAAGCGCTCCCAATCGTCGGGCAAGGTCGCAGCGAGGAAAGCGCGCAGTCTTTGGCGGAAGGCGACTTCCTCGTCGGTCCATTCAAAATGCATGCGGCTGCTCGTATCCCTGCGACGGAGCATTACGGCTAATCCACAATACAGGGAGCGAACAGGCTGCGCGGCAAAAGAACGCCGTGGTGATATGCTGCGCGTATCCGCGAGGCCAAAATCGCGGCACAAGGCGCGTATGTCCGAACGCATCTTTACGCCTGTCGCCGCCGTCGCGGATCTAGCGCCCGGCACCACTCTGGCCGTGACCGTGGGCAGCCGATCGATCCTGATCGTGCATCATGACGGACGGCTGTTCGCGATCGAGAACCGCTGTTCGCACGCAGAGCAACCGCTCGATTGCGGCCGGGTCCGCTATGGCTGGATCTCCTGCCCGGCCCATGGCGCGAAGTTCGATCTCGCAACCGGCGAGGCGCTCAGCCAGCCCGCGACCGATCCGATCGCTACGTTCGAGGTACGCATCGTCAGCGAGACGATCGAAATTGCCGTGTGAGACGCGCATCGCCAAGCCGATATGTGCCGCCACCGCTTGCGGGTCGCACCTGAAATAATGCCTAGCATCGGGCAGGGTTTGGGAGGCCGGGTTTGACCGACGCGCTTGAAACATTTCGGCAGGAGGTGCGCACCTGGCTCGACGGCGCGGTGCCGCGGGACTGGCGCGAGACCTGTGCGACGCATGCCGGCTTCCTCGCCGTCCAGCGCAGCTGGTTCGCTACCCTTGCCGCGGGCGGCTATGCGGTGCCGCATTGGCCTGCGCCATGGCCCGGCGGCGGGCGCAGCCTCGCCGAGCAGAAAGTGATCTACGAGGAGCTGGCCCGCGCCGACACGCCGCGCCTGTTGCTGTCGTTCATGTCGACCTATCACGCCGCCAGCACGTTGTTCGAATGGGGCAGCGCCGAACAGCAGGCGCACTATATCCCGCGCATCCTGGAGGGTGAAATCTGGTGCCAGGGCTTTTCCGAGCCCAATGCCGGCTCCGACCTCGCCAATGTCCGCACCCGCGCCGAGCGGCGCGGCGACGTCTATGTCGTCAACGGGCAGAAATTGTGGTCGACAATGGGCCAGTTCGCCGACCAATGCCTGTTGCTGGTGCGCACCAGCAACGAAGGCGCCAAGCAGGCCGGGCTTACCTATCTGCTGCTCGACCTCAAGACGAAGGGCGTCACCGCGCGCCCGATCCATCAGATCCATGGCGACGAGGAATTCGCCGAACTGTTTCTCGACGATGTCGAGGTGCCGGTCGCCAACCGGCTTGGCAACGAGGGCCAGGGCTGGGCCGTCGCGCAATCGACCTTGTCGTCCGAGCGCGGCCTGACGCTGCTCGAACTGGGTGCGCGCATGCGCGGTGCCTTGTGGCGCATCGCCGATCTGATCCGCGCCAACGGGCGAGACGGCGACGTCGGCCTGCTGCGCGATGTCGGCCGGCTGGCGACCAGGGTCGACGCGACCTGCGCGCTGGCGGACCAGTTCCTCGCCAACCGGATCGCCGGCGAAGAGCGCGTCGGCGACGCTTCGCTGGTCAAGCTGTCCTATTCGCGAACGCTGCGCGAGTTCACCGCACTCGGGCTGCGGATCGGTGGCCTGGACGCGCAATATCATCAGCCGATCATCTTCGGCGGCGGCATGGAAACGGGCAACTGGATGGCCGATTTCATGAACAGCTATGCCTGGACGATCGCCGGTGGCAGCGACGAGGTACAGCGCAACATCATCTCCGAGCGCCTGCTCGGCATGCCGCGCGAACCGAAAAGCTGGGTGACGGAGGCGCGCTCATGACGATGACCCGCGCCGAGCTTCAGGGTGCCGCGCGCCAGGCCTTTGGCGAGGGCGGTCTTACCCCCCATGCCGAAAAGAGCTGGAGCCTGATTGCCGAGATGGGCTGGCTGATGATGGCCGTGCCCGAGACGCAGGGCGGCCTTGGGCTCGGTCGCGAAGCTGTGGGGGTCATTCACACCGAATTGGGCCACGCCCTCGTCCCCGGCCCGGCGATCGCGCAGATGCTGGTGATCGAGGCGCTGAGCGCCGCCGAGGACAGCCCGGAGCGCGACGACCTGCTCGCCCGAGCGATGGGCGGTGAGATGATGACCGCGTCACTGTCGTCGGGGCGCAAGGTCGACTGCGTGCCCGACGCCGATCGGGCCAGCCATCTTCTGGTCATGGCAGCGGATCGTGTTGCGCTCGTGCCGCTCGCCGGCGCGACCATCACCCCGCGCGACACATGGGACAAGACGCGACGCCTGTTCGATGTCGACGTTACGGGAGACGGCGTGACGCTGGCGACCGGCGATGCAGCAGTGGCGTTGGGCCGACGGATCGAAACACAGCTGCTGTTCGCGCTCGCGGGGGACTCACTCGGTGGCGCCGATGCCATCCTCGAACTGACCGTCGACTATCTCAAGACGCGTCGCCAGTTCGATCGTCCGCTCGCATTGTTCCAGGCGCTCAAGCACCGCGTCGCGGACATGAAGACCTGGCTGTCGGCGGCCGAAGCGCTGTTCTGGAGCCGCGCGCTCGATACCGATGCGACGCTCGACGAGATCGGCGCCCTCAAGGCGCATGCGACGAGTGTCTATCGCGCGATCGCCGAGGACGCGATCCAGCTCCACGGCGGCATCGGCCTGACCATGGAACATCACTGCCACCTCTTCCTCAAGCGCGCGACGCTCAACGCGGTGCTGGGTGGCGACACGGACTATTGGGAAGAACAAGCGGGACGGCAGCTGCTTCAAGCTGGCTGAACCCGGATCAGGAGAGCATCGATGAAAATGCTGACAATGGCATGTTGCCTGGCCACCACCGCGCTTGTCGCAACGGTGCCGTCCATGGCCCAGCAACAACCCGCAGCCGCACCGGGCGCGGAAGACGCCATGTTCCGCGAGCCCTATATCGATGTCGACGAGTGGCGCGATGCTCCGGTGCGCCACCGCTATGTCCATGGCGGCTTCAAGGGTACCGATACGCGCTTCTCCTTCTACTTCCCCGACAAGGCGCACTATCGCGGCGACTTCTTCCAGCACATCACACCGGTGCCCGACGACGAGAATCTCGCCCAGAAAATGCCGCCGGGCGAAGAGAACCAGATCGGATTTTCGATCGCCTCCGGTGCCTATTTCGTCGAGACCAATGGCGGCGGACGCGACATGGTCGGCAAGCCGGGCAGCGCGGTCGACTTCACCATTGCCGCCTATCGCGCCAATGCGGCGGCGGCGCGCTATTCGCGGGTCGTCGCGCTGGCGATGTATGGCGGCAAGCGCCCTTTTGGCTATGCCTATGGCGGCAGCGGCGGCGCCTTCCGCACGATCGGCTCGATCGAGAATACGCAGGGCGTATGGGATGGCGTGGTGCCCTATGTCCTCGGCTCGCCCATGGCGCCGCCCAACATGTTCACGGTGCGGCTGCGCGCGATGCGCATCCTCAACGACAAGTTCCCGCAGATCCTCGACGCGGTGGAGCCAGGCGGCAGCGGCGATCCCTATGCGGGGCTTAACGCCGAGCAGGCATCGGTGCTGCGCGAAGTGACCAGCATGGGTTTCCCGACGCCGTCATGGTTCGGATACAGGACGATGGGCATCCACGGCTTTGCCGCACTCTATGGCGGGATGCTGCAGGCGGACCCCAAATATTTCACCGATTTCTGGACCAAGGCCGGCTATCTCGGCTTCGACGATCCGAAATCGTTCGACGGCTATCGAATGCAGCATGATGCCGCCGTCGCGGCACCGATCACCGCGCTGGAAGCAGCGCGGCTCAAGCTCGACACACGCGTCACCAATGGCACCGCCAATGTCGACAACGCGTTCGAAGCGCTGAACGGCGCGGCCGGACAACGCGTGGTCGCCTTCCGCCTCTCCAGTGCGCCGCCCAGGGTCTTCTTCCTCGGCGGCGACCTGATCGTGAATTCCGGCGCGGCCGCGGGCCAGCGGCTGACCGTCGCGCGGATCGTCAGCAACGTGGCCGTGCTCGGCGTGGTCGACGACGCGGTGGCCGCGAAGATCAAGACCGGCGACAGCGTGCGCGTCGACAATTCCAACTTCCTCGCCGCCGAGACCTATCACTGGCATCAGGTGCCGCCCGCCGATGCCGGCTATCCCGAATGGAACCAGTTCCGAGGGAGCGACGGCAAGCCGCTCTATCCCCAGCGCGCCTTCCTGCTCGGGCCGCTGTTCACCGCGGCAACCACGGGCAGGCCATTCGGCCAGCCGCCGATGACCGGCAAGTTCAAGGGCAAGATGATCCTGGTCGAGAATCTGTGGGATCGCGAGGCGATGCCGTGGCAGGGCGATTGGTATCGTCGTCGCGTGGAGGCAAATCTGGGCGCCGCTACCGATGCGAATTTCCGTATCTGGTATACCGACCACGCGCTCCACGGCGACAGTGCCCGGCAGGAGGACCCGACCCGCACGGTCAGCTATCTCGGCGTGCTGCAACAGGCGCTGCGCGATCTGTCCTTATGGGTGGAAAAGGGCATCACCCCGCCGGCGAGCACCGCCTACGGCATTGCCGACGGCCAGGTGATCGTCCCCGCCACCGCTGCGGCGCGCAAGGGCATCCAGCCGGTCGCAACCGTGACGGCCAACGGCCGCGCCAGGGCGGTCGTGAAGCCAGGCCAGACCGTGCGCTTCGTGGCAACGATCGCCGTGCCACCGGGTACCGGCAGCATCGTTGGTGCGACGTGGGATTTCGAGACGGCGGGAACATTCCCGGTCAAGGCGGCAATGCCGGTCGCGCCAAAAGCGACGATGACGCTCACCGCCAGTCATGTCTTCGCCAAGCCCGGCACCTACTATCCCGCCCTGCGCGTGGCGTCGGAACGACATGGCGACATCCGCTCGCCTTACGCGCGCATCCAGAATCTGGGTCGGGTACGCGTGGTGGTGAAGTAGCAAGGGCGCGTTCGACCGGCGGGCCAGGATCCAGGCGTTGATCGTGGGAGGAAGAGCATGCGCAGTCACAACGACATGAATATCGGCCAGCATAGCCAGCAGGCCAGCCACTATGCGCGACTCACTAATGCGCTTGCCACGGATCGCACAGCGGCACTGTGCAGGCTTGTCGGCGCTCGATCCGACGACGACCTGCTCGATGTCGCCTGTGGGCCGGGCTCGCTGGCGATCGAACTTGCACCCCATGTGGCCAGCGCGAGCGGACTCGACCTGACGCCGGCGATGCTGGCCGAAGCCCGGTTGGCAGGAGCGCGCAGCCGGTGCGATGATATTGTATGGATCGAAGGCGATGCGGCGGCCCTGCCCGTGGCTGATGGCAGCTTCTCGCTCGTCGCATCGCGCGCGGCATTCCATCATTTCGAGCGACCGGAACAAGTGCTTTCCGAAATGGTGCGTGTCTGTCGTCCCGGCGGGCGCGTGGTGGTCATCGACGTGACGCCAGACCCCGAAAAGACCGCCGCCTATGATCGGATGGAGAGGATGCGCGACCCTTCCCATGGCCATGCCCATAGTTTCGCCGAGCTGCGCGCGATGGGCGATAGACTGGGCCTGGGCGAACCCCGGCTGGAGGCCCGGATGAGCGGCCCGATGCCTTTTCAGCGCGTACTCGAGACATCCTTTCCCGACGGGCATAGCCGGGAAGAGCTGCTCGAACTTATGCGCGAGGATGCGGCGACCGGCGAGGATCGGCTGGGCTTCCGCGCTGAAATGGCCGAGGGGCAGGTGATGGTCACCTACCCCATGTCGACGATCGTGTGGACGCGTCCCTGATCGCAGGGAATGCCTGCTCCGATGACTATCGGGCTGCGGCTGCCCGACAATTCACCCCATCAACGCCTTGACCGTCGCGACCACAGTTTCGGGCGACACGAGGAAGGCGTCCTCGAGTGGCTTGGAGAAGGGCACCGGCGAATAGGGGCCGCCGAGCCGGCGCACCGGCGCCTTCAACTGGCCGAACAGCTCCTCGTTGATGGTCGCGGCGATTTCGGCACCCGGTCCGAAATTGCGTACCGCTTCATGCGCGATGACGACCCGGCCGGTCTTGGCGGCCGAGGCGAGCACGGTTTCCCGGTCCCATGGCGAGATCGTACGAAGGTCGATCAGTTCGGCCGAGATGCCCGCCTCGGCGATACCCGCAAGCGCCATCTGGCAACGCAGCATCATCGTCGAATAGCTGATGATCGTGACATCGGTGCCTTCCTGCACGATGCGCGCCTTGCCCAGTGGGATTGGCCCCTGGTCGACCGCGACTTCGCCGGGCACGAACAAGGTGCCGCCGGTCTCGACGAACAGGCACGGATCGGGATCCTGGATGCACGACAGCAGCAGGCCCTTATAGTCCGCCGGATTCGACGGACACACCACCTTGATGCCCGCAGCATGGGCGAACCAGCCCTCGAGATGGTCGGCATGCTGCCCCGCGGTCTGCCAGCCGGCCCCGGTCAGGGTGCGGATCACCATCGGCACGCTGGTCTGGCCGCCCGACATGAAGCGCAGCTTGGCGGCATGGTTGAAGATCATGTCCATCGCGACGGTGGTGAAGTTCATCAGCATGATCTCGGCGACCGGCTTGTAGCCATTGATCGCCGCGCCGATCGCCGCGCCGATAATCGCTTGCTCCGAGATCGGCGTCGTGCAGACGCGGTGATCGCCGAATTTGGTCGAGAGCCCGCGCATCGTGCCGGTCACGCCGCCGCCTTCGCGGTCGGCAATGTCTTCGCCCAGCACGAGAACCTTGGGATCGGCTTCCATCGCCTCGAACATCGCGGCGTTGATGGCCTGCAGGCCGTTCATTTTGACCATCTCGCTCACGCGGGAATCTCCTCGGCAAAGATGTCGCGGCGCAGTTCGTCGGCCGATGGATAGGGGCTGGCCATGCCGAATTCCTGGGCGTCCAGGATCTCGGCCTCGATGTCGGCTTGCAGCTTGGCCAGTTGCTCCTCGCTGACATGGCCCTGTTCGACCAGCTTTGCGCGGAATTTGGGCAGCGGATCGTCCGCCATCGCCGCCGCCTTTTCTTCCTTGGTCATGTAGAAATCGTCGTCGCCAAGAACATGGCCCATGAAGCGGTAGGTAATGCATTCGAGCAGGGTCGGCCCCTCGCCGTCGCGGGCACGGGTGATGGCGGTTTGCGCCGCGGCGTACATCGCCTCGGGATCGTTGCCGTCGACGGTATAGCCCGGCATGCCATAGCCGGCCGCGCGCTTGGAAATCTGATCGACCGAGGTCGCGTTCTCGTAGCGGGTGTGCTCGGCAAAGCCGTTATTGGCGCAGACGAAGATCACCGGCAGCTTCCATACCGAGGCCAGGTTGAGGCTCTCATGGAAAGCGCCGATGTTCGACGCGCCGTCACCGAAATAGGCGATCGCCACGCGCTTGCTGCCGTCGAGCTTGGCGGCCCATGCCAGGCCATTGGCGATCGGCATGGACGAGCCGACCACGCCGGTCGTCACCATCACGCCGCTCTCGGGATGGGTCAGATGCATCGGGCCGCCCTTGCCCTTGCAGGTGCCGTCGATCCGCCCGGCGATCTCGGCCCATAACGGGCGCAGCGGCATGTCCTTGGCGACCATGTCCTGGATGCCGCGGTAGATCGTGCAGATCTGGTCGTCCTTTTCGAGCAAGGCCGAAATCGCCGACGGGATCACTTCCTGACCGCGCGCCGAGTAATAGGGCATGGTCAACCGACCGAGGCGGACGGTCTTGCGGATCGCATCGTCGTTGCGCTCGATGCGGAGCATCCGCCGATAGATATCAACCAGCGTGTCGGCGCTCGGCGCCGGACTGTTGCTGAGGTCTGCCATGGGTTTCCCGCCTCGAAAATGAATACCCCGATCTCTTCGGGCGGGGCCGATGCGAGGTCAACCACGCCCCGGCGATATGTGCTGGCGCGGCCCGCAGCACGCTGTATCGAGGCCCGAAAATGCCGCTGCCGGCGCCTCCACTGGCGCCAGACCGCTACTGACAAAATTACCCCGTGATGCCCTGTGTAATTATGTCAGGGGTCGTCAGCGGATCGCGGCCAGCTTCTCCGCCCCGAGCAGCTTCCAGATGCCGTCCGCCGCGGCGACGGTGCGTTCGCCCGCCATGATCAGCCCGCGCATGAACACGACCTGCGAGGTACGGCGGACGAGCTCGGGCCGGCAGGTCAGGAAACTGCCGAGCGGCGCGGTGGCGGCGAACTGCATCTGGAGTTGCAGCGTCACACAGTCGCGCGTGCCGGCAGCGTCGACCACGCCCATGCCGAGCGCGATATCGGCAAAGGTCATCAGCACGCCGCCATGGATCGTGCCGACATGACCGTTGCCGTGCCGCTCCTCCCCCAGCAGCCCGACGACGCGCTGGTCGTTCTCGTGGCGCACCCAATAAGGCCCGGCGGACGCGTGGAAATACGGGCCCGACAGCAATGTCCAGCCGTCCGCTTCGAGCTGTGCGGCGTCGATCCCGGCGGTCACAGCTGGTTATCGAGCCCCGCCGCGTGCTTGGCGGCGACATAACCGAAGGTCAGCGACGGACCGATGCTCGACCCGGCCCCGGGATAGACGCCGCCCATCACCGACGCGGTCGATACGCCCGTCGCATAGAGACCCGCGATCGGCGCGCCGTCAGCGTTCACCACCCGACCGTGCACGTCGGTGACCACACCGCCATAGGTACTGACATCGCCGGGCACGACCGGGACCGCATAGAACGGCCCCTTCTCGATCGCGCCCAGGGCCCGGATCGGCCCGTGATAGGGATCACCCAGCCATTGGTCATAGGCACGTTCGCCGCGATGAAAGTCTTCGTCGCGGCCATTGCGGACAAAGCCGTTCCAACGCTCGACCGTCGCCTTCAGGGTCGCTGGCTCGACACCAATGCTGGTCGCCAGGGCCTCGATCGTATCACCGCTGTGGAGATACCCCGCCTCAGCCCAGCCCTTCGGCACCTTCTTGTCGATCCATTTGCCGGCGACCTGATATTGCTCGACATAGTGCCGATCGAGGATCGCCCAGCTGGGAATAGCAGGCACCGTCCGGTTCCGCTCCAGCATCGTCTGGCAATAAAGCTCGTACGAACCGCCCTCGTTCATATAGCGCACGCCCGATCGATCGACGAGGATCGCATGGGGCTTGCCGGTCAGGCTCTGCGCTGGCGGGGTGATGTAGGCGCCCTCCCAACCGGGCGACAGCGTGGTCTGATATCCGACCATCTGGTCCATCTGCGCCAGCACGCCACCAACGCGCTCCATTTCCAGATGCAGATCGCCCATGTCACCTTCGTTGGTCAGCGACCACGCCGCCTTGGTGCCCGGCATGTGCTTGTCGCGCATCGCCTGATTCTGCGCAAAACCACCGGCATTGACGAGTACGCCCAATTTGGCGCCGATGCGCCGCGGCGCGCCGTCGATCGTGGCGATGACGCCTGTCACCGCATCGCCCTCGACAACCAGTTCAGACACTGATGCTTCGGTGCGGAACTCGACTCCTGCAGCGACTGCCGCCTTGAGCATGCGCCCCTGCAACGCCGCACCGGCAGTGACGAAATGCTTGCCGGTCAGCCGCGTCCAGATCGTCTTGAAGATGAGGTTGCGCTGCACCTTCTTGAGCGCCGGATCCCTGCGCACATAGGCAAGCTTCATCCCGTCATCGAGCCGCACCGGCACTTCGAGAAAGCCCTTGCGCAGCTTCTTCGCCCAGGGCCCGAGTTCCTTCTTGTCGAACGGCTTGGCAACGACGGTACGGCTGGTTTTGCAGCCGCCCGGGAGCTCGTCATAATAATCCGGCCAGAATTTGGACCCGCGCTCCAGCTGGACGCCCTGGTCGACGAGGAAGTCGATCATGCGATAGGCCTGGTTGACGTAAGCGAGCCGCTTGTCGTGTCCCGAGCCCGGCAGATCGGCGCACGCCGCGTCGAGATAAGTGATCGCCGCCTCGACGCTGTCCTCCTCCCCGTCCGCCTTGAGGAATCGGTTGTTGGGGACCCAGATCACGCCGCCGGACTTGGCCGTGGTGCCGCCGATGAATGCCGATTTCTCGAGGATCAGGACCGACTTTCCCGCGCTCCGCATGACCAGGGCCGAGCCCATCGACCCTGCCCCGCTGCCGACCACGACCCAGTCAAACGTCTCGTCGAACGCGCTCATCAAGTCTCTCCTCGGCGCGAAATAGACCTGCGCGGTGAGCCACGTACAAGAGCTATCGCCCCGGCGGCGTTCTCATATCGCCCCCGCGTGGTATGCGCCTTCCCAGCACAAGGAGATACGCCCGATGGACCTGCCCGAGTTCAAGACCATCCTGCTCGAACGCCGTGGTCGCCTGCTGGCAGTGACGCTGAACCGTCCCGACGCGATGAATGCGGTGAATCTTGACCTGCACGACGAGCTGCCCGAGGCGCTGGCCTTTGCGGGCGCGGACGCGGGGTCCGACGTGGTGCTGCTGACCGGCAGCGGCAAGGCGTTTTCGGCCGGCGGTGACATCGCCCACATGGAGCATAATGCCGCCAACCCGCAGCTGTTCGATCATGAGGCGCGGCAGGCCAAGCGCATCGTCTTCGCGTTGCTCGATATCGAAAAGCCGGTGGTGTGCCGCATGAACGGCCATGCGATCGGCCTTGGCGCCAGCATCGCGCTGCTGTGCGACGTGATCTTCGCAGCCGAGGGCGCGAAGATCGGCGATCCGCATGTCGGCATCGGCCTGGTCGCGGGCGATGGCGGCGCCGTTATCTGGGCACAGCGCATCGGGCTGACCCGGGCAAAGGAATATCTGCTGACCGGTGACCTGCTGACCGCGCGACAGGCCGCTGATATCGGCCTGATCAACCATTGCCTGCCCGCCGACGAGCTCGACGCAGCAGTCGATGCGTTCTGCCAACGCTTGCTCACCGGCGCGACCAACGCGATCCGCTGGACCAAGGTGCTGACCAATATGGAGCTGAAGCGCATCGCCGGCGCGGTGATGGAGGCAGGGATCGCCTATGAATCCTTGAGCGTACGCAGCGCCGACCACCGCGAGGGCATCGCCGCGCTGAAGGAACGGCGCAAGCCGAGCTTCACCGGGCGCTGAGCATCGCCTTTGCAAGACCGAGAAACGTATCGACATCCGCCTGTGCCGACGGGATCGCGCGGCGGAAGCCGGCAAAGCCGTGGATGGTACCCACCGCTTCGTGGAACAACGTCGGCACCCCGGCAAGCGCGGTCGCCGCGGCATAAGCCCGGCCTTCGTCACGCAAGGGGTCGAGCCCCGCTGCGACGACGATGGTTGGCGGCATACCGTGCTGATCGGCGAGCAAAGGAGAGTTGCGCGGGTGGCGCTTGTCGGCAGCATAGTGCTGGTCGAACAAGGCCATGTCGGCGGTGTCCAGCCCATAGCCATTCCCGAAGGCGGTGCGCGAGGGATAGTCCCGGCTGTGATCGACCGCGGGGTAAATCGCCAGTTGCATGATCACCGGCAGTGCCGCCGGGGCATCGCGCAGCGCCAGCGCGGTGACGATCGTCAGATTGCCCCCCGCGCTGTCACCGCACAGGATCAAGCCGGTAAATTCTCGCGCGAACGCTGCGCCGTTTTCAGCGATCCAGCGCGCCGCGGCCTCGCCGTCATCGGGCGCCGCCGGCCAGGGATTTTCAGGCGCGAGACGGTATTCGACCGACACCACGGGCAGGTCCAGCTGCCGCGCGATCTCTGCCGCCAGTCCGGCGTGTGAA
>Ga0307510_10001223_pt1 | contig 27814 bp, 40 predicted proteins | sample 12_EM_MG_FD_207224 | JGI IMG/M metagenome (GOLD analysis project Ga0307510, IMG submission 207224) | Populus trichocarpa ectomycorrhiza microbial communities from riparian zone in the Pacific Northwest, United States - 12_EM | ecosystem: Host-associated > Plants > Roots > Unclassified | place... | reverse complement strand
CCTTCGAGGCGTTGAAGTTGGCCTACTTACGGTCGACGAAGCAGGAAGAACCTGGCGTCCTGGCCCTGCTCGCTTTCGGAAGCATTTCTGGGAGTGTTGGTGCGACGAGCGTGTACCCACTGAACCTGGTTCGGACGAGACTGCAGGCTTCCGGATCTCCGGCCCACCCGCAACGTTATACGGGCATGTGGGACGTAGTGTCGCAGACGTACCAGCAGAGGGGCGTTCGTGGATTTTATATTGGTCTGGGGCCGACACTAGCGAAGGTGATCCCGGCGGTTTCGATATCTTATCTGGTCTACGAGCAGAGTAAACGGAGGTGAGTCTGCCATGAAATTCCTTATTGCTTCCTGGTGGCTAACATCCTTGCAGATTAGGTGTATAATTTACTTTTCGCGCGCTTCCCGTTCATCTATTCTTGTTTTGCTTTTGCTTTGCATGTTCACCTCCGTTCAATGGTTATCACATAGCAGTATAATATTCTCGCTCTCCCACCTAGATCGTCCATTTCTGCTAGATTTTTCATTTTAATGTATACACAAAACATAGGTCGGATAGAATGGTGACCGAGGATTTTCAGATATAAAGACCGTCATCGCCGTTAGCTGCAGTTGTCGAAGGTGGGTTCTGTTCAGGATTGACGGTAGCGGATTGCGTTGATCGACTGGGTTCAAGGTCGTAGTGAGAGGGTGAGACGACCCCTTTCTGAACCAGAGCGTGTTTGAGAATAGAGATGCGCTCTTCCTGTGAGTTACTAGAACGATTCATCAGTGACCTCGGGGAACAACCCACGACCTTGAGTATAAACGAAATTGCCTCGTACATGACGTCTATGTTCTCTTGAATCGCGCCAATAAAGTCAGGGTCTGGGGTAGACTCTGAAGTGGTGTCGATGAGGTATTGGAGTTGGTCCTGGGTGGACTTGAGGTGATCAAGGGAGTGCTGGAGGCGAGTGATCTCTTGGACGGTCAGTTTACGGACCCACTCCCTCCTCTCCGTTTTTTCCGGCGTGGGTGAGGTTGCGTACCTTGGGAAATTGTCCCGATATCGAGATCCATGACTTGAGCCCAAGTGAAGGGTTGTGGGTGCTTGAATTTTACTTCTGTCGCCATCGTCTGTTCGGCAACGAGAGAAAGTCGGAGATGTGGTTGTTTGGTAGAAGCTTTGGAACCAAACACTGACCCCGACAAAGGCGCGTGCTTCCCTGACGTCATCATCGATCTGGCAGGGGTGAACCGTTATGAAGATCGGAGTCCTCACACTCCGGATCCGGCGGGACACCATCTTTCCCCCCTCTCTTTTACCTTATTCCCTTTGAAGCGGTCAGTTTACGATGTCGCCCAACCTCCCAGGACTCCTCTTGGACATCCCAAGGAACCCGGTAGCAGCGGTCGGCCTACCGCTAATTCTCGGGTTCCTCAGTGGGGCAAAGACAAAGAAAGTGATCAACGGCGTTTGGTACCAGGTACGGCCCTTTGGTCTCCGAAATCTAATGTACAACTCCCCTCACGGCTACTGAATATTGAATCCGCGTGCAGAGCCTCTTGACGCCTCCAGGAAGACCCCCACGACCTGCTTTCCCGATTATCTGGATCGCACTGTACACCGCGATGGGTTACGCTTCCTACCTAGCCGTTCGTCACCACGACAGCGCCGTTCCATCTATCACAAAGTAGGAGGCACATCACGCAGTCCCACCTCCACCCCATCTTCCGGCGTGAGGATCTGACCGGACCCCCACTCTATAGGGAAGCCATCCAAACTGGTCTGGGGTGGTACTACGTGCAATTGGGTCTCAATCTCCTGTGGAGCCCCATTTTCTTTAACATGAAGAGTGTGAGTTCACGAGGTCGAAAAACCCGACTCAAATGCGCCCGCGCTGACACGGTTTTTTTGGATATTCCAGCCTTTCGGTGCGTTGGTTGACGCTGTCGCGTTGACCGGATCGACTTTGTACATGACTGTAAGTACCGCGAGATGACCTCCGTAATCCCGCAAATCTCAACTCGAAAAACAGAAACTCTTCCATGATGCTACGGATGGTGCCACCACCCCCTTCCTTGTCTCATATTGCATTTGGCTGTGTTTCGTGGTTTATATCAACGGTGGTATCTGGTGGCTCAACCGTGGGCGGAGCGTACCCAAGCACGATTAACTTATCCACGCCGCGCGGAGGTCTCGCGGATAAACAGCAGTGTACACGAGATGATTTATTTCGAACAAATACAAGTACGGTTTCGGGAAACAGTGCACAAAGTTTGATCCAGACCGAGCTCCAAGAAGTTCAAGAAAAGCAGAAAACAGCGAGTTTCAAGCCGAGAGTCGATTGGCGATGACGACCGAGAGACACAGAGCCAGGGTGCAGAGTACAGTGGTTGCAAAAGACGAGGGTGTCCTCGGGGCGGTCTAAATCTGGACATTAGTTCTTGTACCTTCGTCGTCTAGTGACAACGGTTGCATCCAACGCCTGCCAAATGGATCACAAACCCGAGAAGAATCCAGAATGAAAGGGACTCGCCTTGGTGGGAAGATCGCTCTGCCCAGCAGTCTTCGTTTTCTAGAAATCTGGTCTGTCTGAGTACGCCAACGGGGGCGCTCGACTTACCCTGTTCTTATGAGGACGTTCTGCTTCCTCATCAGATGAACCTTTCTTTTCGGTCTTCCTACCAAGACCCCCGAGCCTATCCCTCTTGCCCAAAGCGCTGATAACCGGTTCGTCAAATTCGTCGTCAGAACCAACGATCTCGTCGGTTGCATCCGTTATCGAACGAATCTGCCCTTTTCCCTTGGGCTTCATAGTGGCCCTGCGGGGTAATGCGGTGTGCTCCGGCTCTTGAGGGCGTACACCACGAGTTGGAGTCCTGAGCGCTCTGTTTCCCGGGTTTCCCACCTCGGATGCCCTATTTGCGACTGGAGTGCCTTGAAGTAACTGTTCAGTACCCAAGTTAGATGACAACCGCGCATGATGGTATCGAAAGCGTAGTTTTACCGGTCCGTCTCGGTCGGGAACAGGCGGACTACTGACTTGAGACAGGATGTTCTGGTTGTTCGCGGGTTGCTTGCCAGTATTTGAGGACTGATCGTCAGTTCTTGCAACCTGGTTATGAAGTGTTTTGATCATCTCCTCCATCTGTTTGATCTTCATATTTTGGGCTTGGATGGTTTTCTCTCGCTATGGGAAGTTGGTCAACGTCCTCTCGCGACGCAGTTGGTCGGAGGACTAACTCACCCTGATAATCTCATTCGACTTCATGTCTAATTGTTGTTCCTGGGCAATCCGTGCCTCTCCCCTGATGGTACGGACCAAGCCCTTCTCGCGATCGGTCTGTGTCCATTCAGTCAGTAGCTGAGTGAAGGTTAAGGAGCATGGGACAAACCAGGTCACCGTTCTTGTATCTTTCTTCGATGGTGTCCAACTTCCGAACCAGCTCCTCCTTTTCGTTCTGCAACGTACCTATATCAGCTCTGAGGGCCGCCACCACATCGGGGTCTTCAACAGGGCCCTTGGGAGGCGGAGGTGGAGGGATGGCTCTTTGTGCCGCTATCTCCTGCTGGAGCTTCTCGCGCTCGACGGTTAGGTTACTCGTCTCTTTCTTGCTCTCTTCGAGGAGGGTTTGAACTTCCTTTACAACAGTTTCGAGTGCGAGCCGTTTCTTCTCCTCCTCAAACAACTGCTGTTGGTGGGCAGCCTCGGCTGAACGTGCGGAGCTCCTTTCGCGTTCCAAACTTTCCGTCAAGTCACGATTACTGAGCTGTGACTCAGAACACTTAAGTTCAAGAGCAGACACCCGCTCCTGCAGGACCCCTTGCTCTTTCTGAAAGGATCGAGGGAGTGGGCTAGAGTGTAAGCTCAAAACAATTCAGAGACTGGGATCGCATACTGATGTAGTTCTCTCGACATCAATGACACGCTCCTGGATCGGTGTCAGGATCTCCTCCTTTGCAAATTCATACGAATCGTCTCACCTGAAGTTCCGCGTTTGTTTCTTTTGTGAGGCGGAGGGTGACAGTTTGGTCATCGAACCGGTCTTGCAACGCCTGTTTGGTCAAGCAATCTCTGTGGGTTTTTTCTCCGCGTGGTAGCGTTCGGAATCGTACCTGTAGATGTATGTTCGCTTGGGTAGTGCTGCGGAGTAGTGAGCACGTCGAACCCAGACATTAAATAAACGACGTACCACTCCCTCGAGCGCCCAAGTTCTGCTTCAAGGCTACTCACACGGCTCTCAAGTCGCCTTGTGGCTTCCTCAAAGACACTCTTGTCAATTTTGCTGGTTTCAGTTACAGCTCTCTCACGAGTTTGAGAGGCTTTCAGCTCTTCGAGGACTTCGGAGATCCTTTGTTCCGATTTGACCAGGCTATGGCTCTTGAGGATAATTGCCAAAAACACAAATTCCGGGGAGCGTACCTGGATGTTCGGTCATCGAGAGCCAAAGTGTTCTGTTCGAGAGAAGATCGAAGGCTTTGGTTTTCCGTCGCCAGTTCGGACAGTTTCTGCTGGGTTACGAGAGCCCTTGCGACGGAGGTCAAGAGGCGGAAGCAATAGGAATATGTTTCGCCTACTCATCACGAAGCCCGATAACCTCTGCAGCCCGCTTCTCCGCGCTCGAAAGTTGACTCTTAAGATCTTCAATGCTGTATGTATCCCGTCAGTCCCCACACAGAAAATCCTGATTGCTTGATGTACTTTTCTTGGAGTCCGGAAATCCCGGTCAAGTTTGCCTCAGACTCTCCGAGTTCTCTCTCGAGTTCTTCAAGTCTGTCGCCACCGTAAGATTTTCGTTCACGACCTTCATGCGTTTCACAAGTACCTTTCCCGAGCGTTCGCTAACTCGACCTCCAGCTCAGCCGCGTTCGTGTTGGCGTCACGGAGTTCCTTCGCCATGATCTTGACTTCTCGAGAGAGATCCCTTGAGCCTTCGCCTAAATCCAAGTTCAATCCGGGCTCAAGGAATTGGACTCAGTTAATCTTCAACATACTGGAAGCTGCCAACTCAGCGGAAAGGCCTTTGATCGCCTGTCGGTCCTGAGCGAGAATGGCCTCTAGGTCGGAAATCCTCGATCGGGCCTCGATGAGGTCGGAAGATAATGTCGTCAGCCTATCTCGTAGCATTGTGGTCACTTCTTGGGCTGGAATAGTGTCAGAACGGTCCGCCACCAAACGGGACGGTACTCACAATTCTTGCAATCGATTCTGAGCTCATCCATGAGTTCTCTTGAAGTCTTGTTCAATTGATCTCCATGGAGGTACGGAGTGATACCTTTTTGAAGCGGTATCAGCGATCCCTGAGCATTAGGATGACTTGGCAAGCGACTGACCGGTAATCGCTTCGTTGGCTTTGACTCTCAAATGCTTGATATCGGGCACCATCGATTGAACTTCACGCATCAGTCCAGACCAAGAGTCTGCACCTTCCTTCAAGGACTTGATCGAATTCCCCAGATCCCCTAAGCTGGAACGAGGAGTCAACACATTGCAGAATAAATTTAGGTGTAGACATACATTGCCCCGCTCTTTTCCTGACTCTCCTTTGCCACATCCTTGACTCTCTTCAGCCTTCTGAGGAGGTCGGTCTTCTCCTCTTTCGAGGCTTCGAGCTGACCCTGCAACACGCCTAACTCGTGTTTCTATAAGCAGAATCAGACTGGATTCGCATGAAAACGGATGCAACGTGGTGACACACCAATTCTTCGTTTTCTGCTTGAGACTTCTTCAATTCACTGGTCCACTTCGACGCGACTGCGTGGAGATCAAATTCAGCCGCTGTAGCCGCCTCTCGCGAAGAATGTCTACTAGGGGAACGTTGTAGATCCCGTGATCCCCTCCGGACATCAGGATAGGACGATGCGGAGTGGGAGAGCCTCGAGAGGGATGTTGTGGTCGCAGAGACTATTTTCGAACCAGGGAAAATTGATTCAGGCTGGTATATGCGTCGATATTTGGCGCTAACTCACATCTAAACCCAGAACCCCCCTCTCCGTCGCCTAGTTTCCCTGGACCCCCATGCAAAGGTCTCGAGGGAGCTGAAATATCTGGGGATGACATCTCCTCCTTCATCACGAGCCTCCTAGCACCCGCACTCGGGTTGGGATCCTCCAGTATGCGAGGTAACTTCGACCCGTCACCCTCCCTAGTTGGAGATAGAGACCTTCTATTCGAGAACGTAGAATTCAGTCTCGACGTATCGAAATGGCGCGGTAGGGAAGCCGAGGGCCCAGTATTTAAACTGAACCGAGCACTTGGTTGCGCGATCGCCCGGTCGCCTTCCCCACCAATGCTCCGAGATGGCCAATTGCGTGAGTAGGAGGAGAGCGGGCTGGAGCCTGCGTCAGCTGCACTCTGCCGAGATGACCTTTCCTGGTTGGGCGTGGCGCCGGGCGTGCGTTTGAACGAAAAATGCGACTAGCCACAAAAACGTTTGCGTTGTTCAGCCTAAAGACTTATTCGAACGCCTACCATTATCAAAAGTAGGGAATATTGAAGAAGGCCGTTATTCGGCGTCTAGTCTTTCTGATTTGCGGCCGTTCGCCCCTGGGGGTATCGACGGACGGAGAAGGTGAGAGCAAGAGCTGGACAAGTTATCTTTCCAAACTTTCCCACGCGCTCAGCACAATCTTATCGCCCACGTGACATAAAACACGTCAAGTCTGAGATCTGGAATGGGGTTGCACAAAAAAGTAGGTATCACATAAAACAGAGTCGCCGCACAGCTACAGGACGTATCGTATCATGAGGAGGGGTCGCAATCATTTCTCACAGAAGTTATTCACAAAGGGTTTACACGGGAAAGGACTGTCTGGGGATATAAGTACCGAAGTTTCGGAATTTGGCGAGGTAGTTCAAGAGAAATACATGCGGACAGCCTGTCGGGCATGGAGAGGCTGGAAGCGGTTTTTGAAGTTCTCAAGAGTCGTCTTGGCGTCTCCGACAATGGTGGATTCTTCGGAGAAATTGAGAGTGCCCTCGGGATCATAGTGGTTCTTGGCGCGAGAGCAGACGATATCTGCGTCTAAGAAAGGTTGAGCAGGCAGTTATCCGATGTGGTCGGTACTTCACTTACAGTACACAGGGGCCGGAATCGACACAGATCGAGTTGCACGCGCGTAAACGTGGCACAAGGCAAAAGTTAAAGACTGTAATCCGTCGGCACTGAAACAGGTGATCAATATTGTTCGACAAGAAAAAGAGCATAGCGGGATGAACACTCACGAAAACCCATTCTCATCGTGCAACACGCTATAATGTGCTGGTCGAGATGTTCCCAGAAGGCCGCCATGGCTCTGAAGGTAGAAGTCGAACTCGGTCGGGTGAACTACGTCGCGGTCCACAACGGTGCCAGCCGGGCAGTTCCCGCTCCTATCTGCGACGTTGGGCGCCGGGAAGAACCGGACGTGGTGGCGCTTTCCAACGATGATGATCGTGATCTTAGGAGAAATACCGACTTCCTTGCACGCGGCTGATGAACCCTGAATGAGCAAACGATATATACCCGCAGAAAGTGTGCCGAACTGACCTTGGACAAGGGGTAGTTCCTTGTCGAGGACTTGTTTAAATTGTCCTTCAGAGACGCCGTCTCTATAGAAAATAATACGTTTCGGTGCTTGATTAGTTTGCTTTTTCTCGAAATTGGCCCTGTAATCGATGAATTTCGTGATCATGTACTGCGGGGTATTAAATCAGTCAAACATTGTGATGGCAAGAGTTCTGCGGGCATAGGTACCTTGATCATCCGCTGCAAATCCTCGACCATCTCGACACGCGACTCCTGGACTGACGAGGTGGCGATATACTTTCCTCCGTCAGAGTCTACGTTTGCCACAACCGACGCGAACGAGGGGCGACCATCCGATCCTCTGCACAGAACAATGAGTCGCATGCAACTACAGTAGTCCCCTCATACTCACGGGGCGGGATGAATGGTATCGCAACCCACGACCATGGTAGGGTTTTGAGGGTCTGTCAAGAAAGACACCGACCGTGGATCGGGGATGGTGTTGATGCCGCCCAATTTGACATTGATTTTGAGGCAAACGTTTGCAAAATATTGGGGTTTCGCTTGCTTGCACTTATGGCTCTTCAAGCATTGAGTTGCTACTCCGGTCTTAGGGAATCGTCAGCCAAGGCAAAAAGACGCGGGGGGAGATGGTTGCTCACGTGAACGTCACCGAAGCTGTTGGAGAGTTGAGTTGGAGTGTGGGGCTAAAGGCAGTGCGACACTTACTATTTGACTGCGGTATAGATGTCAGATGCCCCTTCTGGTAACACAACAACCAGAAGAGGGGGAGTTGGTTTCTTCATCCGGCCGAATTGGCCACCGATGTCCAATAGTTCCTGCTTCATGATAAGCGAGAGGTAAGGAAAGGGGGACGAGGAGGTACCCACACGAACAACACCGTTCTGTCCATTGGCAAAGAACACGCTGGGATTGGTGTCCTGCACCATGATCCCGACTTGACGGCACGCATCAAGTAGATTCTTGCCCATGTCTCTTGCATCGTTCTCATTAAACCTTTGTTTGCGCTCAAAGACGATGATGGCGAAAGATTGGATGGATGTCGGCCGGTAGAACTTTTTGTCGACCCTATAAGAGAGGTGAGAAACAGACGAAATTCAAACATGGCTGGAACCCACATATTCCAAGCCCCATCCCTTGGAACCTAGGTAGAACTACAGTTAGACGGGGATAAAGTAGAAGAGGCCGGGCATACAATTGTTGGTTGTTTTGAGGCCTGACCATACTTGAGGGTAGGAGGTTGCAACACACGCGCCTGGAGCTGGAGTGGCTGCACGTTTGGCGCTACTCTGAGTCCAAACTGCCTGACATATTCCGACTCGCTCCACTTCAGGATCTGTGGAGCATTTCAGGAAACTTGGAAAACCGAAAGATGTTGTGATGCAGTTACCTCAAGACCGTTTTTTATGCTGTCCAGCCTAGCGTTTGGTCGCTTCGTCGCGAACTCCAAAACATCTTTAGTCTTCTCAGGTGGGACCTGTTTTCGTACGATCTGGCCAGGGGGTACTTCACACACTTCCAGGGGAATCAAGGCACCGTTCCCGACCTGGCAAGGCCGATCAATTAACGCCGGGTAACTGTATGAGCGGATTGACCTACCTCAATACAGATAACGTCGGGGTATCTCAAGGGACTTCTGTACGTCCTTGCGAAGTATTGGGCGACGGTCATCTGTCCTCCCTCACGAAGGGAGAACGTGAGGTCATTCGCACCAGCGCTACTCAATCTCTTGACGATTCTCGATCTATTTCTGTCGATCTGTCCCGTACCCGGATTCCTGGTAAAAACTCGAATTCCAGTGATAAAGCGCTGGAGTTTGACGCGCTCGCGATCAGGGAAACCTCTACGCGGGGCCAAAGCATTGTAATCACGATGGCCGATAAAGTCTCTGCATAGATCGAGCAAACCTCCTGCCTTGTACATAACACCCGTGGATATGTCGACGTTGATGAGCATGCAACCAACCGCCGGGCGAATTGATTGGAAGTATCCGCGCCAAAGTACGAGGCCGTTCCCGATATCCTTGGTCTCCCTGTCGGTGAAGAAAGAGCGAATGTTGAAGGCATAGTTTGGATTTAACATTGGCTCCATCCTGATAACGACGTTCTTCACTCATGCTATCAGTCACGGGGATAAGGGTGGAGTATGGGAGAAACGTACGAGTGCCTAAGAAGAATGTTACTAGTGCTTAAAAAACCTCCGAGGAGTGGAACTCACAGTGATCGCCGTCAGTACAGCGTTGTCGTGGCTCTGTTGCCCCTTTAAAAACCGGGCGAGGGTCCTGTCCGATGGTCGGTGGGGTGGCAACAGACATAAGGTTACTCGTACTCACTCAGGGTTGATCTTCGCTACCTCGGTCAACCGGACTTTGAGAGGCCTGGATTTCTCGCTGACTGGAGGGAAGGGGAACTGCAAACGGTTCAAATGCGAACGAGAACGTGTCACGGTTGCACAACGAACCTCTCTAGAACCGGTGGGACCGAGCGGCAGCGCTCTGGGGGCAAACATATTCTTGCGTCCATCATAGACAGCACGCGGCGTGAATACGTCGGGAGCGATGTCGTTCTGTAATCGGGCAATCAACTCCATGTTGAATCGCAGGGGGAAGACTTTTTCGGTAGGTAATATGACTATCAGATATCGCGCGTCCCGTTAACGAAAGTCGCGAAATAAAGTGATAGATACGTACCAACTAAGAGAAAGAGAGGAAATACGACTTAGAACGCGTACAATTGAAAGAGGAATTGTGTAGATCATACCATCGTAGTGGTAGATGATACCCTCGGGTATCACACACGGGAAGTGGTTGGTGGTTACGGGGATGGGTCTTCCACTCGTGCCGTATCCGGGACGCTTTACGCCGATGGTTTCAACGTGGGATGCAATAACGGGGGCATTTTGGGCTGGTCCACGACTTGGACCGATGCCACCTCCGCCACGGCCACGGGCACTGCCCTGTTGTCCTCTTGGGTTTCCTCTAGGAGGGGCCATCGGTATCTGTGGATGTCTGGGGAGGGTATGGGGGGATTATGAATCTGGGAGTGAGTGGTGGGGTGAAAAGAAGGTGGGGGGAGGGACGGGGTGGTTTTATAGGTTATCGATCAAAGAGAACACACTCGGCCACACTTCCTGGGCATTGGCCTTTCCCACTGGTCCTGGTCCATCAGCCATTTCCCCCTCCACGGCAAGAACGCCGTCCAAGCGATAACGGTCTTTTTCACCCCCCGTGGTCTCGTGCTTATTATACTTAGTCCCGCGTACTTCGTCTCTCCAATCCGTTTTTTTCTCGCCTGTTTTCTTCCGTCAGTTTGAGGCGGTGGCTTATTGCACCCGGGCTGGCACTAAAAGTACGGCCACACTCAGACCCCAGCCACGATCGAGTCACCGCAGATCCGCTGACCATGTCCCCCAGTTTTATCCCACTCATCAGGGCAGAGGACAAGGAAACCCTGTCCGTCCTTAGCCGCCTCGGCCCACTCCTTGTCCCCCTTCAGGACCACCCCAGCTATCAATTCCCTGCCCTATCAGATGTTTACCTTTTCATCGATAACGAAAGGGCAGCGGATCCTGATCATATCATTTCTTTGCTCGATAATGGCGTTCAAAAGGTCGTTGTTCCCGTTTCCCTCGCGAAACAACTCGTGCCGACTGTCCCAAAACACCGCATCATTTTGCTTCTCGACGTAGCAAATGTCTCTGCGGTAACAGAAACGCTGAAAGACAACGTTTCCGGAGTGCTTCTCAAAACCCCTACGCTTGACCCCGAGCTCGTGTCCTCCGTTTCGATGTTTTTCTCCAAATCGTCGATCTTTGTCCTACCGACTAACCAATACCAGCCGTCCCGATCTTCTATCCGCGAGCTTTCAAATATTGGCGCCTCCCTGGTCATCGCCACCGACCAGTTGTCCTTGTCCGCTTCCGCCGATCAACACATCCACGTCGCAGACGCCTTCCTGGCGTCCATCACCTCCGATCGCCCTGACGGCCTCTTCCCCACCGTCGTCTCCTCCTACACCCAGGGAGACACGACGCTCGGTCTCGTCTACTCTTCCCTCGAATCCATCAAAGAAACTATTGTTACCGGGAAAGGTGTCTACCAATCCAGGAAACATGGTCTCTGGAGGAAAGGTGAAACCTCAGGAGCTATCCAAGAGGTCGTCAAGATTCGTCTCGACTGCGACTCCGACGCTTTACAATTCAGTGTCATTCAGCATGGTGAAGGATTCTGTCACCTAAATCGGTCGTCTTGTTTCGGAGAACTCGCAGGTTTGGCCGCTCTCGAGAAGACATTACAAGCCAGGTTTGAGTCTGCTCCCGAGGGATCGTACACCGCGCGGCTTTTCAGCGACTCGGCCCTCCTCAAATCCAAAATTATGGAAGAAGCCGAAGAGTTGTGTCAGGCTACTACCCCGGAAGAGATCGCGTTTGAAGCAGCAGACCTCATCTACTTCGCCCTCACGCGATGCGTGGCTGGTGGTGTCAGCATAGCCGACATTGAACGCTCCCTCGACGCCAAGGCAAGAAAGATCACCAGGAGAAAAGGCGACGCCAAACCTCAGTGGGTCAGTGCCACACCAGAGGTCATCAAGCCTCTCCCACCAAAACCGCAGTCGATACCCGCTCCGCCCTCACTCCCACAGGAGGTCGAAATTAACCCGACTGAGCCTATCAAAATGCGCACATACGACCTTTCCCAGATCTCACCTCCCCAACGCACCGAACTCCTTCGCCGCCCCGTACTCAGGTCGGCAGAGATGATGGTAAAGGTCCAACCCATCGTGGAAGAAGTCCGTCTCAAAGGCGATACGGCGCTTCTAGACTTTACTGCAAAGTTTGATAAAGTCACGTTGGAGTCCCCGATGCTTCTTCCTCCTTATCCGCCCGAGTTGATGGCGTTGACCGACGAAGTTCGCGAGGCCATTGACAAGGCGTATTCGAATATCCACAAATTCCACAAGGCCCAGGTTAAGGACGATGCCCTTGTCGTCGAGACCATGCCGGGGGTTGTTTGCTCGCGGTTCGCTCGACCGATCGCCAGGGTGGGATTGTACATCCCAGGAGGAACCGCGGTCCTACCGTCCACGGCTCTCATGCTTGGTATCCCTGCGCAGGTTGCGGGATGTCACGAAGTCGTATTCGCAACACCACCTAGACGGGATGGCACCCTCTCTCCTGAAGTAGTTTACGTCGCTCACCTCATCGGGGCTTCCGCGATCCTCAAAGCTGGCGGCGCTCAGGCCGTGGCGGCGTTGGCGTACGGTACGGAAAGCGTACCCAAGGTCGATAAGATCTTCGGACCCGGGAATCAGTGGGTTACCGCTGCGAAGATGTTCGTGCAGAATGACACGGATGCTCTGGTTTCAATCGATATGCCAGCTGGGCCATCAGAAGTTTTGGTAATGACTTTAAATTCCCAGTTACTCGACTCGATCTGGACTGACACGCGGACGTAGGTTATCGCCGATGAGACCGCCAACCCAGCATTCGTCGCTGCCGATCTCCTCTCCCAAGCCGAACACGGTATTGATTCCCAAGTCGTCCTCCTCACCGTCAACCTCCCCCCAGAAACCATCGCTAGAATCGAAGAAGAGGTCGACGCGCAGGCACGGGCTCTCCCACGAGCAGATATCATGCGTCAATCCATCCCGAAGAGTATCTTGGTCCGAACGCGATCCGTCAAAGAAGCTATGGACTTTAGCAACGATTACGCTCCTGAGCACCTGATTTTGCATATACGTGATGCGAAGGCTGTGGCGGAGGAGGTTCAGAACGCTGGTAGCGTGTTTGTTGGACCGTACTCGCCGGAGAGGTGGGCCCAATCGTCACTAATGTTTACGAATGATTCTAATAGCTATGCGCAGTTGCGGAGACTACGCCTCTGGCACGAACCACACGCTTCCAACAAATGGATACGCTCGCCAATTCAGCGGGGTCAACACCCAGTCCTTCCAAAAACATATCACTTCCCAAGAACTTACATCAGATGGACTGAAAGTCCTCGGACCCATCGTTGCCACCCTGGCAGACGTCGAAGGACTCGGTGCCCACGCGAACGCAGTTAGAATTCGCCTACGCGAACTGCAAGTATCGAACCCGACTTTGTCTAGCTGAGAGGAGAACTTGGACAGGCGTCGGGGCCAGTTTTAAGTATGAGTGTAACATACGTCTACGATTAATCCTAGTGGCAGAGCGAGTGAAGAAGGCGGAAGTATGCGAGTGTACGAGTTAAACACGCTCAGTTTGTACGGTACAGAGCGCGACGAGCAACCTTCACGATGACGGGTGTATCGGGGAAGGCCTTTTCCTCAAGATTTTTTGCGTACTGCAATATTACAGTTAGATGATGCATACGGGCAATTGGAATGTGAAACGCACAGGAGTGGGAACGTCAGCACCAGTCACACGCTCGACTGGAGCATCCAAGTAGTCGAAAGCCTCGCTTTCGATGATCTGAGCACAGATCTCGCTACCAACACCGAACATGGGGAAGCCACCCTCGACAATGACGAGTCTGTTGGTCTTCTTGACGGAGGCCTTAATGGTGTCGATGTCGAGAGGACGGATTGAGCGGAGGTTGACGACCTCAGCTTTGATACCCTCTTTCGCGAGTTCCTCAGCGGCTTCCAGAGAGTGAGTGACCATCTTGCTGTGGGCGACGATGGTTACATCGCTTCCTTCCCTCTCGATCTTGGCCTTTCCGATGGGGAGAAGGAATTCGTCTGACATGGCCTCGGCGGACATGGGGAAGGAGACACCATAGAGCATCTCGTTCTCCAAGAAAACGGTTGGGTTGGGATCCCGAATGGCCGACTGTAGAAAGAGAGAAGGAGACTAAGTTACAAGGTTTTGTCTGCGAGGAAATAGCCCATACCTTGAGGAGGCCCTTGCAGTCCTCCGCGCTCCAGGGAGAAACGACTTTGAGACCGGGAATCGAGCCGTACCAAGCGGCATAATCTTGCGAGTGTTGAGCACCAACACCAGCAGCAGCGCCGTTAGGACCACGGAAGACGACTGGGCACGGGACATTTCCCCCAGACATGTAATGGGTCTTGCCAGCAGAGTTGACGATCTGGTCGATGGCTTGCATAGCGAAGTTGAAAGTCATGAATTCGCATCTATTCGGGGGGAGGTAAATTTCCCGGTAGTGAGCACACGGTCGAAGGACGTACACTGGTCGGAGACCGGCCAAAGCAGCACCAGTCGCGATACCCGCGAAACCCATCTCGGTGATTGGGGTGTCGATGACACGCTTCTCACCGAACTTGTCTAGGAGACCTTTGGTAACCTGTTTGGACCTTTGAATACACAAGAGCTGAGTCCGTCGAGTTCCCGCACCTTGTAAGCGCCATTGTACCGGGCAACTTCTTCTCCCATGATAAACACGTTCTCGTCACGCATCATTTCCTCCTCCATGGCAGCGTTCAGAGCCTCACGCACGGTCATCTGCAGGACCAGGGGCCCGTCTTAGCACAATAAAGTTTGTGTCGCTTGGTTGGGGCAAAATGAACTGACCGAGTGACCAGCCTCGGAGGCATAACCCCGTGCGGCCAAGAAGGCGGGACGAGAGGCTTTTGAAGACAAGGCATGTGACCTGGCCTTAAGGAGAGTGGGAGCGACGCGAGAGAAAGCGGACCTGGTAGTCATCGCAGAGGGTATCGGAAAGAAAACACGTCGGGGAGCGGTGGTGGGGGGGCGCGAAGGGTAGGGGATCTGGGGCGGAACATTCCGGGTGATTTTCCAAAGGGGTTTCAGTCGATCTCCTCCGACCGTGATCTCACCCGGTCGTGTCAAAAAATGGCCAGGCCTGTGGTTATCGTCACCGGAGCATCCAGGTTCGAGTTTTATTGTTCAAACGGACACAACACCGATCTCATCCGGACAGAGGCATCGGATTGGGCGCCACTAAGGCTCTCCTCACAGAGTTCAACGCGATCGTTGGGGCGATATCCAGATCCAAGCCCGCGGAACTAGTTCAGCTTGAGCAGGCCCACGAGGGATCCCTCGAGGTGTACCAATGCGATATGTCCGTCCACCAACCCTCGTGAGACACGGGCAACCTCTTGACCGTCACCGGTGTCTAGTGTGGACGAAGCCACGTTGACCGACGTGATCTCGACTTTTATCAAGACCCACGGTCGGCTTGACGGTCTCGTGCTGAACGCCGGTGTTCTCGAACCTCTCGGCCCAATAGCAGATGACGACGGTATACCTCTGGCCGCTTGGAAATCCCACTTCGATGTCAACTTTTTCTCCTTGATTCCTGCACTCCGAGCATCTCTGCCATCGTTACGGTCAGCACGGGGCAAGGTGGTTTTCGTGTCTTCTGGTGCTGCCGTTGGCGGTTTGGCCGGTTGGGGGCCCTACAACGCCTCCAAAGCTGCTTTGAATTCGTTATGCAGGTAACGCCGACCGGTCCTTGTCTAGCGATTAGATGTCTAACCAGGGTCAGAACACTCGCGAACGAAGAGCCAGATATCACTGCTATCGCCCTCCGCCCGGGCCTTGTAGACACCAATGTCTGTCCCCGATGCCCTCAGCCGCTTTCCATCCGACTGATTCCGGATTGTGACTACAGATGCAAACCTTACTTCGCGATTCTCCAGACAAGATGACGCCAAAAGACTACCAAACGTTCGCAGATGCACATACTGGAGGGTCACTGATCTCCCCTGACGCCTCTGGCTACCTCATTTCCTCGTTAATCCTCACGGCGAAGAAGGAATTGCATGGCAAATTCGTCAGTTACACGGCCCCAGAGTTGCAAGAGTATCAGAAGAAATGATATAAGGAGTAGAAGCAATATTTTACCTTCATGTCCGTAAATTGTTATCACGACCGAAGACATGGTGTAAATTTACTCAAACACAGGTGTGTGGCTCTGAACTCATGGAAATCCACTTTTGGAGAACAATGTACCGAGTCCGTTCAGAGAAATACATGACGGCCCCCATCTATTTCCACCAACCTCCAACATGAGCGGTTTCACTCGTATCGACGTTCACCACCACGCGTTCCCCCCTGCGCTACGAGAAACGAAAGCAGCCGGGTCTGAAGCCCTAGGATGGAAAATGACCGCCGAGGGACGACACTGGTCTCCCGAGATCAGCCTGGGTGCGATGGAGAAGCTCAAAATCGACAAAGCCATTCTATCGCTACCCCCAGGGTACCCTCCTGATCAGAAGGACGTCCGTGCGGCGAACGAGGAATTGAAGAGGATACGTGATGGATACCCCACGAGGTTCGGCTTCTGGGCTGCACTGGGTGATCTGAGGAATACGAAAGGTGAACATGTGCTGTTCGGATGATACTGGGCTTAAATAACGCCCAGGCCGAGACTGATTCCATCTGCCACGCGGTTTTCTTCCAGACGTGATCGAAGAGATAATCTACGCATTTGATGTCCTCAAGGCAAATGGGGTTAGCATCGCCTCTTCATACGGTGAAACGCAAGATGCAGGCAAGTCAAAGGTACTAGCACGGGTGATACTGATCAACCTAACCCATTCCTTCTCCGCACAGTGTACCTGGGGGACCCCATCTTCGACCCAATCTGGGAGGAACTAGACTCACGCCGAGCAGCAGTCTTCCTCCACGGCGCTCAAACCCGTCCCGAACGACCAGACCCACATGATTTCCTCGGTGTGCCAATCGTGGAAGTCCCTCACGAGACTTTCAAAGCCGCCGCGTCCCTCGTCGTCTCAGGCAAAAAGCGAAAGTACCCAAACATCAACTTCGTCTTGGCGCATCTTGGAGGGAGCACGCCGTTCCTTGCCCCGCGAGTCGCGGTGTTGTCGAATTACATGGGGAGCGGGTTGACTCCAGAAGACATCTTGGATGATTTCAAGACGTTCTACTATGACACTGCATTAAGCTCGCACGAGTCCACTCTCGCTGCAATGCGATCCTTCGTCAGTCCAGACAAGCTTGTGTTTGGGACGGACTTCCCCGGTAGGCGTTTATCCGGGTTCCGCAAGTTCGTTGTGTGTTCACCCTTGCTCCTAGCCGTTTCGAAAGACATGGCTGTCTGGTACACCAGAAAGGTGGATCAATATTATCCGGATGCTGACGCACCGCTCTGGAGAGACAACATCCTGAAAATCCTCACGAATGTTAAATAACACAGCCTCTGCTTGAGACGAGGTCTGTGAGGGTATCGTCCGGGAATTATTGCAATTACAGCTCACTAGGGTATGCGTACACACTTTCCACTGTAATAATGAATCCACCAAGAACGTATCTAGTTATGCCACATTCCGCAGGCGTGGCCCGAGGAGAAAAACAGAGAGAGAACAAGATATGAATGGAACAGGAGGGTGCGATACAAACAAGTAACTTGAACACGGAGATGACCATCCACTAGCATTCCGCGAGCCAGTCCATGATTTTGCTAAGGGCACTTGAGCCTCTAAGAAGCGCTTGACCGTGGGTATGTCCGGGAGTATACAACAGGCCCTTATCGACACCATGCGATTTAAGGTACTTGGAAACACGCTGTGGGGGAACGGGGTTAGATCTCCACCAGCCAAAACAGGCGAGAAATTTACGGACATCGGGGTTAAGAATGAAATCTTTGCCACCGACAACAAACATCGACTTCGATGGGTCTTTGGCGTGGGGGATTTCCTCATACCAGAGCGAGCCGTCGGGCCACTCGAATTGCCGGTGTAGGAAGTTGGCGACGCCAATTTCCGAAGAGACAAAGTAATGCATCAATATGTCGAAGCCCTGGAATGACAGAGTGAGTAGGTATCGCCCAGGGCCAAAGAGGTCCCTCACAGTTATGCAGGTCTTATAGAAGAAGTTATAACAGACATCGCCTTCCCATAGACAAATAGTCACCGGATCGGTAAAACATGACCTGGAAATCAGGTGGGGGAGTTCCTTGAGCAACCAGGCGTGTATGAACGAGCCACTAGGGAATTGTCAGCGGAAAAAACACTATCGCCAAGTCTAGCCGACTCACTTCGAGTGACTGAGCACGGTCACACCCGTCATAGGGTCTCCAATGGTCGATTCGTGGCTTTCATCGTCCTTTGGGACGAACCCATATTTCCTCATGGCGCCAACGATACCTTCGACCGCTGCGCGTTTGCCGAGCGGCCGAGCAAATGCACCGTGGAATATCCGCTGACTGACGTATGGTTGAATAGGTACAAGCAATGGCCGGTCTGGGAACCTCCGCAGGAGGGCAGTGATGAGGAAGCTGTAGTTGGATAGTCCGAGTCCGAGCCCATGGAGGAATACGATGGGCCGTGTCTTGGGATTTTTGGGATCCCAGCCCTCCGGGATGCGAACCACGTACTCTACATCCCCATATACACCGAACTCGGCACCCCAATAATGTTCCAGGAATTTATGAGCCAAAACGTGGGCAACGGCGACGAAAGTGTACCAAAGGAGGGGGCGGAACGCGATATTGAGGTCGTCAATGGTTAGCATTATCGGGGTCACAGCTGGGTTGGATCCTTCAGGTATTTTGGTTCCCGACCGTTTCTCGATCAACTCTATTGCTTCCTCGACGGCGTGACTATGAGTATCAGACATAGGCTCCAGGGAGGGCATGGGTGCGTTAAAGATTGACCAGTGGACCCACTGCCGCAGCTCGTGCTTATGGATTGCTGACCACGGAACCTTTCTGAACCTTGGCAGACGTTAGAGGGGAGTCGAGTTGATCATGCGACCAGTGCTTACCAAGTCCTCACCCATAAACGGAAATCTACAGCGCGGGGGTCATCGAAAGCAAGGGCCGTAGTGAGTTCCTCCGGGCTTCCAGGGTGATCGAAGTCCAACGTTTCGTCATCGTAAGGACCGGCCTCCGGTAACCCGGTCAAGCCCGTCTGCATCACACGACGGAAAGACACAATATTTGCAGGTGGGATGGGAGGCGGTCGGGAAACGAATTTCGCCAGATTATAATGGTATACGCTGAAGAATGCCTGGGTGTATGCGTTCGGGTGATTCATCGTCAATTTTTCGCATGGTTGTGTAAAAGTGGGCGTACCTCAGCAAGGGCGGCCGCAAAGAAAGCATACTGTCTCGAAGTGAAATTCCAGACGGAACCGGTATAGATGGAGTAGAAGACATAACACCACGAAGCCGGTGTGACCGCGCAGATAGGAACGACGACAAGAGCAAAAACGAGATAAAATGAAATTGCTCGTCGTGTGGTTGGCAGGATTGGCTCGGGGCCATCCAGAATGTGGGCGACAGGTGGGCCAGCCATTTACGAGGACATAAACGGGGGGTATAATCCGCTCTGGACTGGGACGTTTGGTTCTTGGGGTATGGACAGTGCGAGGGTTGTCCTGGCGGTGCACTGTCAAGTGTTGGGTGGAGTGGCTTGATGACCCGTTTTTTTCTTTATAAGGTGACATGTCGGTGACATGTTGCATGCGAACGCGCGCCGACCGAATATTCCCGATCACAGGTTTTTCTCATCCTCCTCCCTATTCCTTCCCTTTGCCCTCCACCGTCCATCCCTCAAATCATGCTCCGCAACGCTCTTGCTGGTTCTTCGAGGTCAATCCTCGCCCCCGGTGTAAGTTCTAACATTTCCCTAACTCGAAAGATGATTCCTGAGTGTATGCTATTTCCAGAGATCTGCAACGACCCTCGCTGCCGGTTTTCCGCGAGTAACACGCAGAGTATGATCTGCAACTGCTCCGAGACCGCGTAAAACTGACTCCGACGCATGTGTCCAGCTTCCGACCAAATACGGGGGTGTTTACACCGTGAGTGACGATCTGCGTCATCCCACAGAGATACTCAAAATTCAATATAACATAGGTCACCTTGATTCCAGGTGATGGTATTGGAGCTGAAATTACCGACTCGGTCAAGGAGATCTTCGAGCACGTCAACGCTCCCATTGAGTGGGAACAATACAACGTCTCGGGAATGTCCACTTCCGGAGAGGACCTCTTCCGACAGGCCATGGACAGCTTGAAGCGCAATCGTGTTGGTCTCAAGGGTCAGTTCAGCGTGCCCGTCTCCCCGGGTTGGGACTGATCGGATTGTGATCTTGTAGGTATCCTGTTCACTCCGATCTCACAGGCCGGACATGTGTCGTGGAACGTCGCCATGCGTCAACAACTCGACATTTACGCGTCGGTTGTCCTTTGCAAGTCTCTTCCGGGCTTCCCCACGCGCCACTCCGATGTCGACTTCGCCATCATCCGTGAGAACACGGAGGGAGAGTACTCTGGCCTCGAACATCAGAGTATCCCCGGCGTCGTCGAGAGTCTGAAAATCTCAACTAGTGCCAAGGCTGAGCGCATCGTTCGGTTCGCCTTCGATTTCGCCTTGAAGAACAACCGCAAGGTGGGTTCCTCCCAGCGTCGCTTGGTTTACTGGGCGCCGACGTCACGAGACAGAAAGTCACTTGCGTCCACAAAGCCAACATCATGAAACTCGGCGATGGCTTATTCCTTAACACTTTCCGTCGCGTTGCCGAGGAGTACAAATCTTCCGGAATTGCTTTCAACGACATGATTGTTGATAACACGTATGTTCTTGGATAATAACCCTCTTGGTCTCCACGTTAACCCTATCACCCGCAGGTCCATGCAGCTGGTCGCTAAACCCCAACAGTTCGACGTCATGGTCATGCCTAACCTCTACGGTGCCATTGTTTCCAACATTGGTGCCGCTCTCGTCGGTGGGCCTGGTATCGTCCCGGGGTGCAATGTCGGATCTGTACGTCCCGAACGCCGCACGTCCGCCGTTCTAGCGCTAAAAAAAACTTCAACACGCATTCAGGAGTATGCTCTTTTCGAGCCTGGCTGCCGACATGTCGCCAGTGATATCATGGGAACCGACCGGGCTAACCCTGCTGCCATGATCCTTTCTGCCACCATGATGCTCAGGCATCTTGGGTAAGTCTCTCACGATTCAGCCCCCGCACATCAAAATCAGCTAATTTGTCCAAACCATCCTCAGACTGGATTCGATTGCTAACAACATCGCCTCGGCCACCTTCGACGTTATTAACGCCGGAAAGGTCCGAACTGCCGATATGGGCGGTATGTAACGCCGTTCGAAAACTTTTTTCACGTCCTTTCCTGACAGTTTTCACGGCTTCTAGGTTCTGCCACAACCTCCGAGTTCACTGCAGAGATTATCAAGAATCTTGATTAAATCACACTCCCTTTCACGCCTTTTTTTTCTGCCTTTCAACCCCATACCTCCCCCCCCCCACTTAAACGCGAGTGCTCGTTGGATAGACTCCGAAGGGTAAAGCCAGCTACATGGAAAAAGGAGTGTGGTCTTTGGCGAAAACATCCCTAGACGATATCGATATCATAGATGTGATAAGGCACGTATAATGTACATAATCCTTTTCTGGAGGTGTACAACACACCGAAGGGTGTCTGTTTGTTTATTCCATACCTGTGGGCCAGTCACCGAACAGTTCTTCCTCGTCCAGTTCGCCCGTGTCATCGATCCGTGGCTTCTTCGGTCGGGGTTCACCGCCTTCCGATTCATCTTTGACCCTGGGGGTGTGTTGGATGTCGGGAACGGACTTTGCGTCATCGAGATCACCGACCACACCCTCTTCCTCCGGATCTACCCTTGCCTTCCTCAATTTGAGAATAGCCTCACACGATACCTTCCCTCGTTTCCCCCACCCGCCTCTTTCCGGGATCGATATCCGGCCGAAGTTCGCAATACAACGAAAACCCTTGTTGATTCAACTCTTCCGGTTCATAAGATCCGGCCAACAACCGCATTGCGCCCACAACGTAAGCTGTCGTCTGTTTCATGGAAGTGGTGATGTATTTGTATGCGTCCAGCGGTGGGACGGCTTTTCCGGAAGATAAGGCTCGCCATTGTGACCGTTCGTGGGAGAGCTGGGAGCGGTACAATCGAATCCTATATATATCCAGGAATTTGAGATCAGTGATTATCGATTATTCCATGGTCGAATCTGTTGTATGGATGCGAGGCTGTGTGAGGTACGGTGGCGCACTCACCGACGTCCCATGAGGTCCACGTACGGCTGAGACCCGTCCATGGACTCTTTCACGGTTTCCTTCCCTTTGTCGGGAGTGTATACACCGATCGATACCCCTTTCGAGACCGCATTCATTTCCGTATAGACACTGGCTGCATGCAAAACCGGCATCAGCCACGAATATAGAACAACTCACTCGTGTGAGCCTCGCTTACCGATACTCAACGCTTCCTCCCTCTCAAACCCCAGCCGCTCAGCGACGATCACCGCCCAAGCAGTCATAACAGGGGCCCGATTGATCACACTGCTCTTCACTTTCAAAACTCCCTCATCGAGGACCTCCTTAAAGTCGAAGCTTCCGTACTTGGCACTCTCCACTTCTTCGGGCGGTCGATCGGGAAGCTCATCATCGACATCATCCACGGTGCTCCGTTTCCGCTTCTGGGCAGACGTCGGCCCGAGCGAAGTGCCGGTGTTGGATGATGTCTGGATCTGAGCGGTCGGCCAGGGTATCTATATCGACGCTCAGCCGGCTAATACCATCATCCTGATAAGACGAAATAAAGACTCGCACCTTGGGTTTGGAAGATCCCGGCCCAGAGATAGACGGTAGAGCAGTAGCAGACCCCACGGACTTGATATCTCCAACCTTGGGATGCGCGCCAGCCCGCACCCCAGTGGGACCGGCAGTCTCGGTAGTGGTCGAGTTCCAGTTTGCTTTCTTGATCGCCGCCAAGGTTAACCGTCTCAAATCTTTCTCTTCGATTCCGAGTGATTTGAGGGAAGTATCGGTCAGCCTAATCAACGCAGCTGGCGTGTGGTGGGTCTTGTATCTGATTCGCCATGAGTCATTTCTATCGCCAGACGATGGACAATCCGTAAACCAAGAACAGACATCTTCGATGCAACACGCATGGCCTTTGAGTGAGGAATTTTTACCAGAGGTCAGTTGTTTGAGAAAGTCTGGTAACGAAATCTTGTCGGGCGAGGACACCATCGCTGGAGCCATCAAGGGGCACAAGTGATCTGATTCCAGAAAAACAGAAAAACAACTCTATTCCCCAACCACACTCCGTTGTAGGTGTACACAAGCTCGGTTTTAGTTCCAGCCCATACAGGGTCTGTAATTACGAGAATAAATTCACCTCCGCCCACGCACAGGGTAAAGACGAGCCAACTCTAAGGGATCTAAGCGTTGACGATGGTGGTCTCAACAATAATGCCAGTCACACGATAAGGATCTGGGGATCACTGGGTGTCAGGGCAAAGAAGGACGATGAAAAAAAGGGGGTGAGACTTACCGATGTTGGAGGCAGGACGCCTGTCCTCCAGGTAGCCGTAACCCTTAGCAGCAACATGGCGGGGGATACGAATGGAAGCACCACGGTTGGCAACGCCAGAGCTAAATGTTCCGATGTGACCGGTCTCGTGGCGGCCAGTGAGACGCTTCTCGTTGTCATCTCCGTAGACGGCGATGTGCTCATCGTGCCTCTGGGCGAGCTTTTCGATGGCAGCCTCGATGACCTTCATACCGCCCTCAGCACGCATGGCAGCGGTACTGAAGTTGGTGTGGCATCCGGCGCCATTCCATTCACCGGTCAAGGGCTTGGGGTGGAAAGAGACCTTGATACCCCACTGCTCGGCAAGACGGATGAGGAGGTAGCGGGCCATCCAGAGGTGGTCGCCCATCTCAATACCCAGGCAAGGGCCAACTTGGAACTCCCACTGGGAAGGCATGACCTCGGCGTTGATACCGCTAATCTTGATGCCGGCGTACAAGCAGACGCGGTAGTGAGCTTCGATCAAATCACGTGCGTAGACCTTGCCGGTGCCTAGATCAACAAGTCAGATCTGTGGGGTTCAGTCGGGGAAGCGTGCCCGTACCAGCACCGCAGTAGTAGGGTCCCTGGGGACCAGGGAAACCACCCTTGGGCCAACCGTACGGGTTACCGTCGGCGTCGAACAAGGTGTACTCCTGTTCAAGACCGAACCAGGGATCGGAATCCTTGGCAAGGTCCATAACCTTGGCGGCATGATGACGGTAGTTGGTCTTGTTAGGAGTGCCGTCGTTGTTGTAGCATTCGGCGAGGACGAGGATGTTGTCGCCACCACGGAAGGGATCCTTGAAGATGGCGGCGGGCCTCAAGTAGACGTCGGAGTTGCCACCAGGAGCTTGGTTGGTGGAAGAGCCGTCGAAATCCCAAACGCGCAGTTGACTGATGTCGGTGACTTTTTTGTCAACGGTCTGTATGATGATGGTCAAACAATACGTCAGCAGGCGCAAGTGAATGAAAGCATACAGTAGTCTTGGAACGGAGACCGCCGTCACCGTCAACCCAAACATCTGTATATGTGGATCAATTCCGGGGTTAAGGATAAAGCACAGGGGACGGGTGAAACATACATTCGGCCTGGACTTTCTCACCCTGGTCGAGGGAGAGGTATGGGGTCAAGAGTTCTGGACGATAAGGGTAGGCCATTGAAGCTACTGTGAGGCAGTGGAGGAGGTGGAGGTTAGGGATTAAGGAAGAGATAAATCTTGGGGTGATGATTCGCGGTCTTTAATAGGGTCTGCGATATGATGGGAGCCGGCCCGTGGGGGTGGAACGAGGCCCGAAAAGGGAAAAGTTCCCCATTCTGTTAATCCCGCCTCATCCTCAACCTTCCCGTAAAATTCTAGCCATTGCAGCCAGGCTGATCTACGCAAATCTATTCATCTATGCTCAAGATGCAGCCTTTACCGGTTTGCGATTCTTCACAACTTTCCGCCGCATACCTCCCGCTCGTCCCGCTGCCATCCGACGCGCCTTTTTGCTGGAGGAGCTATCGTATCCACCTGTTTCCGATCCGCTGTCTTCCGGACTATTAGCGGCAGTTTCATTCTCCCCGGGTCCCTCGCGTTTCAAAAATTTTCCTCCCAACCACAGGAATAGTCCAATGAGCCAGGTGTTTCTCAAAGAGGCACGAGTCGCGCTTGACTCGTCCAAGAGAATAAACTCTCCGTCTTCCGCCTGTGCAAAAAGTCAGAATAACAAATTGCCGGCCCGGACCCGTACGCTTACGATGTAGACGCTTTCTCCTTCGACAACCATGTCAATCATCTTCCCAGGGATCGCATTCCCTTCCTCGTCGAAGCGAATGCTTCCGCCAAGGTTCACTTTGACCTAAGGTGATTGGGCACACGATACCAATACCATCGCAATCATCTCGTCAGTGCCGTGTCATGCTATCCCGTCTAGATCACACTTGCCTTCTTTTGGCCCTCCGGGGGCACCAATCGATTTCCCCACGCTGTTGTTTTCGCATCTTGCCTGATCCTTTCGATCCGTTCCAGATCTCTGGAATAATTCAGTCTCTGAACCATATATTGCAACCCCGTTGTGAGAAGGGCAAGAAACGTCACGACCGTCTGTGTTTTTTCGGGTGATGAAAATTTCCGTCGTTTGAGGATTGGCGAAACGCAAGTGATGAGCGTGTGAGGATCGTAGGGCAGAAAGACATGCACTTACCCCGATCCCAGGTCTGAATCTGGCGTAGTAGTATCCGGTTCCCCTCCACTTAGGGACCCCATTCTTGTAGAAAAAGTCATATCTGGTTGGACGAGCCAAGGCGCGTGTAAGGGATCGACCGCAATTGATCGGAGCGGAGGCTCATGGCCACGCCGCTTACCTCTTGCGGGACTCTGTATTCCTGAGAATCGCAGCGATGACGCCAAGTCGCGCGAATCGCTCGTGAATACCGGCCACGCCTGGGTTCTTGTCAGGACTAGCGGCCACATCAAAACGTTAGCGTGGGAGGTAGATCAGAAGGACGGAACGGAACGGGTTCACGTACTGTAGCTGTATACTTTTTTTTCGGTACGCCTTGGATATCTCAACCGTAGTCGCCGTTGACGAAACATCTAGCCACGAATAGAACGTGGTCCCTTTGCCTGCCAGCATTTCAAGACGCCGTGAACACCCAATGTGTTATGAAACAGCCACGAGAACCTGCCTTCTGCCTTCTCCACAGCACTCACGAGATCAAAAATTTCGTGATCTTCCTATGTAGGACCGCATGGGTTGTCAGGCCCTTTGTAACACCTCTCGCACGAAATCCCCGCTTCACGCACTTTTTCCCAACTGAACGGGTTAATGCCGCGTCGTAAGCGTTCGCAAACTAACCGAAAGCGACTTTGCGGGTACTCACGCTAACGCACACGTTGCCAGCAACGCTAGCCAAAGGAACAAGTAGTGTGGTTTCATGACCGTCGGTGTGGTCTCTGCCGGGGTATGGTGACGGTGACGTTGAGGTGTTGAGAAAGCGCCGAGGGTCCGATCAACGAAAACAAATCACGTGATCTCATTTCTTCCCAGCCTGAGCCTGCCCTCCGCCAAAGTGGTTTCGAATCTGTGCAGATAGAATGGCTCCCCGCAAAGCGTGTCTGGTCTGCGGATCTCGACAATGGCATCGTGCGCCGGGAACTGGGTATGTTACGTGTAGTGAAGGACATGTATTGGAGGTTCGCCGAGCACGGAACTGCGCTTGCATCGATTCACCTGGCCTTCCATGTTAAGAACTACAGAACCGAAGCGAGGATATTGGAATTAGGCCCGCATGCGCTTCAGAAGAGAAAACTGAAATCGGGTCGCAAGAAGAAGGAAAGGAAGAACAAAGCAGATCCTCGACGTGAGTCGCTCGAGGTCTGTGCATGAAATCGCGGGGATGGCTGATCTTTCTGACCTATGGTCAGTGTATCACGGGAATAGGGCTCGTTACCACTACTTCCAGTGTCTCCAAATTGTGCTGAGACACCAGGTCAAGGCGTTGGTCGAGCTGTGGAAGCTCCCTCCAGAGTTTGAGGTGCGTCCACCGTGATCTGCTCGCAGGATCTCAGTTAATTCCTCGTAGACAATCTGTCGGGATATTTGGGCCCTCCACCTGAGCACCCTCCCGCATGCGATCTCACCAGAACCACTTTTACACAAGCAGGATGGAGAGACCGAACCTTCTTCCCCTATCAAGCACTTTTCCGAACGAGAACTCGTGGATTCAAGACGATCCCAAGATCCCAAGGACGGAGGATCAGATTCAAATTCTATTGATTCATCGTCTTCGGAAGAGGAAGATGATCCTGAACTCGAGGCTCTTCTAGAACAACTCTCCGCCTCCTCGGAGGACGATGATCCTGACCCCTCATCCGTTGAGATCAAACAAACTCAGCCAACCCGCCGAGCACGGGGAGTTTACGAGCTTCCGGCTAATAATATTGCTGTCCTAATTCTGGCTTGCTGGACCCTGCGCCTTCCTATCACCTTTCGGGATTTTACAAAGTGAGTGATCGGTCGGGGCTTCTGAATTGGGGGGGATC
>Ga0307510_10001222_pt1 | contig 27828 bp, 15 predicted proteins | sample 12_EM_MG_FD_207224 | JGI IMG/M metagenome (GOLD analysis project Ga0307510, IMG submission 207224) | Populus trichocarpa ectomycorrhiza microbial communities from riparian zone in the Pacific Northwest, United States - 12_EM | ecosystem: Host-associated > Plants > Roots > Unclassified | place... | reverse complement strand
CTCCTGGGGCTCGCGCTGAGCGGCATTGGTCGCCACTCAGAAGCCATCCCCTGCTACGACCGCGCGATTGCCCTGCAGCCGAATCTCGCCATTGCGTATCGCGGCCGCGCAATGGCGCTGATGCAGCTCGGCAAGGCGCAGGAAGCACTCGCCAGCTTCGATGCGGCTGTTCGACTCGCGCCCAATGATGACGTAGCACTCAACAGCATGGGAGTCATTCTGCTGTCCCTGGGGCAATCGTCCCAGGCGCTAGCCAGTTTCGACCGCGCCCTCGCGCTGAAACCCAGCGATCCCACCGCGAACCACAACCGTGGCCTGGCGCTCATGAGCCTGGCGCGTTACGACGAAGCCCGACAGAGCTTCGAGCGTACGTTGCAACTCGCCCCGGGTTCGGTGCCAACGTTGATCTGGCGAGGCAAGTGTTACCTCGAGCTCGGGCGCCCGGCGGAGGCGTTGGCCAGCCTTCAGCAGGCGCGAACATTGGCGCCACAGGATTTCGCAGCTCACTTCCAACTCGGTATCGCCCTCGCACGCCTGAACCGCAAGGAGGAAGCCGTGGCGGCTTTCGGCGCGGCGATAGCCTGCAATGCACGCTCGGCGGAAGCATTCAACAACCGCGGTGCAGTGTTGGTCCGCCTGTTTCGTCCGCAAGAAGCGCTCGCGGATTTCCAGCGTGCCATCGAGCTCAGTCCCGGTTACGCCGATGCGTATGTCAACTATGGCAACACACTGAAAGGCCTGGGCCAGTATACGGCGGCGTCGAACCAACTCGATCACGCGCTGACACTCAAACCCGGCGATCTCGTCGCCCGCTGGAGCAAGGCGCTCATCCACCTCGCACTGGGAAATTTCGCCGCAGGCTGGCCGCTGTATGAGTCGCGCCTGGAGTTGGAACCGGCGCGTAAGCTGCAGCGCAATTTCAACCGGCCCCGGTGGACGGGCGCCGAGCCGCTCGCCGGCCGCTCCGTGTTGGTCCACGCCGAACAGGGACTGGGCGATACCTTGCAATTCGCGCGTTACATCCGCCCGCTCGAAGAGCGCGGCGCGCGAGTGTTCTTCGAGGTGCAGCCCGTTCTGACAGAGCTGCTGCGCTCGCTGCCAACACAGGCAACACTGCTCGCCCGCGGCGAGCCGCTCCCTGACACGGACTTTCACAGCCCGCTTCTGAGCCTGCCCCTGGCCCTGCAAACACAGCTCGACACGATCCCCGGCGGAGTTCCGTACCTGTCAGTCGCAAGCGAAGCCGAACGAGCGTGGGGCGAGCGGCTCGCCGCGTTGCCGGGTCGCAAGATCGGCATCCTCTGGCACGGTAACCCCGAGGCCGAGCAGATCTCGGCACTGCAAGCCCGCTCCTTCCCGCTGGCCGCGGCTGCACCGCTGGCGCGCCTGGCAGGCATCACTCTCATTTCGCTGCAAAAAGGTCCGGGCGCCGAGCAGCGCGAGCAGGTCGAATTTGCGGATCGGATCGTGCAACTCACCGATCCGCTGCACATGGGCCCGGCCGAGCTGGCCACCGAGACTGCACCCATCCTGAAAGGTCTCGACCTCGTCATCACCGCCGACACCGCACTCGCACACCTGGCGGGCGCGCTGGGTGTAAGGGTCTGGCTGGTGCTGCAATCCGTCCCCGACTGGCGGTGGCTGGTGGACCGGACGGACAGTCCCTGGTACCCGACGATGCGGCTGTTCCGGCAGCGTACGGCGGGCAACTGGGGCGAGGTTTTTGAAGGAATTGCACAGGAGATCCCTGCGCTCTGAGGGTCGAAAGCGTCCCTTCGTTGTATGCCAGCAACGCTCTTGGCCACGCTTCAGCGCGGGCCAGAAACTTTACATCTGAACATAACCGCCCTACAGTCCGCGTGACTTGGAGCTGAGTTTACCGGCTCTTGGGAACGGATAAGCCTTGCTGGGGAGTGGGTATGAAGGCCTCAGGGACGAGATTTCCGGTTTCGCTTGTTGCTGTTTCACTACTAACGTGGGGGGCTTCGGCCACCGCACAGGACGCGGCAGCCTCTGACCAGAGCGCGCCTCAAGAGGTGGTGGTCACCGGTTCGCGCATCTACCAGACCGAAGCACAGCGTGAGCAGCCGCTGTCCACTATCAGCACCGAGGCGATCGAGAAGACTGGCCTCTCGGACGTCGGCCAGTTGCTGCAGCAATTGACCACCGGCGGCCAGGCGCTGAACTCGAAGTTCAATTCGTCCGGCAACTTCGGTTACCCGCCGGACGGTGGCGGTATCGGCGCGGGCTCCGCGCAGGTCAGCCTCCGCAACCTCGATTCCAAGCGCGTGCTCGTTCTCGTCGACGGCATCCGCTGGGTCAATGAGTCCTCGGCCTCCGGCGTGAGCGGCAGTGCGGACCTCAATACGATTCCGATTTCGATCGTCGACCACATCGAGATCCTGGAGGACGGCGCATCGTCCATCTACGGTTCGGATGCGATCGCGGGCGTCGTGAATATCATCACGCGCAAAAAGGTCGATGGCCTCGAATTCAATGGTTACGCCGGTGGGTGGGGCCGCGGCGGCCACACGACCGATGTCAGCGTGACCGGTGGCGGCTCAACCGACAAGTTCGCCGCCATGTTCGTCGCGAGCTACTTCAACCAGACCGACATCAGCTCGGGTAGCTGGTGGCAGTCGGCCTCGCCCGAGCCTTTCACCGGCAATACGGCGGGCAGCTCGACCACACCGCAGGGCCGTGACCAGTTCTGTAATCCGGCCCAGCCACCCGGAGCGCCAGGCTACTGCGGCGGCGGCGGCGTCGACGCCAGCCTCTACAACATCACCCTGAACAAAGGGGCGCTGCCGGGCCAGCCGTTCGACTTCAACGACCCGACGGCGAGCAATTATCACCAGTTCGACAACCCGGACCGCTTCAATTACTCGCCGTACAACCTGCTGCTGACTCCTTCGCAGCGCAAGTCCATCTTCACCAACCTCACGTACACGGCGAACGACTACGTCGAGGTGTACATGAAGGGACTGTTCATCACGCGCAACTCGGAGAACCAGGCGGCACCTGAGCCGATCGTGATCGGTCCTTCCGCCGGCACCGGCGGACTGGCGGACAAGATCTCCGTGTCGGCCCTCAATCCATTCAATCCGTTCGGCATCGACCTGGTCTCGCCGGGATCACCGCAGGCACTGGCCGGCGAACCGGTTTCACTGGCCGGGTTCATTACACGGCGGCCGATCGAGGCGGGTCCCCGCCAGTTCAACCAGGACGTCAACACCTACTATTTCGGCACGGGCTTGCGCGGCGCATTTGAGGCACTGGGCAGCGAGTACCACTGGGACCTCAATTACGTCAACTCAGCGAACAAGGCTTCGCAGACGTTCACCGGCGGTTACAACATCGGCAACATCCAGATCGCCCTGGGTGATCCGGCCGTCTGCGCCCTGGTTCCGAACTGCACGCCGCTCGATCTGTTCGGCGGCCAGAGCCGCCAGATCACGCCGGCCCAGCTCAAATACATTCAGGCCATCCAGATCGACCGCAGCGAGCAGGACCTGAAGATCTACTCCGTCAACGTCACGGGCCATCCTTTCAGCATCCAGGACCGTCCGGTCGGTATTGCGGTCGGCGGCGAGCACCGCATGTACACGGGTATCTTCAACCCGGATCCGCTGCGGCAGGAAGGTTTGTCGCAGGACTCCCTGGCCTTCCCGGTCAACGCCAGCTACAGCGTGAATGAAGCGTACGGTGAGTTCAGTGTCCCGGTGTTGCAGACTCTGGGCGCGAGCGCCGCTGTTCGTTACTCCGATTACTCGAGCTTCGGCAGCGAGACCACCTACAAGGTGGGCATGCGCTGGCAGCCGGTTGAGGACTTCGGCCTGCGCGGCAACTACTCCACCGGCTTCCGCGCCCCGAACCTCGGCGAGTTGTTCGGCTTGACCCAGTTCGCAGCCACACTGGTCGATCCCTGCGGCCCGACCGGCTCTCCGCCGGTCGTGACGGCAACCGCGACATCGGCGCTTGCAGCAGCCTGCCGCGCGCAAGGCGTGCCCAATGGATTCCAACAGGCCAACACGCAGATCAGCAGCTTCACGGGCGGCAACGCCAAGCTGAGCCCCGAGAAGTCGGACAGCTATACGGCGGGCTTTGTGTACAACGCGAGCTGGGCACGTGGCCTGTTCTTCACGAACCGGCTGACCCTGGAAGCAACCTACTATCACGACAAGATCAAGGGCGCCATCCAGGCAGAAGACATTCAACAGTTGTTGAATACCTGCCTGGCGGCCGGCGGTAGCAGCGTGGCGGCCTGCGGGCCGTTCACCCGCCAGGCGAACGGCAACCTGAATCCGCCGCAGAACTTCCTGGCCAACCTGGGCCAGATCACCACCTCCGGTGAAGACATCAAGTTCAACTGGGCCTCCGAGCCGTTCCGCTTCGGCCACTTCTCGATCGGCACGCAGGCGACTCGCGTCAACACTTATGAGGCAGTGGACCAGGACGGCAACGTCGCGCAGCGCACCGTTGGGATCGAAGTCAACAACAGCGCGATTCCACGGTGGCGTATGAATGCGCAGCTCGGCTATGGCTTTGCGGATGTCGAGGCGACCTGGTCGATTCGCTACCTCTCGTCGGTCAATGAATACTGCGGAAACGCGATCAGCTCGGACGTTCCCGGGTGCTCCGCAGGCCAGAAGCTGCATGCGCTGCCATCAGTTACCTACAACGACATCAATGTCGCCTGGAACAACGCGTTCTTCCTGAAGGATCTGACCGTATCCGTGGGAGCGGTCAACGCCTTCGGCAAGAGCCCACCGGTTTGCTATAGCTGCAGCTTGAACGGGTATGATGCGGGCACTTATGACCTCCCGGGTGCCTTCTGGAATGCTCGCCTCAAATACAAGTTCTGACCAACACTGTTTAGTGGCCCGTATGGGCCGCATCCGCCGCTCAATGGGTTTCCTGTTGAGCGGCGTTTTTCTTTGCACCACCGCCGTGGCGACCAACAAACCGGCCGCGCGGGATGCAATCCCCACCGAACCCTCCATCCTGGAAATCGAAGGCGGGCTGGCCGCGGGCCGCTTTGACGTTCCCGCCCTGGAGCGTCACTACGAAGGCCGGATCCAGTCCATCGATCGCACCGGCCCGCATCTCAACGCGGTCATCGAGATCAACCCGGACGCGGCGAAGATTGCGGGCACTCTGCAACAAAGCGCGGATCACACTCAACCGCTGTTCGGCGTTCCGGTCCTGATCAAGGACAACATCGATACGGCCGATGGCATGCAGACGACGGCCGGCTCCCTCGCCCTCGTCGGCGCAAAGACGCCTCGCGATGCGTTCATTGTCGGGAAGCTGCGGCAGGCCGGTGCGCTCATTCTGGGTAAGACCAATCTCAGTGAATGGGCCAACTTCCGTTCCAACCGTTCCTCCAGCGGGTGGAGCGGGCGCGGCGGACAGACACTCAACGCTTACGCGTTGAACCGCAATCCCTGCGGCTCGAGCTCGGGATCCGGGGCCGCCATCGCAGCGGATCTCGCCGTGGTCGCCGTGGGAACGGAGACGGACGGCTCGATTGTTTGTCCCAGCAGCGCCAACGGGCTGGTTGGAATCAAGCCCACAGTCGGCCTCGTATCACGCTCCGGGATCATCCCGATCTCGGCGAGCCAGGACACGGCGGGCCCGATGGCCCGGTCGGTGACCGATGCCGCGACCTTGTTGACGGTGCTTGCAGGCTATGACCCCAACGATCCAGCGACCGCGCCAATGCAGTCACGGCCCGCACTGGACTACCGGCAATTCCTCAAACGCGACAGCCTGAAGGGCATCCGCATCGGGGTCATGCGGCAGAACGCAGGCTTCCACGAGGAAGTCGACGCCCTGCTGGAACGCGCCATTGAAACCTTGCGCGCCCAGGGCGCAATCGTCGTCGATCCGGTCAACATCCCGACCCAGAGCAAATTTGATTCTGAAGAACAGACAGTTTTGTTGTACGAATTCAAGGACGGCCTGAATCGGTATCTGGACCAACGGGGAGCCACTCCCCGCTCGCTGGCGGAGTTGATTGCCTACAACGAGCGCGAAAAGTCTCGAGAAATGCCGATTTTTGCCCAGGAACTGTTTGTCAGTGCCCAGAAGAAGGGACCACTCACCACGCCGGAGTATGTTGAAGCCCGGGAACGCGCCAGGCGCCTGGCGGGTGCCGAGGGCATCGACGCCGCTCTGCAGTCGGAACATCTCGATGCTTTGATTGCGCCCACAATGGGCCCGGCGTGGATCACCGACTGGGTGAATGGCGATCACTTTGTAGGTGGAGGCACGTCCAGCGCGCCCGCCGTCGCTGGATATCCGCACATTACCGTTCCCATGGGGTTTGTGCGGGGCTTGCCGGTGGGCCTGTCGTTTGTTGCTTGCGCCTGGAGCGAGCCCAAGCTCATTGCCTACGCGTTTGCATTCGAGCAAACCGCACACGCACGACAGTCACCGCGATTTACCCCAAGGTTGCCTTGAGGAACTCGAGAATTCGTTGCATGGCAAGTTGTTCCTAGAAAGTCAAAACCACTCGTAATATAAGAGCCACTAAAGGGGGACAGTTCGTTGTGCCCAGACAACGAACATAACAACCATACACGGAGTGAATCATGGCGAAACCGTCGATCGTCGCGGTGTGCGCGGGGGCTCTTTGCATTGCCACCGCTGCCCTGGCCCAGACAGCCATAGCACAGACACCGCCAACCCAGACCGCACAGAACACCGAGCCTCTGTCCACGGTCATAGTGACCGGCTCCCGCATCATCCACACTGACACCGATACTCCCAGCCCCGTGCAGGTCATCAGCGCGGTGGATCTGCAACAATCCGGCTATACCAACACCCAGGAAGTGTTGAAGAACCTGACGGCCAACGGCCAAGGCACCCTCTCACAGAGCTTTTCCGGCGCTTTCGCCAGCGGCGCTGCGGGTATCGCCCTGCGCGGCCTGAACGTTGGCTACACCCTCGTGTTGATTGATGGACATCGCAGCGCTCCGTTTCCGATCGGCGATGACGGCCAAAGATCCTTCGTCGATGTATCCGATATTCCGTTCGACGCGATCGAACGCATCGAGGTGCTGAAAGACGGTGCCTCGGCGGTGTATGGATCCGATGCCATCGCGGGCGTAGTCAACATTATTCTGAAGAAGTCCTTCCAGGGACTGACAGTGACTGCCGACGCCGGCACTTCCAGCCACGCAGACGGTACGACCGAGCACGCGGCCGCCACCTGGGGCATCGGGGACCTGGTCAACGACGGACACAACTTCTACATTTCCGGCGAGTTCCGCCACCAGCAGCAGATCCGGTTCAGCGATCGCGGCGGCTTCTTTACGCAGCGTGATTTCACGTCCACGGGCGGATACAACGTGACGCTCGGGGTGCCGAACGATATAACCGGCGCGTTCGCGCGGTCGGGAACCGGTTACGTCATCGATCCCAACACGAGCACCATCGCCGGGTTCATGCCCGGGTGCGATGCGAACAAGTACGCGGCCGGGCAATGTACGTACACGGACACCTGGGACCAGATTCAGCCCGGGACCAAAAACTACAACATTGTTGCGAAATTCACGCAGGCGTTCGCCGAGAACTGGAAGCTGTCCCTGCAGGGCACCTACTTCCAGAGCCAGTCAGCACAGATCGGTGGGCCGTCCCGGAACTTCACCAACGGCTTCCAGGGCGTCACCTCAGGTCCCGATGTGACTCCCGAGGTACTGCCGCCACTCGGGCCCACGACGATCTCCAGCACCAATCCGAGCTTTCCGGCTGGCACGGGCATCACTGAAGGATTCCTGCGCTATACATTCCTCAACATCGGTCCCACGGAAACGTTCACGGACGCCAAGACTTACCGTGCGATTGCGGACCTGGACGGCAAGATCGGCTCGTGGAACCTGGACGCCTCCCTGGGCTACACCGAGGTGACACTGGATGTCGACAACCGCAACTACGTGCAGCCCGCCCTGTTGCAGACTGCGCTCGACAGCACGACCGCGCCGTTCCTCATCGGCCAGCCCAACACAGCGGTCGTCATCAACTCGGTCGCGCCACCGCTCGAGAGCAATGACTCATCGAAGTTATTTTTTGCTCACGCGGGCGCCACCACCAGCATTGTGGACCTGCCGGGCGGCCCGCTGGCCATCGCCTTCGGCGGCGACTGGTATGAGCGCAAGCAGTACGCGGTCGCGCCCGAGGCGGTGGCGGATGGCTTGTTGGGATCTCCCTACGCCAGCCCGAGCAACAACTTCACGGTGGGAACCCAGAACGTCGCCGCGGCTTATGCCGAGATCGATGTGCCCATTGTGAAGATGCTCGATATCGATGCGGCGATCCGTTACGACCACTACAACCTGTCGGGCGGCCAGGCCAGCCCGAAGATTGGCTTCAAATTCCAGCCCATTCCCGAATTCGGCCTGCGCGGTACGGCGTCGAAAGGCTTTCGGGCCCCGGGACCTGCGGAAAACGGCAAGGCGGGCCAGACGTTCTTTGCCGGCACCGAAGCCGATCCGATCCTGTGCAAGAACCCGGACAACGTCACGGCGGCCGGGAATTTCGCCGGTCAGTGCAGTGTGAGCATCCCCGGATTGCAGAGCACGAACCCGAACCTGAAGCCTGAAATCTCGAAGTCCTTCACCTTCGGTTTCGTCGCCCAGCCGATTCCTGACGTCAAGGCGACGATGGATATCTACTCCGTGCAGATCAACAACCAGATTGTTGCCGGCGGCCCTTCGGTCACGGTCCGCGGCACCAACCTGTCGCCCATCGCGGAATATCAGCCGGACGGCAGCACGGCGCTCGTGACGCCTCCCGCGGCGCCGATCCTGTATTTCACCACGTCCTACATCAATGCCAACTCCACGAAGACCAACGGCCTGGATTTGAGCATCGACTATCGCCACCGCTTTGACTCTGGCTGGCAATACAGCTCCAACGCCACGTGGACCTACATCCACGAGTACAAGATGACCATCGATGGTGTCGACTACCAGTTGGCGGGCACACATGGTCCGTCGTTCTTCTCGGGCGACACGGGCAATCCGAAATCACGCGTCCAGTGGGCGAATACCATCGGCCAGGAGAACTGGTCGCTCACCGCCACAGTGAACTACATCAGCTCCTTCAATGTGACCGATCCGACCCTGATAGCCTTCGAGGGCATCCCTGCCGCCACCTGTCTCGATGCGCTGACCAACGAAGGCGGCGCGGCCGGCACCGACTATCAGGGAGTGCTCGCCAGCGGCGTCATCCCGCCGCAAACGAGTTGCACCGTCAAACACTTCACGACGGTCGATCTCTACGGCAGCTACGATCTGAACAAGAATTTCAATGTGCACGCCTCGGTGACCAACCTGTTCAACACCAAGGCGCCTCTCGACTGGGCCACCTATGGCGGCGCGCTGGGAGCCGTGCCGTGGAATCCGTCGCTGCACCTGCAGGGCGCCATCGGCACGTTCTTCACCCTGGGGGCGACCTACAAATTCTGAGGAACGGCGGATGCTGAAGGGTTGGGCATGGAACCGGAGGGAACTATGCCCAACCCACAACCGAAGCCCGAGCCCGCCCCCAAGCCCATCACGCCCGCGGATGAGCCGGAGCCCATTCCTGGCGATCCGCAGCCCTCACCCGACCAGCAGATCCACGATCCGCCTTTGCAGCCGGAACGGGATGGCTAGAGAATTGACCTCTACTTCACATAGGTCACAGGCCATGACACCGGAAGAGTCGGAGCGGCAGCGGCGCAAGGTGCAGAAGCAGTTGGATGAGGCACTGGAGGACTCGTTTCCAGCGAGCGATCCGGTGTCGATTGTGACGTCGCAGGAGGAAGAGGACTGGGGTGCCCCAACGCCCCCAGCGAGCCCGGAGTCGCAGAGCCGGAGCTAAGGAGCGGTCAGTTCGAGGGTTGAGCCGGCCTGATTGACCGTGGTCAGGACGATCGGCCGCCGCCAGACGCGCTGCACGTAGTCCAGCACCCGCCGGCTGCGCTCGAGATCGAGCCCGCGGCCATCGACCGAATTGTCGTGGATCAGCTCGAGGGTTCCATCGGTCCGGACATGGCTCGCACACACGGACGGCGCGCCGAAGTTGTACTTGGGGCCGAGAATGGCTTCGTGCAGTCCGCCGAGGTCGTGCTCCAGCACCTTGATGTGGCCGTCATTGCGCGCACTGAAGCGGAACAGACCCAACTCGTCGGCCAGCTCGCGGTTCAAGTGATTGCGGATGAAGCTGAAGTCGTCGTCCTGTTCCATGATGTGGCGGGCACCGTCCAGGCCATCCCGCTCGATGATTTTTTCCCACATGGCAAACCCGAGGTGGTACGGGTTGATGTGCATGGCCACTTCCTGATCCGCCGCCACAGGCCGCACGACATCTGAGTGACACTTGATGGCGTCGACGTAGGCCTGCTGCGGTATGAAGTCGGCTTCGCGCAGTAACCGCGCATGCCAGTACGAGGCCCAGCCTTCATTCATGATCTGGGTTGCAAACACCGGCAAGAAGTAGAACGATTCCTCACGCACGGCGAGAAAAATATCCCGCTCCCAACTCTCCATCTCCGGTGCATAGTGGGCGACAAACCAGAGAAGATCGCGCTCCGGATGGGGAGGCACGGGCGCGCGCTTCTTGATCTCGACACCGGTGCTCGCGGCGGTGGGATCGAGTTGTGAGAAACGCTTGCGGAAATCATCGTCAGCGAGTGTTTTGGGCTCTGGCGCGTATTCCGGATAGCGCTCGCGACGCAAAGCCTGATCGACGTCGATGTGCTGCTCCAGCGCTAGCGCCGCATCCAGCACAGCCTCGACCCGCTGCATCCCATGTTGCTCGATCGCCTGTTGGATCTGGCGCGCATGGTTGGCCGCGTGCTCGACGATGTGCTCGCTGACCTGGCCCTGACATCTGCGGAACATCAGGTTGTTGCGAGAAAAATCGGCGTGGCCCAACACATGGGCGGTGACCAGGATGTTCTCGGCGAGGCCGTTGCTCGAAGCAAGGTACGCATGCCCCGGATTGCCGGGAAACACGACTTCGAACAGGCGCGAATTGCCCATGTGCCGCTGGATGAGCTGATAGATATACCGGACTCCGAACGACCAGTGCGGCATGCGCACCGGTAGCCCGTAGACGGCGATTTCCATCATGAAGGCGTCGGGGACCGCTTCGAACTCAACAGGGTGGAATGACAGGCCCGAACGGGCGGCGAGCTCTTCTATACGTTGCGTATAGTTCTTCCAGTCATCAGAAGTCATGGCCCGTCCAATGCTTTGGCCTCTGCGCTGAAGAAGTGACGTACGGCGCCCCAGACATCATCAAAATCATTCAGTGCGTAGCTGCCAGCGGCACAACCGGCTGTCTGCAGCTCGGCAAACAATCGGCCCGTCTCGGTGGCGAGCTGGCGCGACAGTCCGGACGAGACCTCCACATAACCCGTGAAGCACGCATCGCCTGTGATGGAGGTAAGGCACTCGCGCGCTTCGCCGCTGTCACTCACCGAGTTGTCGCCGTCCGAGGCGTAGAACAGGTAGATATTGCAACGCGCAGGGTTGTAGCGGGCGTCGATGATCTCGCGCACCTTGTTCAACCCGGTGGAGGAAACCGTACCGCCGGTTCCACTCACCTGGAAAAATTCCGGTTCGTTGAATTCCCACGCCTCGGTGGTGTGGGCCACAAAGACGGTTTCCAGCGAGCGGTATTCGCGGCGCAATCCCTGCACGACCCAGAAGAAGAAGGTTTTGGCCAGCTTGCGGTCGCGATCCGACATGCTGCCCGACACATCGAGCATGAAGAACACAACCGCGTGTATCGCCGGCTGGCGCCGCCGTGCGAGTTGCCGGAAGCGCAGATCCTCATCAATGAATGTTGGAGTGGCGCCCGGATTGCCGCGCCGCTTGACCATTTCCTTGAACGAGCGACGCCGGTCCAGGCGCGAGCGGGCACCTCGCCGATCGTAACCCTCCCGCACCCAGTCCGAATCCTCGGACGGGCCCACGCGGGCCTTCAGGTTGGGAAGCTGCATTTCCTCCCACAACCAATCGACAATATCGTCGATTTTGAATTCCAGCAGCAGCGAGACTTCGCCCTCATCCTGGCCGCCCTGGCCTTTCTCGCCCGGGCCGCGCTGCTTGGAAGGATCGGAAAATACATCGCCAGGCTTGGCTTTTCCCTGTCCCGCGCCCTGCTGTTCCTCGGGGCGACGCAACCGGAAGTGATAATGCTCCAGCATGCGAACGGGGACGCGCACGGTGCGCGCGCCCTCGTTGATGACATCAGCGCCGGAGACTATTTGTGGCAGATGCTTACGAACTGACTCGCGAACTTTCTCATCGTGTCGCAACCAGTCTCGCGCGCCGCGCGAAAACAGGTCGTACCACTTTGCCGCTGTCGAAGCCGGCTCGTTGCTGGTCTCGGACATAGCTCTACTGATACTCCTGTCGCGCGTGCAAGGCAAATTTTAGGCTCGAAGCAACTACTCCTGTGCTAATAGGGTTGTTACATAGCTCAGTGCTTCTTTTGCGCTGTGCTCGTCGTACCCGTATTCACTCACGAGTCGCTGCTGTACGACCGAGATCTTCTGACGTGCTTCATCATCCGGTCGCGCAGTGGAAGTCACCAGTCGCAGAACGTCACGCCGCTCTTCGAACAGATACTGTTCGATCGCCTCGCGCATGCGCGCATGGCTCGCGAGCTTGAACTTCTCGCCCGCCTTGAAGGCCACCATGGCTTTGCGTACGACCTCCTGGCGGAACGACATCTTGCCCGAGTCAGAGACTTTGATTTTCTCTTCCACCGAGCGCAAAAATCGCTCATCCGCCGGTCGCGTCTCACCGGTAATGGGGTCAGTCACCTGGCGGTGGTCCAGCGAGGCTTCGACTTCATCGAGATACTTCTCGAGCAGTTGCTGTGCCTCTGCTTCAAACGAGGCAAACATCGCACGGTGCACATCCTCCTTGACCCAGCGGTTATAAAATTCCTTCCGTGCCGTCACGAGGTGATCGACCCAGGCCTTCTTATGTTTCGATTCCATGCGGGCATCGCTCTCGATCGTGTCCTTGATCGCGAGCAACAGCTCCATGCTCGTCAGACTATGCGTATTCCCGCGCGTTATGGCGTTTGAGATGGCGTTGATGACGAAGCGCGGGCTGACACCTGTCAGGCCTTCGTCGGTGGCCTCTGCATGCAGGCGCGTCGCTTCAGACTCCGGAACACCTTCGACCGCCTCGCCCGCGTACAGACGCAGCTTCTTGGTCATATCCAGCCCCTCGCGCTCCGTCTTGACGAGGCGAGTCAGGATGGCAAACACCGATGCCAGATTGAGTACATGCGGGTCCAGATGCACGTTGCGGAAAGCCGGAGCACTGGCCACCAGCTTCTGATATATCCGCGCCTCATCCTTATATGACAGCGCGTACGGGACCTTGATGATGACCATGCGGTCCAGCAGGGCCTCGTTTTCCTTCTCCTGCAGGAACTTGTGGAATTCCGCGAGGTTGGTATGCGCAAGAATGGTCTCATCCAGGTGGATGAGTGGGAACCGGGAGACCTTGACGTTCTTCTCCTGCGTCATAGTCAAAAGCAGGTACAGGAACTCCCTCTTTACTTTCAGAATTTCGATCATCTCGAGCACGCCGCGGCTGGCGGCATACACAGCCCCGGACCAGGACCAGGCACGCGGGTCGCCTTCATCACCGATCTGGGCGACCTTGGCGAGATCGACCGAGCCTACGAGATCGGCAATGTCGGCAGTCGTGGGATCGTGCGGTGCATACGTGCCGATGCCGGTTCGCGATGACTCGGAGAGAAATACCCGTTCCACCGGCACGCGGACAAAGTCCCCTTCGAACTCGCGTTCAACGTAGTCGCGAGCCCAGGGTGACAACTCACCCTGGACATCAACACCATAGCGCTCGCGGAACTCAGCACGCAGGCCCGCCGGAACGAGATTCAGGGGGTTCTCGCGCATGGGCGAGCCCTTGACGGCATACATTGCACCGTCATCGGTCCGGCTGTATTCCTCCAGGCCGCGCTTCAACATGATGGCCAGCGTGGATTTGCCACCCGACGGCGGACCTAGCAGCAGAAGCAGGCGACGGCCAACATCGGAACCGGCCGCGGCGCCTTTGAAATAGTCGACGACCCGTGACAGCGGCTCGTCGATGCCGAACAGCTCGCGTTTGAACAACTCCTTGGCGCGCTGGGCGTCGCTGAGATCTCCCTGGGCGGCCCGGCCGTGCCAGCCCAACATGTCCCAGATATATTGATGGCTGGAACGGGCCATCGCAGCCGGGTTGGTCGGCAGGATGGTGGAGAGAAATTCGCCGAAAGTGCCCTCCCACCGCTGGGCGCGATGCAGACGGCTGTAAGAGCTCAAGGACTCAATGAACGCAGAATGGGTCGCGGGATCCGAATCTTCAGAGAGTGATCGCATCGTTCTTCCCTCCCGTAGAGTTCAAACGTCTCGGCCGGGGTGCTAGCGATGCCAGCGTGGCTCTTAACTTAGATCCAACGCTTGTCACGGTATGTGATGGCCCTCAATACCCAGCCCTGCTGTTACGTTAAGACTGTCACAACACTGGATTGTTCAGTCGTGCATGGACTCAAGCAAAAGCCGCGCCGTTCCTGCCCACTTGCTGAAAAAGACTCATCGCGCCGCACTGGGGCCAAGGCGAGGTGCGCAAAGCAATATGCATGCCTGTCACAAAATGGGTCAATGTGGCCGGCATTGCACTCGAAAGTGGCCCGCTCAGTGATTGAAAAGATCCTTCAACTTGTCGCCGAGCTTCTTTTTCACCAGGTCGCCCGCCTTCTGTTGCACCTCCTGCCCCAGTTTGCCTTTCGCCAGGGCCGCGATGTCAGGCCGCACGGTCGGGCTGGACATCGTCCCAGTGATGGTCAGCGGCACTTCCACCGCGCCGAGCGCATCGAGGCCGCCACCGCCTGCGGGAGCGTTGCCCGCAGGAACCTTGTTGACCGCGGCGACGAGCTGATAGTTGATCGCCTCGGTGGTGGTATCCAGAGTACCCTTGCCGTGGACATTGAGAAAGCCCGTTTCCATCCGCAGGTCATCGACCCGCAGCACGCCTTTGTCGAGGCCGCCGTTCATCTGTAAGGCATTGAAATTGGTGCGTGCAGGTCCACTACCCGTCCGGGCAGCAGGCACCTGCCGCTTCAACAAAGCGTTGACACGCTGCAATTCGTAGACGATATCGATGCCGACCAGCGCGCCCTGTTTGACGTTTACGTCGATCTTGCCGTTCAAGGAGCGCTTGATGGCATCGTCAGTATTTCCGACACCTGTAACGGCTACGTCAGCATCCGCACGTCCGGATAGGCGTCCGCTATCAACCGCTGCTTTCACCAACGCGCCGATATCTGTGCCCTTCAGGTGCTCATTGAGCGACAGTTGTGCCTGCACAGGCCGCGCGTCCAGCACGATGTCACCGTTGTAAGATCCACCATACAGATGTGCCTGCGTAGGTCCGAGACGTACATGTCCGTCCTTCGCAACAAGTGGCATAACCACATCCGTGAAAACCAGATTCGAGAAAGTCGCACTAGCCACGTGAAGCGTTCCATTTACGTCCAACTTTCTCAGAGTCTCGAGCGGCAGCGGTGTAGGAGGCGCGGCGGGTGAAGGCGACGCCGAATGCTTGACTGCAGCAGGCTTCTCGACGGGCTCCGGCGCGCGGTAGCGATCGATATTGATCCCGTTTACATTGAGGTTGAAACGCAACGCTGAGGTGTCAAGGTCCTCGACACCTGCGGTTCCCTGCACCTTCGTATCGTCGAGCGTGAGTTGCAGCGCCGTAAGCTGTAACTGCTTCTGTGTCAGACTGAAGTTGGTCTGCAGGGCAAACGCGGACAATGCTTTCGGGTCGCGCGTGATGGGCGGTGCAATCCCAAGAGATTGCAACAACTTACGTGCCGAGGTGGACGGCACGGAGACACTGCCGGTGAGCAGCCGCTCAGTGGACATTTTCTCGCCAGCCACTGAAACGTCCACCGCGACGTCGCCGACCTTCATTTGAACCTTCGCGGGCGCGAGCGTGTGCGCCGTGTTGTCCAGGGCGATCGCGGAAGTTGTCAGTGAGAATGCCAGCGGCTTTACCGCTTCTATGGACGCGCCCCCGGCAGACGCGGCACTGGCCGCCCCAGCGCCTTTGGCCGCTGCCGCGGCGTCCAGGGCGGACGACTGAGCCAGATAGGTCCCCTGCAGCTCCACCTTTTCCAGGACGGTCCGAGCGGAGTCGGATTCCAGGCGTCCGGTATGCAGCTCGAGGTTGCCGAGCTGTGTGGTGCTCTTCTTCACCTCGTCGCTGTACACGACAGATGTCTTACTGACGTCCACTCCTTCTATAGAGATGGCGGGGGGCGGACCGGACGGCTCATTGGCGGACTTCTCGGTCTCCTTGGATTCGCTCAGGTCCTGCCAGTTGTTCTGCTCGCCCCGGCTCACCAGATTGATGTTGGCGCCCTCGAGCTTCACGCGGCTCACTTCCAGCCGTTTGCTCAACAGCGGCAGCAGCTTTACGCCAATACTGGCGTTTTGCACAGTAAGAAAGGGCTGTGAACCGAATCCGGGCCGGTTGCTGAGCTCGACGTCGTGCACGCCCAGGGCGAGCCACGGAAAGACTTTCAGCTCCAGCTTGCCGCGGATGGTGAGCTCCCGCGTGCTGTGCTCCCGCGCGGACTTCTCTATGTCGCCGCGGAATCGGTTCGGATCGACAAATAAGAGCAGCGCAATCACGGCCACAATGGCCAGCGCGACGAGTGTTCCCACGACAATGGCGGCGATCCGGACGATTCGCATGATTTCTGCCTCACCCCTTCAAATTCTCTGAGCGCAGCCAGTGCCGCGCCAATAAATCAAGGCTCCGCGCGGCCCCAACGCGCCGCAGGCGCCCTACGCTACCGCAGCCGCCAAAAACCACGCTTTTTGGCGGCGGAAACGAAGCCCAGGCTCCGCGCGGCCAGTGCCGCGCCAACAAATCAGTGCTCCGCGCGAACTTTTTCGCGCCAATTTAACGCACGGCGCCAATCCTTGCGATAACGCGCCGCAGCGCACAAAATACCGCCAGGACTCAGACATGAGTCACAGAAAGGCGTAAGTGATCAGGGAGGGCGTGTAGGACGTAGGTCCACGCGTCTGCGGCCACAGACGCCCCACTCTCATTATTGTGAACTGTGGCATTGCGGTGCTGCAGCAGCAAACTTCATGCTGCGGTGGCAGTCCCGTACCGCGCAAATTCCGTGTGTGCACGCTCATGCTCCTTCGGTCCTAAGCATGAGCGTCCTTGCAGCCTAATGTGATGGAGACACCCTGTGGCAAGTGCATCGAATGCCTCTCGTGCTGAGACAGCCAGCTCTGCGGCAGGTTCCGCAGGAACCGGCTCCGGCTCCAACAGCCGGCCAGCAGTCGACGTCACCGCGATAACAACACGCGATGACTTCCTGTTGGAGCTCGGCGAAGCCCTGGGTGGACAGGCCTCCGTACGGCCCGTCGACTCGATGGCGGCCGCGTTGGAACACCTCTCCAACGCCAAGCGCGGCCAGGTACTGGTTGTAGATACACGCGACGTCATGGATGTTCGCGGCGATATCGAACGCGCGCATACACAGGCGGCGCACGCAGTTGTGTTGGTATTCACCGCCGCCGACAGCGAAAAGGCGGTCGGCGCGGCGGTCAAAGGCTCCAACGTCTTCGCTGTGTTGCCGATTCCGGTCGACAAGCGCAAGACCGGCGCGGTGTTGGAAGGTGCGATGGCCGACGCGGTTGCCCGCAAGAGCACCCTGCGCGCCCAGGACCGCAACATCGGTGTCAGCGTCGAGCCCTTCCAGTCCGCGCAGACCGACTCGGGTGCACCGGGCGGCTCCGACGGCAAGAGCAAGATGGGCCTCATCATCGGTGCCGGTGTTGCCGTCGCCGCGGTTGCCGCCGGCGCCTTCCTGTTCATGGGCAAGGACAAGGGAACGCCGCCTCCGACAAACGGTGGCCCTCCCGCCAGGACGGCTACCACTGCGGCTGCGCCTTCCGTCGACACAGCAGCTGCTGAAGGTCCTCAAATCGAGACGTCGCTGGTCAAAGGTAAGATCGACGACCTCCTGGAGAAGGCACGCCTCGCGATGCGCGAGCGCCGTTACTCCGAGCCTGTCGGCGACAATGCATTGTTGTACTACCGCTCTGCCGCTGCTGCCGACCCGAGCAACGGCGAGGCGATCGACGGCTTGCAGCGTGTTGCAGCCGTTCTGGCTGCGCGCTTCGACGAATCCATGAACGGCGGACGCCTGGATGAGGCGAGCCTCGCGCTGGCCAACTTCAAAGCTGCGGCGCCCAACGACAGCAAGATTCCGGGCCTGGAAGTCCGCTTGATGACGGCGCAGGTCTCGAAGGCACTGGCCGATGGCAACATGGACCGCGCCCAGAACTACATCCGCCAGGCGTCTTCGTCGCCGGCGTTCTCGGCTGACCAGATCAACAAGTGGAAAGCCGAGATCAATCGGCGCCAGGAAGATGCGAAGGTTCAGAAGATTGCGGGCATGGTTACAGACCGCATCCGTGATGGACGCCTGGTCGAACCCGCTGACGACAGCGCGAAGTTGTACATGCAGCAGTTGCATGATGCCGCGCCGACCAACGCTACGACCCAGCGTTTGCAACGCGACCTGAACGCCGCCTACATGCGTAAGGCGCGCGAAGCCGCGCTCGCCAACAAGGCTCCCGACGTGGAGCGCTGGCTGGCCGAAGGTCGCGGGGGTGGCGTGAGCGCCGGTGAGATCACCGCCTTCCAAAAGGAGCTCGCGAACGCCCGCCAGAAAGCAATCAACGCAGAGACTGATCGCGTCGCCCAGCTCGTACGTGATCGCATGCGCGATGGGCGTCTGAGTGACCCGGCGAACGATAGCGCCGTGTACTACCTCAATCAGCTTCAGGCGACGGACGCCAACAACCCGGCCGTCGGACAGTTGAGCAAAGATCTCGCCGGCAAGTTCGTGGAGCGCGCACGCGGTTCTGCGCAGACCGGCAAGGGTGGCACGGCGGTGGACGGCGATCTGAACTTCGCGAAGCGCTTCGGTGCCGAGCCGAAGGATGTCGCCTCTGTGCAGGCCATTCAGAGCACGCCGAAAACTCCTGCGGCCGCCCGGGCGGCGCAGGCAGCCGGTGTGAGCACGCAGTCGCTGGCCGCGAGTCTGAAGCGCACTCGTTATCAGCCGCCGGAATTCCCCAGCAAAGCGCTCTCACAACACTTGAGCGGCGCGGTCACGGTGGAGTACACAGTAGATGCCAACGGCGAGCCGCGCGATGTGCGTGTGGTCGAAGCGACTCCGCCTGGAGTCTTCGATAAGTCTGCCATCGCGGCAGTCAAACGTTGGAAATACGATCCGGTAATCGCGAATGGCGCGCCGGTTGAAGTCCCGGTACGCACCTCGATCCGCTTCGAGCTACCTAAATAAGACGCGAGCCCTCTTCAGGAGCAGTCAACAATGAATCCGGCAGGCAAAGACCGCAATCGCCAGCTCGTCACGGTCGGTATCGGCACAGTGCTGACACTCGTCATGGGTGCGGTTCTGATCGCAGGCTTCCGCCTCGCGACCCAGATGCGCGCCAACATCACGGCCCTGCAATCGGCCTCGGTGTTGCAGACCTACCCGTCCACCATCACCCAACAATTCAATGCGTTGCGTGACCGCCTGGAGTCCCGCGCCTACGCGGGCCAGGCCCTCGCCGACCTCAAGGGAACGGTGCAGCACTTCAACACCGAGCTCGCAAAGCTCAGCGACGGGGGTGCGGTTCATTCCAGCGAGCTCGAGCAGGCCCTGCTGCTGTGGCATCAGTACGAGCCGGTGGTGAACCCGGTCGTCGATTTCGGCGGTCAGCCGTACGTAGAGTCGGATGACGCCGGCAGCTCCTTCTCGAAGGAAGGACGCCAATACTACGCGGACGTGAAGCGCGGTCAGCTCTTCTCGACCGACAACCAGAAGGGCCTGCAGGCCCAGTTGGCCGCAGTGGCCACTCAGCTGCAGACCAACGCATCCGATGGCGCCTCCCGGCTGCGCGAGTTGCTGTCCGCGGGTGTGCTCGCGGCCCTGGTTCTCGCCGCCGCGGCTGCCTATTTCCAGATCACCCGCTCGCGTCACGAGCGCGTAGCCCAGGAAGCCCAGGAGCAGACGCGCGACATTCTGAAGACGGTGCGTGAAGGCTTCTTCCTGCTCGACGCGGACTACAAGATCGGCTCGGTGTGGTCGGAAGCCCTGACCCGCATGTTCAGCCGCAATGACTTCGCCGGCCTGAGCTTCGAGGACCTGCTCAAGAACCTGGTGCCGTCCAACACCCTCGGGACAGCGATGAAGTACATCAAGCTGTTGTGGGGCGACCGTGCGCACGAGAACCTGATGAAGAGCATCAACCCGCTGGGTCAGCTCGAGATCAGCATGGACAACGGCCACGGCGGCAAGGAAACCCGCTACCTGCAGTTCGACTTCCACCGCGTCATGGGCCCCAAGGGCATCAAGCACGTGCTGTGCTCCGTGGGCGATATCACTTCGAGCGTGCTGCTGGCGAAGGAGCTGCAGGAGTCGCAGGAAAACGCGAATGCGCAGCTCGACATGATGCTGGGCATGATGCACGTCGATCCGCTGCAGTTGACCTCCTTCCTGGACAGCACGGAAACCGGCCTGCAGTTGATCAATGCGATCCTGAAGGAGCCCGCCCGCACCGACGGCGAGTTCCGCAAGAAACTGAACGGCCTGTTCCGCGAGCTGCACTCCATCAAGGGCGAGGCTTCGGCCTTGAACCTCATGAGCATTGCGCACCGCGTGCATTCACTGGAAGACATGGTCACCGACCTCAAGAAGAAGACCGAGCTGTCGGGCAACGACTTCCTGCCGATGGTCCTCAAGCTCGACGAGCTGCTGGCCCACCTGCGCGGGGTGCGCGAAATGGCCGGCCGCCTCACGACTCTCAAGGACACCGCGCCGGCGGCCGCTCCGGAACCCTCGGCTCCCGTGGCCGTTGCTCCGGCTCGTACGAAGTCCGGTGGCAAGTCGGCCGAGGACCTCTCGCCGACGCTCCATGCGCTGGCTGAACGCCTGGCCAAGGACCACCACAAGAGGTTCAAGCTGCAGATGACGGGCCTGGCCGAAGTGCCCGGTTCGTACATCGCGACCGTCAAAGACTGCGTGATCCAGATGCTGCGCAACTCGGCCGTCCACGGCATCGAGGCCAGCGAAGTTCGCCGCGCCCATACGAAAGAGGATGTCGGCGTGGTCCGCGTGGACTTCCGTAAGGCTGGAGACGGCTATGAGCTCGTCTTCGAGGACGACGGGGCCGGCATCTCGCCGGACCAGCTCAAAGCTGCCGCAGTGCGCAAGCAGATCCTGACCCAAGAAGAAGCTTCCGGCATGGACACCCGGGCCGCGATGGCCCTGATCTTCCGGCCCGGCTTCTCGACCCAGGAGGAAGTTTCAATGGACGCCGGCCGCGGCGTCGGTATGGATGTGGTAGCCCGGAGCGTCTACGCCCTGGGCGGAAAGATCGGTGTAAGCACCAATCCGGGCAAATTCACCCGGTTCAAGATCGTGCTGCCGGCCGCGGAAGCCGCCAGTAGCGGCGCTGCCGTAGCTGTCTAATCAAAGCCCATTGAGCGGAATGGAAGCATAATGAACGCTAGAAGATCGTATAAGCTGATGATCGTCGATGATTCGAATATCATGCGGCGACGCATCGAACGGTCGCAGACTTTTGACGAGCTCGAGCTGATCGGTACGGCCGGCAATGGCCTCGAAGCCATCGAGCTGTTCAAGAAAGCGGATCCAGATGTGGTTACTATGGATCTGACGATGCCGCAGATGGACGGCATCGAGTGCATCTCGAAGCTGGTGGAGCTGAAGCCGGCGATCCGGATCCTGGTCATCTCGGCCCTGGCCGACAAGGCCACGGCGGTCGAGGCGATGGAGAAAGGAGCGAACGGTTTCCTGAACAAGCCGTTCACTGACCGGCAACTCAACGAGGCCATTGCGGACCTCATAAGAGAGTAAGAAAGATGTTGCAGGAACAGGAGCTGAAAACATTCGTCGAGGGGACGACGAACTACTTCGAGGTCGCGGCCCAACAGCCGGCTTCGATCGGCTCGCCGTACCTCACCGAAGGGTCACCGGCGGTCCACGACTATACCGGTGTCATCAACATCTCGGGCAAACGCGAAGGCGTGGTGTACTTCACCGCTCCGCGCGCGATGCTCACCGTCCTGCTGATGAAAATGCAGGAAAACGACTTCAGTCACGAGACGATGCGTGACCTCGTCGGCGAAGTTGCGAACACGATCTCCGGCAATGCGCGCCGTGACTTCGGCCGCGACTTCGTGATCTCGGTGCCGAACGTGTTGGCTGGCGAGAAGCCGGAGATTCCCAATGTGCCGGGATCGCGGTCGTTTGTGATTCCTATCAACTGGCGCAGTCACTCCGCCAAACTGATCGTCTCTCTGAAGTAATCAGTCTGCCCTGAGTCGGTATCCGAGCCCCGCCTCCGTCACGAGATATCGTGGCCGGCGGGGATCCGGCTCGACTTTGGCGCGCAGGTTTTTCATGCACACGCGCAGGCTCCCCGTGTCGCCCTGCCGCTCCGGACCCCACACCTCCCGAATCAACTGCGCCTGCCTGACAATCAGGCCGGTGTGACGGGCGAGCGATTCCAACACACGGTACTCGAGCGGCGTCAGGTGGAGCTCGCCTTGCGGGCCGCGGCTCTCGCGTCGCGTGAGATCAATCTGCACATCGCCGAGGCGTAGAAGCGGCGCCTGGTCCGCGTTGCGCACATTCCGTCGCAGCGCCGCTCGCACTCGGGCAAGCAACTCCGGTGTGCTGAAAGGTTTGGTTATGTAGTCGTCGGCGCCGGCATCCAACGCTGCGATCTTCTGATCCTCCATGGTCCGTGCAGACAGCACGATGATGGGGACCGGGGACCAGGTGCGGATGCGGCGGATGAGGTCGATACCGTTGCCGTCCGGGAGACCGAGATCAACGAGAATGAGGTCGGGCTTGTGGCTGCGGGCTTCGATTTCGCCGCGCGCCGCGGTCTCGGCTTCAATGAAGCGGTAGTGATCCGCTTCGAGCAGGGCGCGCAGGATGTTGCGGATGTCGCGTTCGTCCTCGACTACGAGGACCTGGTGCATGGACTGGGTCATGGTGATGCGCCGGAGCCTGCGGATGCGCCGGGGCCGCTCGTGGGCAGCGTGAATTCAAATCGCGCGCCTTGGGGCGAGCGTTGGGCGGCGGTGATTTTCCCGCCGTGAGCAGTGATGATGGCCTGGCAGATCGCCAACCCCAGCCCTACTCCAACAATGGCACCCTCGCCGTCGCCGCGCTGGAACTTATCGAACAGGCGCTCCGGGTTCCCGGGCGGGAGACCGGGACCGTCGTCATCGACAAACACACGCACCGACTTTCCTTCCTCGACCGCGGAGATGGTCAATTGCGTGCCGGGGGGAGTGTATTTGGCAATGTTGTCGAACAAGTTGGTGAATACCTGGACAATCAACTTGGCATCCACGAGCACCGGCGGCAGATCCGCAGGCAGGCTGACGTCAACGATGTGCCTGGAGAGTGGCTGCTCTACTCCATGCAACGCTGTCCCCACGAGGTCGTCGAGCGTTTCCACTTCGGTCCGCAGGACAACCTGGCCGGATTCGAACCGCATCAGGTCGAGCACATTGGACACCAGATCGGACATTTCGCGGGCTTTGACCTCGATGGAGCGAGCGAGTGAAATACGGGTCGCCTCGTCCAACGTGGCGCCCCGATCGGCGAGTGTGCTGCCCGCGCCGGCCATCACTGCGAGTGGTGTCCGCAAGTCATGTGATATGGAGGCCAGCAGTGTGTTACGCAAGCTCTCGCGCTCGGCATCGAGGGTAGCTGCTTCGGCAGCTTCGGCGAGGCGCGCGCGTTCGAGGGCAATGCCGATTTGACCAGCAAAGGTCTCCAGCAGATGCCGCTGCTCCGGGAGCAGGACGCGGCGTTGATTGGCCGGCAACACGGCCAACACGCCTAGTTTTTGCCCCAGCGGCAAATACAAACCAGGCGCGGCCGGAAGGGTGTCGGAACCGAGGCCGGCACGCTGGCCGTGATCAACAACCCACTGCGCGACGGCCAGGTCCGCGTGTCGGTACGAGACGGGCAAGCGTGGGTCGCGTGGGTATTGGAGTTTGCCGGTTGCATCCGGGAGCAGGATGACGGCTTTGCACTGGAACACCTCCGCCACGTGGCTCACGGCTACCTGCGCGAGACTCGAGAGTCCGCGCGTGGCTGCCAGCTCGCGACTCATTGCGTACAGCAGGGCTGTGCGTCTTTCACGAGCTCCGGCGACCCGCGTCTGCTGGCGGATGTTGGCCATCAGGCTCGCTATCACCAGCGCGATAATCAACATCACCGCGAAGGTAACGAGGTACTGACCATCCGAAATTGCGAAGTTGAAGCGCGGCGGCACGAAGAAGAAATCAAACGCGATCACGTTCAGCACTGCCACCAGGAGTGATGGCACACGACCGAGCCTCAAGCCCGCCACGGTCACACCCAGCAGGTACACCATCACCAGGTTGGACAACTCGAAGCGCGGGTACATCCAAAAGGCGAGCGCGGTGCACACCGCCGTTGTCACTACGGCCCAGGCATAACGGTCCCACTTGACCGGCTGAGGCAGTCCGCTGATGCCGAGGCCGTAGCTGGAGCTGCGGCGCGCGGTGACATCACTGGCGGCCGCTATCGTGATGACGTCGAAGCCGCGTGCCTCATTGATGAGCCGGGTCGTGGTCGAAGGCCGGATCCAGGCGCGCCAGCCTTTGCGCTTTGAGTGCCCAACGATGACGCGCGTGGCATTGCGCGTTTGTGCGTATTCGATGAGGGTCGCCGCTGCGGAGGGACCGTCGAGCGTGATGGTTTCCGCGCCCAGTGATTCTGCGAGCCTCAGCACATCGATGCGGCGATCGCGCTCCGCCTCCGACAAACGCAGCAGTTCCGGAGTCTCGACATACACCACGATCCAACCGGCATCGAGCGCATCGGCCATTCTCTTGCCGGCGCGCACGAGCTGCTCCGCCTGCTCGTCGGGGCCGACGGCGACGAGGATGCGGTCATTTGCAAAGCGGCCACGGCCGCGCGTTGTTGGCAGCGCGCGGGCAGCAGCTTCTACACGGTCGGCCACCCGGCGAAGGGCGAGCTCGCGCAGCGCCATGAGGTTGGGTGTGCGAAAGAATCGCTCGACGGCGGTTGCCACTTCGTCCGCTACATACACTTTGCCTGCGTGTAGCCGGGCCAGGAGGTCATCCGGCGGGAGGTCGATGAGCTCGATCTCGTCGGCTTCATCGAAGATGCGATCGGGCAGGGTTTCGCGCTGACGGACACCCGTGATTTGAGCGACGAGGTCATTCAGGCTTTCCAGGTGCTGGACGTTGACCGTCGTCCAAACAGTGATACCGGCCTCCAGGAGCTCGTGGATGTCCTGCCAGCGCTTGGGATGGCGCGGCGGTGGATCACCACCCACCACGTTGGAGTGGGCGAGCTCATCGACCAACAGGATGTCGGGATGACGTTTGAGAGCGGCGTCGAGATCGAACTCTTTGCGGACGATGCCACGGTATTTGACCGGCAGCATCGGCAGGATCTCGAGGCCTTCGAGCAGGCGCTCTGTGTCGACTCGGCCGTGAGGTTCGACGTAACCGACTACGACATCGCTGGTGTTAGCCGCGCGCACGTTACGGGCGGCTTCGAGCATGGCGTATGTTTTGCCGACGCCGGCGGATGAGCCAAAGAATATGCGCAACCGCCCGCGTCCGGCGCGGGCTTCCTGGGCCTGAACGTGAGCTAAGAGCGTATCTGGGTTAGGTCTTTCCATGCAGCGCATCGAGGGCCAGATTCAGTTCCAGCACGTTCACGCGCGGCTCTCCTATGAAGCCCAGGAGCCTACCGTGCGCGTGTGCGTCGATGAGTGATTGTACAGCGGCGGGGTCGAGGCTTCTTACACGGGCAATGCGCGCCGCCTGATATCGCGCGGCGGCGATGCTGATGTCGGGGTCGAGCCCGCTGGCCGACGCGGTCACCAGGTCGACCGGAATGGGCAGCGGGTTGGCGGGGTCGGTGGCCTTCAGAGCGTCAATGCGGGACTTCACGGCATCCGTCAGCGCGGGGTTCAGCGGTCCCTGGTTGGAGCCGCCGGAGGCGATGCCATTGTACGGCTGCGGTGCAGTGGCCGACGGCCGGCTCCAGAAATACTTCGGGTCACTGAAGCTCTGCCCGATGATCCGCGAGCCCACTGCATGCCCGTCCGCCAGAACCAAGCTGCCGGCCGCCTGGTCGTGGAACAGGAGTTGGGCGATGCCGGTTACCGCGAACGGATACACGATTCCCGTCAGCACGGTCATGACGAGGAACAGAACAATCGCCGGTCGGATGATGGGATTCATAAAGAAAGCCTCTCAGGCGAGGTGCGCGAGCACCAGGCCGATGTCAATCAGCTTGATTCCCGCGAAGGGGATGATGATGCCGCCCAGGCCATAGACGAGCAGATTGCGGCGAAGCAGAACCGCCGCACCCAAGGGCCTGTATTTCACGCCCTTCAGGGCGAGCGGGATGAGGAACACGATAATCAGGGCGTTGAAAATGACCGCTGACAGGATGGCGGAGAACGGGCTCGCCAGGCCCATCACATTGAGCGCGTTCAGTTGCGGGTAGGTTGAGGCAAACGCCGCGGGAATGATCGCGAAGTATTTGGCGATGTCGTTGGCGATACTGAACGTAGTCAGCGACCCCCGGGTCATCAACATCTGTTTGCCGGTCTCCACCACTTCAATGAGCTTGGTGGGGTTGGAATCGAGATCCACCATGTTGCCGGCTTCTTTCGCTGCCTGGGTGCCCGTGTTCATGGCGACGGCAACGTCCGCCTGCGCAAGTGCGGGTGCGTCGTTCGTGCCGTCTCCCGTCATGGCAACGAGCCGCCCTTCGGCCTGATGTGAGCGAATCAAACCGAGCTTGGCTTCAGGGGTTGCCTCCGCGAGAAAGTCGTCGACACCGGCCTCCGCGGCAATAGCCGCCGCCGTCAGCGGGTTATCGCCGGTGATCATGATGGTCTTGATGCCCATGCGGCGCAGCTCGCCGAATCGCTCCTTGATGCCTCCTTTGACAATGTCCTTGAGCTCGATGACGCCCAGCACCCGCGGTCCGTCGCTGACCAACAGCGGGGTGCTGCCGCGCCGGGCGACTTCCTGCACGGTTGTCAGGATGGACTTGGGAAACGAGTCGCCAATGTGCTTCTGGATGGCATCGGCGGCGCCTTTGCGTATCTGCCGACCTGCAAGGTCGACACCACTCATTCGAGTATGCGCGGAGAATGGCACGAACACCGCATTCAGCGCGGCCAGGTCCCGCTCGCGCAGCTTGAAGCGCTGTTTGGCCAACACGACGATGCTGCGCCCTTCCGGGGTTTCATCCGACAGGGAGGCGATCTGAGCCGCACCCGCCAACTCTTCTTCCGTCACGCCCGGAGCCGGTATGAACGCGGCTGCCTGGCGATTACCGAGCGTGATGGTGCCCGTCTTGTCGAGCAGCAGGACATCGACATCACCGGCAGCTTCAACCGCACGTCCCGACGTTGCGATGACATTGGCCTGAAGCATGCGGCTCATGCCGGCGACACCAATCGCTGACAGCAGGCCACCAATTGTGGTTGGGATCAGGCAGACCAACAGCGCTATGAGGGCCGTGATCGTGATCGGTGTCCCGAGCTTCGCGACTTCGACGCCATAGAGTGAGTACGGCAACAGGGTCGCGGTAGCAAACAGGAACACCAGGGTCAGCGCGACCAGG